>UMAG01021507.1_pt1 | contig 18672 bp, 17 predicted proteins | sample 1963651 | NCBI WGS metagenome assembly UMAG01 (sample SAMEA4835910, study PRJEB28245) | human gut metagenome | biome: gut microbiome; material: fecal sample | place: Denmark | collected 2008 | reverse complement strand
GCGGCGGAATCAAGATTTCCCGTCTTCTGCTTCTTGCAAAATCTGTTCGCAAGGAACTGCATCTTTATCTGCATCCCAATGCAGTAAAAAAGATCAAAATGGACGGAAAAGCGGTGTCTCACGAAGTTATGCGTGCCACCAATATTTATATGATCGTTTATCTGATGATCGTGGCTGCATCTATCTTTATCATCAGTTTTGATGAATTTGATCTTGTAACAAATTTCACAGCCGTAGTCACCACTTTAAACAATGTGGGTCCCGGTCTTTCCCTGATCGGTCCTACAGGAAACTTCGGGATCTTTTCTCCGCTGTCCAAGCTGGTCCTTTCTTTCGATATGCTGGCCGGCCGACTGGAGTTGTTCCCGATTCTTATTCTTTTCCTCCGGGAAACCTGGAAAAAATTCTGACAAAAACAAAAAGCCGGAGAAACGGACTTCTTTTTTATCCGTTTCTCCGGTTTTTATTCCCTGTCATACAGGCATAACCGTTATATTTTAAGCATATTTTGTCATGTTTGCGTCATAAATCGCATTTTTTCACATTTATTTCAAATGTTAGACACACTTTCTTCACATTTTTCCTGTATATTATTAACCATAGAAAGTGATGAGCTTTCTATAATATTTTTCTTTTTCATACGCGCCGGTACGAGAGTACCGGCCTCCTTCCATTTATGGGGTATTTTTTTCCACCCCTTCGTAATCGAATTCCGGAATGAAGCTTTCTGAAGCAGTTTCCCCTTCCTGTATAAATCCATTCTGAATTCCCATCTCTACAGCAGCATCCAGAACTTTTTCATATTCCCGTTTTGTTACTTTTCTGTTTAATTCCTTAAATTCTCCAAATTCCCTCACCGGTGTATACTGATTCATAATACTGATGTAAATCTCTTCCCCGTAGGTTTCATGAAGATAGCGCAGAACTTTCCTGGAATTTCTCGTATGTCCTGGCAGGATCAGATGGCGGACAATGGTTCCTCTCCTGATATATCCATCTTCTCCAAACTGACAGCTTCCACTCTGACGTACCATCTCTTTAATCGCGGCTTTTGCCCTTTCCACATAGTCCGGTGCATGAGAAAATTTCTGTGCCAGATCCGGTTCCATATATTTGAAATCCGGAAGATAAATATCCACATATCCTTCCAGCAGTTTCAATGTTTCCAGTTTTTCATAACCACTGGAATTATACACTACAGGAATATCCATTCCCTGCATTCTTGCAAGATTCAGTGCCTTTATAATCTGCAGTACATAATGTGCACCTGTCACCAGATTGATATTGGCAGCACCTTTTTCTTTCAGTTCCAGAAAAATTTCTCCAAGCCTTTCCACACTTACTGCCAATCCTCTGCTTCCAATAGCAATATCATGATTCTGGCAGAAACAACAACGCAGCCCGCATCCGGAAAAGAACACCGCTCCGGAACCTTTTGTTCCGGAAATGCAGGGTTCCTCCCACATATGCAGTGCTGCTCTTGCCAGATAAATGGTCCCATCCATCCCGCAGAAACCTTTTTTCCCGGAACTACGGTCCACATGGCATTCTCTCGGACAGAGTGTACAGGCGGACATCATTTTTCCGGCTACGCTATCTATACTTTTTTCGTTCTCCACGTTACTTTCTCCTGATCTTTTTCTGTTATTAAGACATTTCCATTTACATAGTTTAGCACATCCACCCAGTTATCAACAAGCCCTTCTCGGTTTACACGATACAGTTAATATAGTACAATGAATTTCATGGAATCTTAAGAATTTACCCCTTTCGTCTTAATTTCCGGCTGCTATTCTAATTAACATCAGGGAGGTACAAAAAAGTGGATAACATACTTGTCTGCGATGACGACAAAGCAATCGTAGAAGCAATCGAAATCTATCTTACACAGGAAGGCTATCACATCCTGAAAGCCTACGACGGACAGGAGGCTCTGGATATTCTTACCAGGGAACCAGTAGATCTGCTGATCATGGATATCATGATGCCCCATCTTGACGGGATTCGGGCAACCGTCAAAATCCGGGAAAATAATCCGCTTCCGATCATCATCCTGTCTGCAAAATCCGAGGACACAGATAAAATTCTCGGACTTAATATCGGTGCCGATGATTACATCACCAAACCTTTTAATCCTCTGGAACTGATTGCCAGAGTGAAATCACAGCTGCGCCGCTATACACAGCTTGGTTCCGTCGCACCAGCGGCATCGGAGCATATCTATACCACCGGTGGCCTTACAGTAAATGACGACAAAAAAGAAGTTCTGGTAGATGGGGAACCGGTACGAATGACACCCATCGAATATAACATTCTCCTTCTTCTCATGAAAAATCAGGGACACGTTTTCTCCACCACACAGATCTATGAAAGTATCTGGAATGAAGATGCCCTGGCAGCAGACAACACCGTGGCTGTACATATCCGCCACATCCGTGAAAAGATCGAAATCAATCCCAGAGAACCACGCTATCTGAAAGTTGTCTGGGGCCTGGGTTACAAAATTGAAAATCTTAGCCGGTAATCCATCCGGCACTTGAAGTCTTCGTACTTCAGAAAGGGGTATTATGCGTACAAACAAACATAAAGGAACAAATCGGTCTCTTATGAGGATTCCCGCTCTTGTCCTTGGCCTTATCCTGCCGCTTGTCCTGGCATTTTCAGCGGCACTGGTGATCCAGGCAGGGATCCAGATGGATTCCGTCAATGATCTCAGAACAAAGGATTATTTCCAGACTTCTGCCTTTTCCAATGATTTCTACACCAAAATTTCTACTATCCTGAACGGAATCTCGGCCAGAGAAATTCTGGATCAAGCAGATGAAAACACGTACATTGATCTTGGAGAACTTTACAACGGAGATTCTCTTTCCTTCAAAAACACCTCCGGTCTTGCCTACTCCTTTAACGATCTTAAAGAATGGGGCCTGCAGAGCATAAATTCCGATGATGACTGGATCGTCTTGGGCCTCACCACCCCGGAAGGCAAAACCGAATATATGTATTATTCCGATTTTTCCAAAGCTCTGGAAGATGGCACCCTGCAGCTGAATGCATTGCAAGGCGCTCTGAAATCCGAAAGAATTTCCCAGAATGACTGGACAGATCGGGTTCTTTCTTCTTTAAAAGCAGAATATGCAGCCAGCGGCATCCGGGAAATGGAACCTCTTGAAAATATTACCGACAAAAATGGAAATATCGTTTACACAGATGTGGCAGATATGCTTACTCCGGTCTTCAAAATTCCCTGTGCACCGGAAGGCTATGACAGCCTCCTGGACTATATGAATTCCACCTCATCCCAAACCAGGAATTTCAAAGGAACCCTGAACGATGCTTTTGAGCAGCTGGATAATGCCCGTGAGCTTTTTTCCCACTGGACAGCTGCTGCCCAGGCACTGAATGAATACAACAGCGGCAGCTCCAATATCCGCTACGCCTATACAGATAACAGCACAAACGATATCTTCACAAACACAGATGCAGGCTACACTTCCGATCTGACTCACATTTCCGGCTTTTCGAACAAAAAGCCTTATGTGCTCCTGGATGTTAATAACACTGCAAAAACCGAGAAAGATGCTCAGAGTGGTCTTACCAACCTGAATCTTTCCTCTGAGCCGAGTTCTTCCATTGAAAGCTGGATCAATCTTCTTCGAAACTCCACATACGATGAAAACTGCAGTTTTCTGGCCTGGATTGATGACACCAGCCTTCCTGTAGCGGATTCCGTAAAAACTGCCAGACAGTATTTCCAGACTTACCGTACTTTATTTATTCCGGCTGCAGTAGTCGCTGTGATCAGTTTTCTGCTCTTTCTCATGGATTTTATCTGGCTTACAATCCATACAGGAAAAAGGAATTCTGATAAGGGCAGTACTGGCAATATACAGCCGGAGCTGAACTTTTTTGACCGGATTGATACTGAAATAGCGGCAGGGCTTGTATGTATCCCGACACTTGGTATATTAACTACAGGGCTGAATCTGCAATATGCTACCAATAATCATATCGCTTCCATGATCATCATCGGAATCACGATTTTCCTGATCTCCTGTATGTTCTGGATTGGTTATTTAAGCCTGGTCCGCAGGATCAAAGCGCACACTCTGTGGAAAAACAGCTTCCTTCGCAGATGCCTGAAATTCCTCCGTCTGTGCCTGCACAAAGCCGGGAAACTGATCGAGTTTTTCTCCAGAAACACCATCAGCAGAATCCGCATGGTAATAGGACTTGGCGTATTTCTGTTCCTTGAGTTTTTCTTCAGTGCCCTGATTCCTGCATCCGGTGGCTGGTTTTTGATGTTTTTACTGCTTTTTCTTCTGGATCTGGGCGCTCTTTTCTTTGTCTACAAAATTGCTCTTGGACGGGAACTTCTCCTTGATGGCCTGAAACGGATCACAGACGGGGAACTCACTTACAAGATCCCGGAAGAAAAGCTTCGTGGGGACCAGAAAGAAATGGCGCAGTACATCAACCGAATTGGCGACGGCCTTGATGCTGCTGTAGAAAAAAGTCTGAAAGACGAACGTTTGAAAACGGAACTCATCACCAACGTTTCCCATGATCTGAAAACGCCTCTGACTTCCATCATCAACTATGTAGATCTTCTGAAAAGAAAAAATTTCACGGACCAGGAAGTTCTGAAGTATCTGGACATTCTGGATTCCAAGTCCCACCGTCTGAAAAGCCTGACGGAAGATGTTGTGGAAGCATCCAAAGCAAGTACCGGAAACCTGTCTCTGGAAATGGCAGACCTGAACTTTGTAGAAATGCTTTATCAGGTAATGGGAGAATTTGAAGAACGCCTGGAAGACCGGCATCTGACACTGATGACACATTTTCCGGATACTCCTGCCATGATTTTTGCCGATGGCAGACGGATGTGGCGTATCCTTGAAAATCTTTTCGGAAATGTTCTGAAATATGCCATGGAAAATACAAGAGTCTATGCAGAAGTCCTTCTGAAAAACAATCAGGTCATCTTTACTTTAAAAAATATTTCCGCACAGCCTTTAAACATTCCTGCGGAAGAACTGACCGAACGTTTTATCCGTGGTGATGTTGCCCGGAACACGGAAGGCAGTGGTCTTGGATTATCCATTGCACAGAGCCTGACGCAGCTTCAGGGTGGAACTTTTAATCTCTATCTGGATGGCGATCTTTTTAAAGTATGCTTAAGTTTTCCCCAGAAGATATCTCCCGCAGCTTTATCCGGACCGGATGAAACCCACTCCTGAACATTTATAAAAAAAGAAACAGCAGTTTGGATCCTGATGATGCATCAGGCCGAAGCTGCTGTTTTCTCTTATTTCTGTTGTTTTTTATACCCTGATCGTAATCTCCCGGTCTGTCCGGTTATATTTATAATACCGTACCCCGGCTGCATCCAGCATCTTTTTGGATGCAATCACGGAAGGGGTATCTGCATATTTATCGCAGTCATATACTACCGTTTTGATTCCTGCCTGAATAATTGCCTTGGCACATTCGTTACATGGAAAAAGTGACACATAAAGCTTGGCTCCTTCCAAACTTCCGCCTCTGTAATTCAGAATGGCATTCAGCTCACTGTGCGTCACATAAAGATATTTGGTATCCAGAGGTTCCCCTTCTCTTCCCCACGGAAACACATCGTCGGAACAGCCTTTTGGAAATCCATTATATCCCATTGACAGGATCTTGTTATCTTCACTTACAATACAGGCACCTACCTGTGAATGCGGGTCCTTGGAACGCATACCGGAAAGCATGGCCACTCCCATAAAATACTCATCCCAGGAAAGATAATCCTTACGTTTCTGTCCTTTTTTATCCATAAGCTTAATCCTCGATCATGTTGATCCTTCTGATATGACGCTCATCACCGGAAAACGGTGTATCCAGGAATGTGTCCACAATCTTCAGAGCAAGTCCCGGACCTACTACACGACCTCCCATAGCCAGAATATTGGCATCGTTATGAAGTCTTGTCGCTTCTGCAGTAAAGCAGTCCGTACAAAGTGCGGCACGGATTCCTTTGAATTTATTTGCTGTGATGGAAATTCCGATTCCTGTACCACAGATCAGAATACCTTTCTCACACTCACCGTTTACAATAGCCTCGGCAACTTTTTTTCCGTAAACCGGATAATCTACAGATTCAGGACCATTGCATCCGTAATCTTTATACTCCAGATCTCTCTCTTCCAGATGTTTTTTGACCTCCTGCATCAGCTCATATCCGCCGTGGTCACATCCCAGTGCTATCATTTTTCTTCCTCCTCAACGTTGATAATTTTATGACCAGCCGCTTTCAGTAAGCGGTTCATGATCGCCTGTCCCATTCTTGGTGTAAAAAATGCCTCTGAATAAATGGCACTTACATTACAGCTGTCAAATTCACGAAGCACTTCATAAAGATGATGTGCAATGGTTTCTTCCTGCTCTCTGCTTCCAATACTCTTTATAATACCATGTGAATATCTGCTTTTTGTTTCATCCGTTGCAATAATTCCTACTGTCTGTCCATTCTCCTGTGCAGCCAGTGCTCTCTTTTCAATTTCTGCAATAACCCGTTCCGTTGGGCCTTCCACAATTGCAAGATCCGCTTTCGGAGCATAGTGGCGGTATTTCATTCCCGGCGCTTTTGGATGGACCTTGCTGTCCGGTTTGATCAGCCCCTTATCCATCCTTACATCTCCAAGTGTTTCCCGGAGCATTTCCAGGGAAATATATCCTGGCCGCAGTACTACCGGTATGTCTTCTGTAAAATCTACAATAGTAGATTCCAGACCGATATTTACCTGTCCTCCATCGATGATCATATCAATGGCTTCTCCCAGATCTTCCGCTACATGTCCTGCTGTGGTAGGGCTCGGTCTTCCGGAAGTATTGGCACTTGGCGCTGCAACATATCCCCCGGCCGCAAGAATCAACTCCTGTGCAATCCGGTCACTTGGAAAACGTACTGCCACGCTGTCCAACCCGCCGGTTGTTTCCTTTGGTACAATATCTGCCTTCGGAAGAATCATGGTCAACGGTCCCGGCCAGTATTTTTCTGCCAGAATCCTTGCTTTCTCCGGAACCTCCGTGACAATCTTATCCAGATCACGGATATCTGCAATATGTATGATCAACGGATTATCTGATGGCCTTCCCTTGGCCGCATATATTTTCATAGATGCTTTTGGGTCCAGTGCATTTCCTCCGAGACCATATACCGTCTCTGTAGGAAATGCTACAAGGCCTCCGTTTTTCAGGATTTCCCCGCCTCTGGCAATTGCATCCATATCGATATGTTCCGCTGTCATAACTGCTATTTCTGCTTTCATTTTACGCTCCATTACTGTCTGATATAAATTCCCTGCTCTTCAATAAAATCTTCCAGATCCTGCAGTGCATCCTGCGCCCAGGTTTCCGACTTCTGAAAAGCTTCCGGGAAAAACATTTCTTTTACAATTTTTTTACCGGTTTCTGTCTTAAATATCTTTTCCGCACTTGTTTTTATATGTTCTCTGTCAAGTCCGTCCTCAAAATAGTTTACAAGAAAATCTGCTTCCACAAGAATCTGGTAATCCATTCCATCAATATTCTTGTAGGTGTGATGATGCCCTACCAGATATTCTACTCTTCGGATTACCTTTTCCTGAAAGCCAAGTCTCCCCAGCATTTCCCTTGCAGCTGCCGGACCTTCTGCTTCCTGCGTCTTTCCATCCGAACGGCCATATTTTTCCATTCCGATCTTAATTCCAATATCATGAACAAGCGCCGCAGCTTCCAATGTATACATTGTGCTTTCATCCAGCCCCTCTCCCTGGCCAATCAGCCTGGAAAAACTGTGTACCTTCACAAAATGCTGAATATGTTTGGGATCACCCTGGTAATAGCGGATCATTTCCATATAAAGCCTGTCAATTCTGTTCATAAATCTTCCTCCTCCCGCTATAATGCCGCAGAAGCAACATTCTTCCTCATAAATTTACCTGTAATATGTCTATTATAGCGTTATCACAGAAAAATTGTCAATCTTTTGCAGGCTTTCCTGCGAATCATCCGAAGATTTCTGTTTATCCCTTTACTGTCCACTTACTTTTACAATATAGGTTCCTGATGTCACATCCACATAGGCAATACTTCCAAGGCTCTGAAGCAGGCTGTCATTGAGATCGGTACCATACTTTTCTTTTTCCTGTCCACCTACAAAAATATAGGAAATGTCATATTTCTTTACAAGAGATTTCACGGTTTCCACATCGCCGGATGTATAAATAGTCTGAATATCTGCACTTTTCTGATTAAGATCCGGCACGTCGTTTCTCCACAGCCACTCGTGAACATACCAGCCAAGTACCGTAGGAAGGCCTGTCGACGCAGAGACTCTTTCATATCCGCTGTAACTGTCACCATTGGCTTCCAGCACAACCGGAGATCCCTCAATATTCTGTTTCAGCCAGCGAATTGCTGCCGCATCCTGCGGAAAATCGGTTTCCAGAAATGTAGTTGCATTCAGTCCCTGATATTTTGACGGATTCCATACTTCCCCAAACCAGGAATGTACTGCATTTCCAAAGTATCCCACTGTCCAGATCAGCACAAAAAACCCTATGCCTGAAAGGACTTTGACGATCTTCTGTCTTGAAACTACCAGCATTCTGTAGATTCCATAGCCCATAGTCATTCCAAACAAAATATATGCCTGATACGTAAGTTTGAACATGGTGTTCGCTCTGGCATTTCCGTTTTCATAGATATCTCTTACATACACAAGTTCCGGAATGATAATCAGTCCGATGGCACAAAGCCCCATAATTACCGCAAAAAGATCCGGAACTGTAACCGCTTCCAGAAGTCTGTACAGGCTTTTATGCTTCATGCCTCTCAGTTTTTCCACAAGAATGGAAACAATCAGCAGAACAGTCAGTACTACCGGAAGGCCCCAGAGAATCAGAAGCTGATACCAGAGAGAGTGATGCTGTGCCAGTGCAACTCCCTGTACCATCGTTTCAAATTTCAGAGTAAACGGCAGAATAACCAGATAGGAAATCACAATAATCTCTGCAGCCTGCAAAACAGTCACAGAAAGAATTCTGGTGATTTTTCCGCCAAAACGGATAATATTCGCAATCAGGACAACACCGCCGGTTACCACAAAATAAATTACAAAATCCCAATAGTTTGTCCACTGGAACATTCCAAGAAGCACTGCAGCCAGAAGAATATGCGGCATCAAAAGCTGTCTGAGCCAGAAATCTCTCAGGTCCTGTTTTTCCGGTTCCGGTCCTCTGTTTCGAACTTTTTTAAACCACGCATAAAGAAGCCCCACCAGAAATGTCACAAACATCACATTCACCACGTGGGCGTGAAGATCTCCCAGAACAAAAGAATAGCTCGGGAACTCATGAATGGTTTTGTCGCTTTCATTCAGCGGATTATAGCCTATATAACGGGTGGCATCCGGAAACCAGTAACTGGCACTTTCTTCCACTCCCTGTATTTTATGGATCAGTGGCAGAACACAGCGATAGACAATATAATGTACATTTCCCGCAATGGAAACGGAAATGCCTGCAGTCACTCCCGCAAGAGACGGCAGATATTTTTTCTTTCCGCTCATACGCCCGTAGAGCCTGTCCTTGGTCATCTGGCGTACCAGAGAAAATGGATACACAAACGCAAAAGCAGCCACAAACGTACGCATCAGATTATAGGTTACTTCCACTCTGCTGCCTGTAAGCTTCGTAAGAAAGACTGCAAAATACTGACCACCGTAATAATAATTAATGGTTCCCTGAGAGTACCAGAGATCCCTTGCCGGCAGTGTTTTGCTCCGCATCATGGCTTCCATAAATCCGTAATCCATAAATTTCTCTGTTCCATATGCCTGAGGACGAAATCCTGCCAGATATGTCCAGAGAAGAAAAATACCGAAAAACAGAAGCTCCTCTCTGAAAATCAGGTGCATTTTCCCCGTTGGAATACATTCAATTCCATGTTTCTGCTGTACATGAAACAAAATAACACAGATTACCCCACAAAATACGGACACTCCCGCACAGGATGCAAAAGTAAATGGAAGAATTTCCACCGCCACAAGAAACCAGGTAAGAAATCCTGTTATGGCAATTGCCAGAACTTTCGAAAAAAGCCATCCTTTATCTTCAAATCCATCAAAAAGTCTTCCGGTCAGCGGCATTGCAATCATTCCCATAAAAAGGGCCAGAAGCCACCAGGTCCAGAAAGTCCATACATCTCCGCCGAGAAGCCAGGCTGAAAGAGCGATCAGAACCACCGCCGCAACTGACTCCGGAAGTATTTCCCTGATTTTTACTTTCATCTTTCTGTTCCTCCTGTATCATATTCTGTGACGCAGGCGCATGAAATCATGAAATGCCTGTTTGCCTATTGTTATAATTCGCTTCATATTAATAGAATTTTTTCCAGCCTGACGTGGACGGAAGGTGATCGGGATGTATTCCACATGCAGATGATGTTTCTCATAGATCACTGTCATCAGTACATTGGACAGGAAAAATCCGTCCGGAATCCGTTTCAGTACTTTTTTAAGCTGCTTTCCGTTCATCAGCCGGTAAGGAGTATTCGCATCTTTTACCCACGTTTTAAATATGAGAAACAGCACAAGGCGGAGAACTCTTGTCACAAAAAGCCTTGAAATTCCATCTTCTCGTTTTTTCCGGTATCCGATAAGAAGACCACATTCTTTTCGTTTTTCCCAGAACTGCCAGAATTCCTCCGGAAGCGTCTGTCCGTCAGTATCTGTCTGAAAAACATAATCTGCTCCGGCGTCAACCGCATAATGATATCCTTTAAGAATGGTTCCTCCATGACCTTCATTGGGCTTGTCAATTCCGATAAGACGGTCATATTTCTCCTGATATTTCCGGATCTTCTCATATGTTCCGTCCTTACTTCCATCGTTGAGAACTACCAGACGACTGTCTCCTCCAATTTTTTCCACAACCGGATACCACTGTTCAATCACAGCTCCGATATTTTTTTCTTCATTATATGCAGGCATAATAATGTACAAACTGTCATGTTTCATAAACTCTTATTCTCCCATCCTCCGACGTATAAACCAACGGATACGTCTCCTTTATAATATCTTCACGACATTCCTGCTGCTCAAATTCCATATCTTCCTCAAACAGAATGTACGTGATTTTTTCCTTTTTCACTGTTGTTTTCAAAACCTGCGGATCGTCTGTTGTGTAAATCATTACCGCCTGCCCGGCTCTGTAATTTGTATCGTATCCTGCTGACCAGGCATAATAAGGCCATCCACAGTAAAGCATCGCACCTGACATGGTAACTTCATTCATGGTATATTCCGGTGTCAGAAGAAGATCGTTTTTCTTGAGGTTTGAAGAAAGCCAGTCTGTAAGGCTGCTTTCCATATCTACGGTCATGCGATGTGCGGAATCATTATCCAGCAAAATTACCACAAAATCATAAACACCCGTTCCTATCAGGCAGATACATAAGATTACACAGGCCACTTTACAGCTCCACTTCTTCCATTTCGTTTTCCCTGACAGAAAAATATTCCTTACTACCCATCCCCAGAACACCGTAACAAACGCATAAGATATCATCACATATTTATGGTTCACATTGATATCCGGAGTCAGTGATATCAGAAAAGCAAACAGCATCGGAAGAAGAAAACCTCCAAGAATTACCCTTTCACTTCTCTTCAGAAAGACAGCAACAACAACCAATCCGATAAAGAAAAATCCACTGATCTGAGCCAGATACCAGAGTACACCGGTTACCGTGGCATGATCTGCCAGAAATCCCCAGTAAAGAGAAGGGCTCATAACACTTCCGGATACAAAAATCTTTGACTGAAGTTCCGAGAAAAAAACAGCCAGCGCCGCACAAATAGCATAATCCAGCTTTCCATCGGAAAATACCGCAAAACCGGCTAGAATTAAAAGTCCTCCAATGAGTGCAGCCCCATTCCAGAAAGCAGTAAGCCCCAAAAACAAGCCCATCAGAATTGCTGTATCCACATTTCTGCAAATCCATGCTTCTCTGGTAAAAAAGCAATTTCGAATCCACAGAATTCCTTTCTCTTTACGGCCACTTCCTGCTTCTACCCAGTCCATAAAAATCCATATGGCCACAGCCACTATCAGAAGACCAAAAGCAAGATGCCTCTGATTCAGATATACATTAAAATTCCAGAGTCCCCAGTTTTCATTGGTTGTATATCCAATAAATACCGTATTTTCTGTCAGCGCCTGTATAAGATTTCCAGTTCTGATATTCTCCCACAAATATCTCCAGAACGCAGTTCCGCTCCGAAAAAAAAAGAACAGCAGAGAAAATGCACCTGCCCAGAAACTGAAAAACATCCGGTAACTGATTGCATAAAGCACCATAAGAAATCCTACCAGCGACAGAATACTTACCAGATTGTATCCCAGATCCAGCCGAAGTCCCAGATATTCCAGATTTCCTACCAGAAACTGAAACATAAAATGGTACTTCACATCCTGTCCTCCGTAATGAGGATACTGTGTAGGAAAATTATTTCCTCTTGAAAAAGAGCGCATCATTGCAGTATGAGGTGCATAATCACCATATACAGAAAAACCGGAATACAGCACTCCGTCTTTCATATGAAAGACATAAAACATAATCCAGGTTACAAAAAACGCCAGTATCACAAACAGACATATTTCTTTTTTCAGGATCCATCTTCTGGTAACCATATTTCCTGCTGGAAATACTGTTTTTCCTTTCTTACGTTTCCGGTAAAAATTCATCAGAAAAATCAGTGCCGTTGCCGGCATCACCAATAAATTCCCATAAAAAAGAGGATGTTCTGTTCCCACACATACACTGAATATCCAGGAAACAATATACACTGCCCATGTCAGCATCAGCGTACCTGTTCCAAAAGCAGCCGGAAGGATCACCCATATCCGATTTCCTTTTTCAGTTGTCTGGTGCGGAAACAGACATCCCACCATTTCCATTCCTGTTAATATACATAATATAAGATAGATAATTCCAAACATAGGATTCTCCTCAATTCACGTAAAGTATATCAGAATCGCCTTCTTATGAAAAGACTATTCACATTTTTTTCAATTTTTTTCAGGCACCTCCTGCTCCTCTAAATATGTACCAATTCCATCTGCAACTGCATTTGCAACTTTTTCCTGATATTCTTCACTTTGCAGAAGTGCCGCTTCATCCGGATTGGTAAGGAAACCACATTCTACAATATTAATTACCCCGCTGCTTCTTTTAAGCAGATAATACGTCCGGTTTCCCTTGGCAGCTCTTGGCCGTGCAACAGAAAGCTGATCATTCATCTGCTCCTGAATGGAAAGTGCAAGTTCCTTCCCCTTTTTTGAATCTTCATAATAAAATACCTGCGGACCTTTTACCTGTGGATCGCTGTAACTGTTCTGATGAATGCTTACCGAAAGTACCGGAGAATATTTCTGAATCATTGCAATGCGATTTTGCAGATCCTGTGCCTTCATATTCTTTGTATTCTCTTCATAAAGGCCCCTGTCTTCTTCTCTTGTCATCACTACTGCAAATCCTTTTTTCTCCAGAATCGCTTTTAATTTCATGGAGATTTCCAGATTAATGCCCTTTTCTTTCAGATCATTGACACCAACCATCCCGGAGTCCACACCTCCGTGCCCGGCATCAATCAGAATCACCTGGCTGTTTTTTATATTTCCGGATACATCCGCAAGTTTTCCTGCTGTTTCTGCTGCCTCCCTGGACAAAATATAAAAACAGACCAGCATGAGCACTGCCATACCAAGCTCTACATAATGCTTTTTCAACGCAAAGCACCCCCGGCATATTTATTTTAATATATGTTGCCGGGGATGTTTTTATCATTGTGTCGTATAATATTTTTTTCTGTTTATGACAGGTTTTCTGTTATTACACTCCAGATTCCACTGTTTTCAAATCCGAGTTTCCATTCTGCCACACCAGCAAGTTCATATTTGCTGATCAGTTTTACTTTTTCTGCAACAGACTGTGCATCTTCCAGCCAGATCTGGTATGTAGCCCCATCACCTTCGTAGGTTCCATAATTCTGACTTGTAGTCTTGTCCCAGTAAGTCTCTGCTCCATTCTCGCTGATTACCTGCTGTGCCTGATCCATTCCGATCGCCTCACTGGTAAGAGCACCACCATCTGTCGTTTTCCAGAGCCTTGTATAGAATGGAATAGCAAGGATGGTTCTCTTGGCCGGAACTTCTGCAAGGGTATCTTTAACTCCCTGCTCCACCCATGGAAGTGATGCCACGGAACCGGCATCCGAACCAACATAGTGTTCATCATATCCCATAATAATCACATAGTCCACAACTTTACCCTGTTCGGTTCTGTCATAATGGCTTGTGAAATCCTCAGGTACCGGATTGTCCACAGAAAGTACCAGATTGTTATCATGACACTGAATGGAAAGTTCTCTCAGAAACTGAAGGAAATGAATTCCCACATCTTCACTTAAGGACTCAAAATCAATATTAATACCATCCAGGCCGGATTTCAGTGCATATGTGACCAGATGATTCTCAAGATTCTGTCTGGAACTGGTTTTGGAAAGTACCGTCGTTGTACTCATATTTTCACTGAAGTTATCTACCAATCCCCAGACTTTCAGGCCTTTTTCATGCGCCTGCATAACGTATTCTCCGGACGCAAGGCTTGATACATTTCCGTCATTATCAGAGACAGAAAACCAGGTCGGTGAAATCACATTCACTCCCGTCATATTCTGCACGGCATCTGCAAAATAGCTGTTGGCGTCTGTACTGGTAACCTGATGCCATACCATATTTACCGGTTCATCCATGGTAAGATAAGAATATGCTTCCGCCTTAAAATCTCTCTCATAATTTGTGGTATCCGCACTGCTTACCTTTTTTTTCTGAATATAGCCGATATAACCGTCATCAGTCGCTACCTGATCCCAGTCCTCTCCTTCATCCAGAAGCCTAAGGACCGTATCTTTAGGGATTTTTGTAAGAATTTCCGACTTAATCCCTCCGCGATACCGGATTACTGTATCTTTCTTTACAGTTACTGTCTGTATATTGCTAAATTTATACTGTATCGCCACCCTTGCAGGGTCTTCATATATATAGGAATCAATATCTGTATACTTTTTTACATAATCCAGTTTCAGATAAACTGTGTCATCTTTCAGCCATACATTTCCGTCTGCCTGCTCTGATGCCGCTTCCTCCGTAAGACTAGTTGGTGTTGCATACAGAATCTTCTTATTTTCGCTGTCCCAGTAATATCTCTGATTCAGATACCCACTTACTACATCCAGTGGAAGATATACATCGTTTCCCGAAAACAAAGCTTTCTGCTCCAGTTTCTGTGTTCCAAGTATCAATGCAGCTTCTCCATCTGCATTATGACCATAATATTCCGTCAGATCCATCTGTTTGCTGGTTGGAATCAGCTTGTTAATTCCGTATACAGCCCCTCCGATAAGAGAGACCAGAACAATCAGCAGACATACCACAAAAACCGGCATATGTTTTTTTATCATTATTTTTTTCCTTTCGGTATAGAATGTCACAATTTTTTTTATTATAACATATTTCCTCTGGATTTCGTTACAAAAATCGACATTTAATATTTTTTTACACTTTATTTATAATTTCGGTTCCCCACATGGTATGTATGAGTTCAGGGGAACTTTTTCTTTCCGGGGAACCGCTTTCTCTTTCGTGTCGATCCTTAACATTTTCGGATAAAATCAAAGCTTACACAGGCGATATGCCCTTCTTCATCTTCTGTATAATCCCGCATATAGACTCCATCTTCCGCAATCTGACAGGCTTTTGCGATTTTTTTCGGAGTGCTTGGTTCTCCGTTCAGATAAAGAGAAACACCTTTTTCCCGGTAAATCTCAAGTTCTTTACGGAGTGCCTTTGCAGGATTCTTTTTTACCCGTGATATATTTTCCGTATCCCGACCTCCTTTCCTGGTTTGATTTTCAGAAAACACCAGCAATGGTTCATGAAAAGCTGCACAGATCCCGTTGTAATATATAAAAAATTAAAAGGGGGAAATTTCTTATTCTGTGTTATGGCAGAATCGCCGATGAGTTTTACACAGAAATTTATCTTCAGAAAAAGTATGACTTTAAGTTATCTTTGTTCTCTTACTGCTTTTACAGATCTTGCAGCTTTTCTGTTTTTATTATACCTTTTTTCTTTTCAGATGCAAGCCTTTTGTTCAATTATAAAATTTTTTTTATTTTTATCCCGGAATTTTCTTTTTTCCCATTGATATGCATCTTTACATCTTGTGTATAGCTGTTATATAATACAGTATGTAAAAGATTAAATTTATTGACCATAGGATGTGATTATATGAAAATAGAAAAGATCAACGACAATCAGATCCGCTGCACACTGACGAAGGAAGATCTGGACAGCCATCAGATCCGTATCAGTGAACTTGCTTACGGTACCGAGAAAGCCAAACGGCTCTTCCGTGACATGATGCAGCAGGCTCAGATACAGTTTGGTTTTGAAGCTGATAACATTCCGCTGATGATCGAAGCGATCCCCGTAAGCGCAGAAAGCGTCATCCTCATCATCACCAAGGTGGAAGATCCGGAAGAACTGGATACCCGTTTTTCCAAATTTGCTCCTTTTAAAGGAAATAAACCAGCAGATACTGTTGAGATCGATGGAGCCGATAATATCATTGATATTTTCCAGAAGCTCTGCGAATCCAAACTCAAAAATCTCCCGCAGAAACCGGAAGAAAAGAAATCCGAACCAGCAGCACAGAATCCGGAAAACCCGGACGCTTCACAGGCTTCCGAGAATTCTATACGGCTGATCCGTCTGTATTCCTTCCCAGGACTTGACGATGTCATCGCCGCTTCTCATGGAATGAACGGTTTCTTTACCGGAAACAATACTCTTTACCGTGAAGGGGAAGACGGAGGATATCAGCTGGTTCTTCACCAGTCTGACTGCACACCGGAAGAATTCAACAAAGTATGCAACATTCTTTCTGAGTATGGAGTTGGCCGTGCATTTACTCCTGCCGGGGAAGCCTACCTTCGGGAACATGGCACCCTGATTGCGGAGAATGCACTTCAGAAACTTCTCGAACTTTAAATAAAAAAATAAACCGCTGTCAGAAATACGATCATCCTTGCTTTGATTGATCCATATTTCCAACAGCGGTCTTTTTTTTCAGTAAAACAGCAGATGCTGCTTACTCACCAAGAAAATCATTGATCTGTGCTACGAGAACGTCAGCGTCCAGTCCATGAACCATAGCTGCCTCTTCCAGAGACTCCATCTGAGAAGACGGGCATCCAAGGCAATGCATTCCTGCTCTCATCAGGATTGGTGCAATATTCGGATCTACTGTGAGAAGTTCTCCGATCAGCATGCTCTTTGTAACCTTTGCCATGATTGTATTCTCCTTTACTGATTTATCGAAATGTTTCTGGTGTTTCCATTCCGTTCTGTTATTATAATACGAAACCTGGCCGGAATCAACGCTTTCCTCATCCCTTTCCTTATCGTATTACATTGGTTTCCTTATTTTTATTTTGTATATAAATTTGTACTTGTATTCTTTAAACAGATATATTAGAATGGGAATAGAATCCCTGGTAGGGGATACATACAATACACCATTTTAAAGGAGGATATCAATTATGGCATATGTAATTTCTGACGAGTGCGTTAGCTGTGGAACATGCGAGGGTGAGTGCCCGAACGAGGCTATTTCTCAGGGAGATGAGCATTACATGATCGATGCAGACGCTTGCGTTGACTGTGGAACATGCGCTGAGGCCTGTCCAGTTGGTGCTATCTCTGCTGAGTAATGCACCATTAGCTTAATAAGCTACCGTAATGAATGAGGCTGCCGGTTTACCGGCAGCCTTTTCTGTTTCTTTTATTCTTTTTTCCCTCACAGGAAGCTGCCGCTTCTCTTCTTGCCTGCTGCTTCTTTCGGATAGCTTCATCCAGTGAACGGCACCGGTATTCTCCTTCTTTTTTCCTCTGCATTTCCTCATGGATCAGATGTTCCAGGATTTCCTGAAACTCCAGGATCTTTTTATTATCCTCGCCGTTCTCTTTTACTTTTGCCGTTTCCGTCTCCTGTTTCTCCTCAAACATTTCTTCGGCCTCTTCCGGAGCTCTTATCGGAATATCTTCAATCTCAACGGCTTCTCCGTCCAGAATTTCGGTACCGGCTTCCGCAAGATCTGATGTATGCGTATTTCTCGCTTCCTGAGGAATCAGTGTGCGGATTGCTTTCAGCTGAAGGCCTCTATTTTTCAACTCGTTTATTTTAAGAAAAAGCTGGATATCAAACGGTGTATAATAGCGGTGTCCCAGTTCATTGCGCCCGATCCGAAGATCCAGTTCTTCCTCCCAGTACCGCAGAACATAAGATTTCACGCCTGTCATTGTTACAGCCTGTCTCACCGTGTATCTTTTCTCCATCGTGAACGCCCCCTTGTATAGAGATTCACTGTTGCTGTCTACAGTATAACCCATGGGGTCTGGAAATGGCAAGAAGAATCGGTTGACATAATTTTACCGGATGTGACTTATCAGCAGAGATTTACTGACATACGGAACCCCGCCGTGCTACACATCTCGCGTCCAAAGGCCGCTCGATGTGGGG
>UMAG01015121.1_pt1 | contig 19572 bp, 25 predicted proteins | sample 1963651 | NCBI WGS metagenome assembly UMAG01 (sample SAMEA4835910, study PRJEB28245) | human gut metagenome | biome: gut microbiome; material: fecal sample | place: Denmark | collected 2008 | reverse complement strand
ATGCAAAATTAAGCGATTGATTAATACAAATTAGTTCCCATTGGCTTCATCTCCTTTTATGATAATCTAAAATACACCTAAGGTAAAAGATATTAACCTTACATACAAATGCACGCTGTACTTATAACCATAGACGAGCATATTAACCTATGCCATATTTACACATTACTTTGAACACCTTAAATCATCGGGATAATTTTTAAATATGAGAGAATTTCATCAAAGACTATTATTTACAAATTCATTGTAATATAAAGAATTTATTTTGTCAACAAATATTTTTTACGCCGTAATATTGATTTAAGATAAAGATGTTGTATAATGTAATTGAAAAGGAGGTTTTTATGGCTTCTAAAAATTATTTTATTAACGGTATTACGGAATTGCTCATTCTCTCAATTCTGAATTGTCATGACAGCTATGTTTATGAAATAGTAAAGTCCATTGAGAATTTTTCGGAAGGCTTACTGACAATATCTCAAAACACTATATATACCGCCACCTACAAGCTGGAAAATGAAGGTAAAATAACCGAGTATTCAAAGCAGGTAGGCAAAAAGAGAACTCGCATATATTACAGAATTGAGCAAAGCGGAAGAGAATTTCTGAAAGAGATCTCGCAAAATTACAAAAACACAACGGACGGTATTCAAAAAATTATGAATGTACTGTCGCAAGAGCAAGGGGGATGCAAAACGGATGAATAAAATATGCAAACAATATATTTCTGAGGTTAAATCATTTTTCCCGATTATGGGTAAAAGTGAGAAAAGATATGTCACCAAATTAAAAGCGAATATTGAAAGCTACTGCGAAGATGAGGAAATCACAACAAAAGAAGAACTGTACGAAAAATACGGCTTGCCGAATAACGTGGTGAACGATTATTTTTCAGCGGCTGACACGGAATACATAGTCAAAAAAATCAAAACTTCAAAATATATTAAAGCTTTTATCTCAGTAATTTTAATTATTCTGATAATTTTAACATCGGTGTTTTGTGCTTTTTGGTATCAAAATCATCAGATGCTGTTACGGGAAGAAGCATTATTTTCAAATGAAGTAATTGAAGAATAAATTTTAAAAAGGAGATTATCATTATGAATACTGTTAAAAAAATAACACTAATATCATTAATCACAGCATTTATGTGTTGTACAATTTTTTGTGTTCCCACAAGTGCACTATTGCTCAATGATGAAGTAACAAGTATTGAGTATTTAGATAATGGTGATAGAATTGAAACTGTGATCAGCTACAAAGCACCAGATAAATCTTCTGTTACAGTAAACTCAAGCACTAAAACCGCAACAAAAACCAAGTATTACAAAAACAGTAATGGTGCTGTGTTGTGGTCAGTATCAATCAAGGGCACATTTTCTTATAACGGAAGTAGTTCAAAATGCACAAGTTGTTCTCATAGTACAACCGCACCATCATATGCTTGGTCTATAAAAAGTGCCTCGCACAGTAAATCAGGTAATACTGCTACCGCTACCCAAAAAACATCTACCGGAACAAAGGACTTTTCAACGTCGGTTACGATTAAATGTAGCTCTAACGGTACTATTTCTTAAAATTTAATTATTCATAAAGTTACCAAATCGCATTATGTTGATGATAATAAAAAACTGTTTCTTTTCATATACAGCTGTACAAATTATTAAAACATTTTAAAGAACAAGGAAATTGTAATATTATGCAATTTCCTTGTTCTGCTGTATTATTAGTTCTAAGATATTGTATGGACACATGATTTTATTTAAAAATATAAACAAACGAATTTCAGTACGCAGAAAATATATGTGCCTTTCCAAAGAAGACTTAGTCGAATTGATGGAAATATTACCACAACTTACGTCGACAGCTGTAACTGAAAAAGTTCTCTCCGTCCGGAAAATTTATTATAATAAGCGCCTATGGTTAAACAGGCAATTGTCCTTTGAACATTGGTGTTTATTTTATTTAACATTTTATGCACTATTATATGAAATAATGTCTTTAGATTTTTACATCAATAAAGTGCGTATATTATTCATTTTCTTGCTAAAAATCAGGACTGCGGCATTGCCTACAGTCCCATATTCATCCTATTCGATTTGTTTCCGATAAGGCGCACTGCAATGCAATAACGGTTCTTTGTTTTTTCGTAAGTTCGCCATCAGCGTGACAACATCCTGCAAGTTGCCCTGTGCTTCAATGGTTTCGTTCACATCATTACCACTGGATTTGAGCTTGTTTTTGCGTGTTGCATTCTGTATAATTTTACGCTGTTCCATACTCTCAACAAGCCTGTGGTAAATGCGTAGCGTTACGCCGTTTCTGTCTGCAAGCTGTGAGAGTATTGCTTGTTCTTCCGTACTCGGCGGATATTCTCTGACTGCCCACACACTGCGGTATGAGTCACCGACTATGTAATAATCGGTGAAAAATTTAATGGTAGACGGCAGAATCATATCAAAGAAATCTTTGGTATATATTTCTTCTGCCTGCTCGGGTGTGAGCACCTTTGGTTTTCTATTGAATAGTCCCATAATTTTTACCCCCTTTAATTTCGGACTGCCAACACAAGTATGCGGTCATCCTGATTGTATCCGTAACAGGTTGAAAGCGTTAAAATCAGCTGACCGTAAACAGGTGTGATATCTGTGTTGTATATGGATTTCTCTTTTGCATATTCAATTCTTGAGTTATAGCTTTTTTCCGTTCCTACTGTTGTGAATCTGTACCAATCATCATCAGATTTTACTTTCATAACAGAAAAGACGGAGTAAGCAAATGTCCCGTCTTTCGTTTCAAGCACAACTGTCGGATGCTCCGAAAAGTACGAATATTCGGTATAATTGCAGAGGTCTGCAAACATTGTGCCATTGTTCATGTGGTGTCCGTAGATTATGAGATTGGTGCTGTCGGCTGAACACCTTGCATCAAGAAACGGTGTACCGCTATAGCTGTACTCGCCGTAAAAGTTTTTGTTCAGATACTTCTGCGGATTGCTTGGTGTATGCATAACAGGGTAATTGATATTTGTTCCTGATATGCTTATCCAGCCAAAGCATTCGGAATTCATTGAAATGAGTTCTGATATTGAATGAGGTTCGTAATAGGTTGTGCAATACACAGTTTGTTCAGCCTGGACTTCATTATAAAAATCGCTGACTTTTAATATATTTGGCTTTTTAATTGTTTCTTCAATGGTTGCATCTGTTGTATCCTCAGTAACGATTTCTGCAAGGTTTTTAAAACTTTCATTCTCTTTGTACTCTGTATACATCTGTGAGAATATTGAAATCAGGCAGGCAATTATAACAACAGAAAATACGCCTATCACAATTCCTATTTTGATTTTTTCTTTATGCTTCTTCATTTTCTGCCTCCGAAATATACTGTTCGCCGTCATAGTCGGGCATCAAATCGCCGTTCATACTTGCGTCAAAATATATTGCAAGAAAACGCTTGATGTCAGCTTTCTTCATTCGTGTTACTTCAAAACCCTGATCGGATATGATTTTTTCAACCCTGTTTGCTTTCAGCAAAACATTTTCGGATTTTGAAGATTTACACCTTGCTATGAACAGAAACTGCCTTGCAGTTGAGGTTTCGGTCTGAATGCTGTCGAGAAAATCCAAATCCTTGTTAAGAATCCTTCTGACCTTTTCATTCTGTTCAGCTTCAATCCTGCCTTTGATATAGCTTTTGTTCGTATCAAAGCATTCGCAGGAATCGGTACAGGTGATTTCAATATCCGGCACAGCAGAAAGAATCATCATAAGGTGACGAATCTTGATTTCAATGTTGATGTGCGACAACACAGAAATATTTGTAGGCTGTACCATAAAGAAAACAAGCTCGTCTTTACCAACCTTTAAGCCGTTTTTGGTAAAGGTCTTTATACCGATTAAGTACTGCGTTGATTTGCCCTTCCTTTTTTTCTTAATTCTTGATTTACGCATTTTGTGTTTTTCCTCCATATCATAGTAATTTCGCAGGCACACAAAACTTGTTAACAACAAGCCAAGTGTGCGAATTGGGTGCAGCGTCACGCTGCCCATATAAACTCTTGTTGTGTTGAAATAAAATACTTCACAGCATAGCGGATAAAATCAAGCACAGTTGTATCTTCAAGTCGGATTGTAAGGAAACCGAAGCATAGAGTTACAACAAGTGGTAGAAAAAACTGTGTCTGTGCAAACATAAGCACAGACAACAAAAGCGCTATACAGATAATTGCAAAATCTCTCAAACTCCACAGCCATAAGTTGGCTGTGGCTTTTAAGTTTTTCGGATATAAATATGTGGTCATTTAATTCTCCTCATTTCGTAGCTCTCGCTACACTTTTTGTTAGGTTTACTGCTGTTGTAGTTGCGTGAACAATGCTTGTCATATTCACCTTTACAGATGAATCAAGACCAAACTGCTGTGCTATTCTCGGTACTTCGTTTGCCGACAGCATAATGCCTAACCCCAACAACATATTACCGGGAAATGTGAGCAAACCGAGGAACAACAGAGTTGTCTGCAAAAAGGCTGTAAGACAAAGGGCAGCAATCTGTTTCATCCACTGATTAAAACCGTCTGTATATCCTCTGGGAACACTGAACATATACAGTGAACCTACCACCATTTGAATCAAAAGTATTCCGCCTCTCTTTATATTTGCGAAAAAGATCTTAATAACGCAATAAGCAAAGGCTATCATACATAACAGATTCAGTAACCCAAATGTTGTCTGTGTTGATACTGCAAAACAGCCTTCTAAAACACTTGTACTTTGTCCCGACAAATTGAGGCTTTGCTGTCCTGCCATTATAGATGACAGATCCTTTGAAAATGTGTTTTGCAGGCTGATACAGAATTTGTACAGTTCCACAGGCACAACACCAAAAAGAGAACAGGCAAAGAAGCCTTTTAGAACATTGATTGCAGTTGTCTTAATGTTGGCCCTGCCGTTTTGGTATTCTATTGCTACATCAAATACGGCAACTACCGTGCCTGCAACAAACAAACCCCAGCCGAACAGGGTAAATAAATTGATTGTTGCCTGAACCCATTCAAGGTCGAAAATATCTGCACCCATATTGCCCATCATTGTGAAGAAGTCAGCCACGGCATTGTAAATGGTTTCATAAAACCACTGAAGCATTGTGTTCCATATTGCGTTTGAGATTTGTTCACCGAGAAAGTCAAATGTACTGCCGATAGCATCGCCTATTCCTCCGATAAAATCTCCTAACCAATCAAACATTTAATTACCCCTTTTCTATCCTAGTACTGTCCAGATATACAGAGGAGCGGTCAACGAAAATACAAGACAACCGAAAAGGATTGCAGGTGCAGTAAATTCAAACTGACCGTGTTTGCGATAGTCCATATACGCTGTTGCAAGTTTGACAAAGAACAGAATTGCAAGAATCATATCCACAGCAGGGAATACTACATTATTAACTACATTTTTGATTTGTGTTTGAGCCGCCGTCCAAGTGCTTTCGATTGCACTTGAAACATCACCTGCGGCGAATACCGTTACTGCCGATATTGCAAACAAAGCAGCAACAACGGCAACAGTCAGAAAAATCTTTAAAAGTTTTATTCTATTACTTTTTACTTTCATTTAGATAACCTCCGTTTTCTTCAATTCCTTTTCCGATATATATTTCACCTTGATATTAAGCTTCTCGGCAAAGATAATTTCCTTTTTCATACCCTCGGTTATTTCATCACCGAACACCCATACTTCATCACATACCAACAGCAGAGAGAGACCTGCCTGCATACCGAGTTTTCTTTCATCGGGAATTTCATCATTTAGAACAAGGGCGTAAAAATGCGGTATGACAGGAGCCATACCGCACTTAAATATATATCGGGCATATCGTTTTGCGTTTTCAATGTTTCCGGAAATGTTGCCACTCAGTGGTGAACATATATATGCCCTTCGCATTATTCATCATCCTCGTCTTTCTTTTTGATTTTGATAATTACAACAGATACAAGTCCCCCCAAGGCTACTGCGCCAAGTCCAATCCAAAAGCCGATATTTGAGTTATCGCCCGTCTGTGGCTTTTCAGGTTCAGGCTGTGGGTGAATTGTAACGGTCTGATTCTCGTCATCAATATCTGTGTGTGTGGCAATTTCTACATCTTCACTGTACAGAGATTCAAAGACGACAATATCGGTTTCTTTTGTAACAGCAGAGCCGTCAAAGGTGAAAGACACAGTTACTTCACCGTTTGATGTTTCCAGAGTGAATGTTACTTCAGCAGTAATGTTTTCATCATCAACTACAAACGGCTTTCCTGTTTTCTTATCCATTAAAACTCCTTTTAATGTGTATTCCTTGTTAGGCACAAGATGTTTGAAACTTACAACATCATCAATGGTAACCGTTTCTCCTGCTGTGACTTCCTTTTCACCACCAACGGTTGCCGTGGTTTTCAGTTCGGGGATTTTATCATTTCCCACTGTGATTTCAATTACTTTCTCATTCTTTGATACAGTAACAGGATAGATTTCAGCGTTTGGCAGATAACCCTCGGCAGGTCTTAATTCACACACAATGTACTGACCGTAAGAAATATTGAAAAATTCAAACACACCGTTCTCATCTGATTTTGCCGTGAGGATTGCATTTTCTTCAGTACACTTCTTTTCATCTGTACTGAATAAGCCGAACACAGCACCGCAAATTCTGTCTTTAGTTTCACGGTCAATCTTCAAGCCTTTGATTGTACCGTAGATAAGATCATTTCTAATTGGTTCTCCGTTGTTTACTGTAATATTTACAGTTGCAATATTCTGCCCTGCGTATTCAAACACAACGGGATATTTCTCATCAGAGAGAATATATTGGATATCCGTTTTTATTTCCTTAACATAGTAACCGCCAAACGGAAGGTCTGTTGTGAATGTTGCCTTACCGTTTTCATCACAAGTGATGATTTCAACAAGTCCGTCTTTTGGAATAACCGTACCGTTTGATGCTTTAATATCCTCATCGGCATAAAGTCCGAAAGAAACACTTTTGATTTCATCATTGTCACCGATATTGAATTTTTCGTCCTTTTCAAGAATTTTTAAAAGGTCGATTTCCACCTTCTGTCTTTCGTTTACAAATGAAGTTGATGTATTTGTCACGTTTTCGTTCTGTCCTGCATAGGTGAGTTCAATATGATTTACTGTCTTGTTCAGAACAGTTCCGTTAGGAGCAACGGTTTCTACAACACGATATTTACCAAGGTAAAGTTCGTTACTTTTTGCTGTGCCTTTTTCGTTTGTTTTAAGGGTTGCAACAAGTGTATCCTTTTTCACTCTTACTGTACCGTCCGGAGTTGTAATGTCCTCATCAGCGTAGATTTCAAATACAGCATTTTCTAAACCGCTGACAGAGTATTCCGGCTGATAGATTACTACTTCTTCACCTGATGAAGTTACTTTTGAGAAAATCTCGCCTGTCTTTTCAACTGTGATCGTACCTTTCTGCGGTTTGTTTTTCTTCTCTGTTTTTACGAATGTAACGCCGTTTTCTTCGCTTGTATTTTCTGCTGTAATGTCAAAATACACAGGAGTGCTGTCAAGAATATATCCGTATGGAGCCTGAACCTCTACTATGGAATATCCTTTTCCATACGGTAGAGTTTTAGGTGTGATAAGACAGCCTTCTTCATTTGTATAGAAAGTATCAATCTTTGTAACAGTTGGATAAGTATATTTCATAGTTACAAGCTCGCCCTTTGTATTGTAAATCTGAAAGCCTGCGCCTGCATATGGAATCTGCTTACCTGTTTCAGAATCCACCTTTACTATCTTTACATAACTTTCAAGACCTGCGTTGTTAATTAGATATTTATAGGTCTTGTCGTTTTCGTTTATGAACACATCAAAGTCCTTTAAGAACTCTGTACCGTCCCAACCTTTGGTCTGATGAACAGTGTATGTGCCGTATGGTAAATCTTTAGTTTCTGCAAAGCCGTATTCATCAAATAGAAGTGTATCTCTTTCCGTTTCTTTTGCTTTACTGTAACTGCCCGACGACTTGAGATACACCTGAAACTCTGCACCCTTTTCGGGAGTTTCTATTTTTGTACTTCCGTCATCGGTATGCTTGATTATAGAGATTTTTCCCTTTGTAATATCTTCGGTAACACCTATTGAAATTGAGTTGTTTTCAACTGTGTAATTCTTTGATTCTGTGCCGATATGGTATTCGGTTTCATCAAGCAGATAACCCTCGCTTGGCTCAATTTCTTTCAAAGTCCACTTATCACCGCATACATAGTATGAGGTTGTGAAACTTCCGTTTTTGTCTGTGGTGTATTTATCTACAAGTTTTCCGTTATTGTAGATGCCGTAAACTGCACCTGCAACTGTAGCGTTCCCCTGAGTTGTTTTAGTTTCGGCATCGGTTTTAGTTATTGTGAGTTTCCACTTTTTAAGAACATTCGCAAACGATACTGTGGCAGTTTTGCCTGACTCCACCTTAACAGTTTTACTGTTCTGTTTTGCATATTTCCCCTCTGTGTTTTCGGTTACTGTGTACGTACCGGGTACAAGGTCTGTTAATTCAAATTCACCCTTTGAGTTTGTTTTTACGGTCTTGTTGAAGTTTTCGCCTTTAACTGTAAACTCAATATTTGCAACATTTCCGTCCTCGGAGGTTTTAACAAGTTTCAGATTACCTGAGCTTGTCTTTACTTTGAAATATGCTCTTATCGGGTCTGCATCATTTTCAACACCTGTGATTACATCCTGCAAACTTGCATCACCATAAGGAACAAGCACAGTTTTGCCCACATCTGGCATTGACTTTGCAGAGTTAAAGGTTACTGCATCATTTACTGCTGAAGTTGAAGTCAAAGTCAGCTTATTGCCTGATACAGATGCACTCACACCGCCTGTTGTCTTGAAGCTGAAATCTGAAAGTATGTTATTGCTGTCAGTAAGTGTAACAGAATATTTTCCGTCACTATACTTCATTTCATAGGTTTCTGCCTTTGATGCGATTGCAGATGCAAAGCTTGGAACAGTTGAATAGTTTGCAAGGCTTTTTGAAATCGCATTGTAAACCGACTTAACACCTGGGTTTGCACCGCCTGCACAAATGCCGTCTATATATTTTGTGTTGGTGCATTTGTAACCGTCATTTGTACTTCTGCAACCTGACACAAACTCCCAAACAATGAGCTGTGTTGCAATCCATTTCTGATCTTCTGTACCGCTTAAACTCTTTCCCGAACCTGGTTTACCATACAGCAGAGCAAGGTTAATCGCCTTTTGCTTTGCAGAGCCTAACTTTTTCCACACAGTCGAACCGTTCTCCGTCAAAGAATTGCCTGCAAACAAACTGTGACCGGGTTCAATGCAGTAGGCTTCTTTTCCGTCTGCAAAAATCTTGCACAGTTCTTCGCCGGGAGTTCCGACCGTGTAACCATCGCTGACAGTTGTCTGCTGAAATTTGATTGTATTGCCCGTGCTGTCATAACAATAATCAAAAGTGATTGTAACCTTATCACCGCTTGCCGCACTTACAGGGAGAGTAAACATTGTGCTAAAAACTGTGAGAGCAACAAGTAGTATTGCCGTTATTCTTGTAAATTTCTTGTTTTTGATTAAGTTCGTCATATTAAAAATCCTTTCATAAAAAATATGGGGCAAGATTTTACCCTTGCCCCGATTGATGTTTATTCTGTTTTTAATCAATCATAAGTTCATCATCTGCCTTTCATCGTAATCTTCATCTATATCATCGGACTGCTCACTGCCGTCTGTGATATTTACATAATCGCCGATAATGTTCAGTGCTTCGCAATAACTGCCCGAGCTCGTAACACGACTGCACATTTCTTTTGCCTCATCTGCCATACCGTTTTGCTTTAAGGTATGACTTGCAATTCCCATCAGATTGAAAATATTGCCATTATTACGACATCGGTATAACGGCAATTATTCCGATATAGATATAACCCCGATACAAGGACAGCAAATGCTGTAAATATCGGGGCTTTTTCAAAAATATATCGGAATAATGACTTCCGTTATTTTAATCCAATTAAGCGTTTTAGCGTATCTTCGTCAGTAATCGTGTACGGTTGAGCGAGCAACTCCTTCGACATTTTTCCAGCATTCGCTTTAATCATTACCTGACGGATGTCTTCAACGCCAAGACGTGCATAGAATCGTATGGTAGTTTCAATGTTGGAATGTCCAAGAAACCGTGATATTTCAGGCAAAGGCATACCGTTGTGGTACAGAATAACGGCTCTGCTATGCCGAAACATGTGCGGATGGACTGCATCTGGCACTTCGCTGCATTTTTTCTGTGCTGCGGTTGCGTATTTGTTAATACACCTTGAAAGATTGTCAAGGGACATTTTTCTGTGCTCGCCGGCGTGAACAGTAAAGAATAATAAGTCGTTGGATTTTTTGCTTTTTCCAAAATGATATGCACGCATATAGTTCTCAAAATGCGCAATAGTTTCATCCATTAGCGGAATAATCCTCGTCTTAAAGCCTTTACCGAAAATTTTCAGCTTGGGTGTTGAGTCTAGAATCACATCACTGATTTTCAGACTAAGCAGTTCAGAAGCGCGTGCCCCGGAATCAAATAGTAAAATCATCATAAATTGGTCACGCAACTCAACCTTTAAGATTGGGTTTGGTTCGGAAAGTATTGCTTTCATACCTTTTTCGCTTATGCTTTTTACTATGTCGCTATCATGTGAACGCATAACCGGAATATTGGAAAGTTCCATCTTTTTAATCACAAATTCTGGTCTTCGTGTTGCCAGATAACTAATAAAAGATTTGATGCAAGCCAATCTCTGATTACGGGTAGACGCTTTACGACCTTGATTGTGAACCAAATCATCAAGAAACCCATTAACATTTTCGCAATTAAACATCTCAAGTGTAATACTAAGGAAATTACACTTGTTTGTCCGACAAAGATACTCCATAAATTTGTTAAGGGAAGTTCTTTCGGCTGTGATGGTATGCTGACTGGCGTTCCTTTGGTGCGGCAGATAAACCGTTAGGTAATCACTCATCATTTGAAATAATATAGTGTCAGCTATTCTTTCCACGGAATCACCTCCGGCACAATTTCGCCCATCGCTTTCCAATTGATTGCATCAGATTCTTTGAGATTATCTGGTAATAGATGAATATAGTATGCTGTCGCAGAAAAATGAGCGTGCCCCATATACGCCGATAAATACGGCAACGCACTGTAAAGATCTCGTTTTTCATTAATCCATTTGATCATTACTGCAGTCGCAAAGCGATGCCTGAGATCATATATTCTGATATTCGGAATCTCATTTTCATTCAAATCAGAGTATAACTGTTTTATGAAATTCTTAAAATGCCAATCTAACATCTTAACTTCATAAGGCACACCTTTCTTACTCGGAAAGAAGTAAGAGCTTTGAGGGTGGATTGAATCTCGTAAATAAGAATAGCTTTTCATCAAAGCAATCATATCATCTGACATGACAACCACACGGTCTTTATGCTTTTTAGTTTCTTTGATGACGATCTCACCTGTATTCAAGTTCACATTTTCGCAACGTAATGTTCTCGCTTCGCCGGGACGTAAACCGCAAGTGTAAATTAACCTAAATATAGTTGAAAACAGTGCCGGTTGCAATGGATCAAGCCGCCAATTTTGAGGATAGCCGTCAATTACAGCAAACAATCGCCTTAACTCATCATCCGATAGAATATACGGGGTATATTGTCTCTGTGGATGAATAAATTTGTCAGGAAGAATATATGCATTTTCTCCAATTGAAGCGAGATACTTGCCGAACATTCTGATAAACGAGGCTCTATGATTTAAGACGTTAACTCCTGAAATATCTGTGCGAAGCCAACCTAATACAACTTTTTCAGTCAATTCTTTTTCGATAGGAAAATATTCACAACAATATCTGTCAAAGGTCTTGAACTTCTGAATATACGTTTCTGTTGACAGTCCCATAGATTTTCTGAAATTCAGCATTGAGAGAATATTCCCAGAGAAATTACTTTCAAAATTAATCTCCAAGAAGTTCACCTCTTTTCACAGGAATGTCCTTAAAGTTTAATGCACATTTCTTTAATTCTTTGGTGTGGAGCATAATATAAGGCTTTGTTGAATCCATGTTAGTATGACCGAGAACCTGCATAACCGATGTTAACGGTATATCTGCGAGAATAAGATCTTTGCCCAAACCACGCCTAACTCCATGAAAAGCTTTGCCATCCCAAGTGCTTTTTGTGATGTTTGCTTGTTTCTTGTACTTTTCAATAACAGCATCCAATGATGCAGTGCTTTTCAAGGCTGTATATGGTGCCTGACAACGTAAAAACACATTGGGACAATCCGATGATGGACGTCCGTTCAGAATGTAGTCCTTAATTGCTTCTCCGGTTTCGTGTAACAATGGAAGCTGAATTTTCACATTGGTCTTGCTTTGAATAATAGATATAGTGCCTAAACGCCAATCTATATCGGTGAGTTTCAAATTGATAATATCAGAACCTCGTAAACCAGTTGTTTTAGCAAGGCTTAGTATGGCGTAATCTCTTTTTCCCGAACCAGTGCTTGTGTCCATTCCCGATAGGATTTGATCCATTTCAGTTTCAGACAAATACCCTTGGATTTTTCTTGGTGTTACTGTATGGAAATCAAGCATTGATATCCATACAGGGGCATAATCTTGTGCCTCAAAAAGGAAGTGATGAAACTGCCGAATATGAAGCCGAAAACCATTTAAGGTTCTGCCTGAATACTTCTCGGACAAAAGCAAGAAATATTCTTGAATGTCTTTAGCCGACACGTTTTCAAAAGAATGGAAGCCCTTTGATTGTAAAAAAATCAAATACTTTCTTATCGCCAATTCACGCTGGCGAAGGGTGCTGCCTTTAATGGACGATTTCACATGAGATAAATAATCGTTCAGCATTCTGCTGAATTCAGAAGATAACTTTTTGTATTTACCTTTTACAAGCATAACAGGGTGTATTTCTCCAGTGCGAAAGTATTCGTCTAAATAGTAAGCACACTTTCGATAATACCAAAACAAATCCATCCGAAGATTTTTATCTTCATATTCTTTTTCGATATGAGATAAAAAATGCTGATATTGACCTTCTTTGAAACTGATAATCCCATTATCCTTGTAGAGGTCAACAACGTGATTAAGGTGTCTTCTTAATACGTCGGTATAATTCTTCGAATAATGGTACTTCCCGAAAAGCACCATTATTTTTGGAATAGCTTCTCGCAATGACTGATTATTACTCATAAGCCACAACCTTTCATAATTATTCAGTATAACCTGTAAATCAATTATAGGTTGTGACTCAATGTATTTCAATCAGTCATTATTCCGATATGTTTTTGAAATATCCCCGATATTACAGCATTTGCTGTCCTTGTATCGGGGTTATATCTACATCGGAATAATTGCCGTCCTGACCTATCAATTCACAGTCGGGTTTGACCTTTTCAGCTTTGTTCTGCTCAGGTTCAAAACCGCCCAGCTTGTTATCCACATAGTCGGAAAGCCAAGTTCCGGCAAAGGCTGTATATGACTGCAATCGCCACATTGACAGCTTGCCAACATCAAGGTGAACATTATCAAAGGGATATAGAATACAGGTAACTCCCTCATTTTGAAACACAGACACATTATCGAATTTTGTATCATCAAGGAGTATTCCGTTTTCTGTGAGAATATCATTTATACCGTCAACCCATTCCTTTACTTCACCTCCGCAACCTTGGAGGATTAGTCCTTCCTTGTTATTCATCTTTCTTAAATCATTTGTTGTAATGTTTTTAATTGTCATTTACATTTTCCTTTCACATAAAAATAGCACCCACAATTAGGTGAGTGCAGAAAAATTTGGCTGTCGGGCCACCCGACTAACAATAGACCACATATATTTTGTTGTTTTCTGCCACTACATTAAAAGACAGGTCACTTGGAACTATGCCGTCATTTTTGTAGTAGTGTGCCACATACTCTATATCGGCATAACAGTATGCCGTCAGCTCAGAAGTGCTGTCATAGTATGATGCATTTGTAGGTGAGAACCAACTTGCGTTGCCTGTGTTAAGAGAAGTATCATATTTCATACCAAGCTGTTTACCGTAGCTTATGGCTGAATTTACAGCAGAAGTTACATCAACACTTTTCTTCTCTATGGGTGGTTGTGTTATCTTTTCGGTTGGTTTCTCTGTTGCTTTTTGAGCATGTTTTTCTTTGGTTGCTTCGGTTTTCTGCTCCGTATCTTTTGATATTGAATCCTGTTTTGCTTGAGTCGGTTCAGTTGCCGAAACAATCGCCGAATTTTGCCCACTGTCGACTTTTTCTTTGGATTTGGTATCCGTTTTCGAAGGTTTTGTTTCCAGCGATACTGTGGGTTTTACCGTGGTTTCTGCTGTTTTGGTAGTTTCAATCTGACTTGTTGTACTGATTACAGAAGTTGTTTCAGATACAGAAACATCCGCAGTTTTTGAAACTACGGATGCCTTAATATCATTATTTACTTTTTCTTCTGCTGTACAAGCTGTGAATGTTCCTGCCGCTAAAATCAATGTCAGCATAATTGCGATTTTCTTTTTCATACTATCGCCATCCTTTCAAGCAGCAAGTATATCAAAAGATTTTGAAATGTCCAGAGAATTTTACTACATACTCTGCAAAAAGTTTTCCGATTCATCTTCCGACATATTCTCAGTTTCTGATTCTGCCTGCTGTTCGTCGAGTGACTGATGATATGCTTCCATAACCTTGTTGTTTAGTAAAGTCCTGGCTTCTTTGGAAATTGGGTGGGCAATCTCGTTGAAATGTTTTTCACCGTTATAATCAACATATACATTTGCAGGCATAGCAACAAACAGACCCTTTGCTGAATTCATAATTCTTACGCCGTGAACAACTACAGCACCACCGATTGTGACGCTGGCAAAGGCTTTTGTTTTGCTTTCTTCAAGACTTATGATCTTGTCAATTTTCACCTTGATATATGGCAGTTTCTTTTTCTGATTGTTATTTTTGTTTCCTTTGAAATTTGTATTCTGTGCCATTATAAATTCACCTCCGATTTAGTGTTTCTGTTTTTCTGCCCACAGCAAAGAAAGATGCACAAGTGCATCCCTCTGTTCTTCTTCAGACAGGCTGTCGAGAAAATCTTCAAGGGTGATATTTTCTTCAAAGTCGCCCTCAAACTCATCTAAATATTCATTACAGTTATCACAGATTTTCTCTTTACACACAACTACCGAGTTGTCATCAAGTTTTGTAAATGACAACACATCATTGTATCTGAATCCGATTTGCTGACGGATTTCATATGGAATTGTAATTCTTCCTCTTTTGCCGAGAAACCTATACAATTTCATCATTTCTCATTCTCACTTCCTTCAAATTCATGCTTTTCTCTGCACTCATCACAAATGCAGTCGCAGTCACATACTTCATCTTTGCATCTTTCAAGAATAATTAAGCCATCTGCGGCTGTAATCTTGATAATCGAACCTGATATGATGCCTGATACAATTAATGAATCAAGCGGTATGCTGATATATACTCTATTTTCCATGGCAAACAACATTCTCCTTTATAATTTTATTCACTTCTCTTGTTTGGTTTGTATCAAAAAAGTTGAGTTGATACGGCTTTGACCGTTCACGCTCACGCATATCATAATTTGATATTATAATTTCGTGGAATTCCTCTCCCGGTTTATACTTTTGAGCCATACTGTGAACTCTCGTAAACCTCAAAAAGTAACATCCTTTATACAAGTTTCTGCTTTCTTCACAATCGTTATATGAAAGCAGGAATTTCCCTTTGATTCCGAAAAGAGTATCACGAAGTCGCAAATGGTCATCCCAATTAAAACCACAAGAATAAAAGTGTTCAGTTTTAATGTAGGGAGGATCACAATAAAAGAAAGTATCTTTTCGGTCATAATGGTTTATCAGCGTTTGAAAGTCCTGATTTTCAATTACCACATTTGACATTCTCACACTTACATCTTCTATCAACCTAAATAGACTTCGTATAGAAAAGGGTTGACAGGCAAAAGATTTTCCACTGCTTGAATAACTGTATCGCAGTAATTTTAGAAACATAACTGCTCTGCGAATATCATAATCCGTTGCAGATTTACTAAATAGCTCTATAATTTCTTTAGCTTGAGGTTTAGGTAACATTATTTTAGTAAGTTCTGTTTCCTCGTCAATAAAGTCGTTTCTAAAATTTTTGTGCTTAAAAAAGTCTTTGAGTACATTAAAATCATCCCTTGAATTAAGAGGATAGAACCCAAGTTCTTTTAAAAAAGCCATTGGTCTTTCCTTTATACAATGAAACAAATTTACAAGGTCTTGATTGTAATCGTTGTAAACCTCAAATTTGTCCGGCTTTGATTTACCAAGCATTACTGCTCCTGAACCACCAAAAGGTTCAACATATCGGTAGTATTCCAATGGAATAACCTGATAAATAATAGGTAATATTGAAGTCTTATTACCTACCCATGTTACGGGTGTTTTGATATTATCCACCTCCTGTGGCAATATCAATCGCCCCGAAACAACAAAAGCCGTTGATTAAGTTTTTAACTCAACCAACGGCTTATATCTGAAAACCAATATCAGTCGTTTGGAACGATTGATATCAGTTGTTGTTTTTATTCTGCTTTACTGTTTTCGTTGACCTGTTTAATTATCTTTCCTATTTCAGATATTACATTCACTGTAACAGCATTTCCGGCTTGTTTATAAAGCTGTGAATCCGACATTCCTGTTGCAAGGACTTTATCAAACTGCTCATCTGTAAAGCCTTGCAATCTCCAACACTCTCTCGGAGTCAGCTTTCTTATTCTGCCGATATGAATTTTCTTTTCCTTATCCACGAATACAACAAGGGGATGTTCCTCATCATCTGTAAGGTTGTAATCTTCTATGAACACAGCAGAATGTTCTCCTTTTCTGTTGCTGATATCGGATGCGTGACGGGCTGTAATACACCTTGCAATTTCGGTCATTTTAGGGTCAGGGTTCATATCAATAAAGTAATATGCCTGAGTTTGGGATGTTGTAAGGGTATGTGCAACTTGGTTTCCAACTCGTCCACGCCTTGAATTTTGACCGAGATATGCAGTATCTATACTGTCACCGGGATAGGCAATTTGATATCCGTCCTTGGTATTTACATTTATCGGAAGTCCTAATTCCTCTATGCTATACAGACCTGTTCTGCCACCAAAGCCACCGGCATTACTTGTTAATGTAATACTTGTTCCTTCTGAGGAATATATGCGGTCACCTTCTTTGCCTGGGTATCTTTGTACAGTAGTTTTAGAATTTGTCTGCGTGAAAGATAATACTTGTCCGGCACATTTTTCTCTATGAAATCCGATAAGATACAATCTTTTTCTTGATTGCGGAACTCCGAAATTTTTGCTGTTAAGCACTTGCCATACGACATCATACCCCAATTGGTCCAACGAACTGAGGATTGTTTTAAATGTCCTGCCTTTGTTATGACTAAGGAGTCCGGGTACATTTTCAAGGAACAGATACTTAGGTCTTTTAACGGAAGCAATTCTTGCAATTTCAAAGAACAGCGTTCCTCTGGTATCTTCAAATCCTTTCCTTTGTCCGGCAATTGAAAAAGACTGACAAGGAAATCCTCCCGTAATAAGGTCGATATGGGGTAACTGTTCGGGTATGATTTTTCTTGCATCTTCAAAGTAAAGTTCGCCTCCTGTATCATACATTGCTTCATATGCCTGCTTTGCATATTTGTCGATTTCACAATATCCTACGCATTCAAAACCGCCGATGGCTTCAAGACCTGAACGGAAACCGCCTATACCGGCAAACATATCAAAAAATTTGATTGTCATAAATCTTCATACCTTTGAAGATTCGTTTAATAATCACCTCACTGTTTCATAATAATTCCGTTATCTTCATCAAGCGATTCTTCTTCAACTGCTGATGAATATTGGTTTTCAGCTTCAATTTCTTCCTGCGAAAGTTTTCTGAATACATCTTCGCCGGGAACAACACCAAGAGAACGACCGTTGTCCCAATCAGGAAAAATCGTACCCATATCATCTACGGCTTGAACTGTACCTCTTGTACCGGATGGTACAGGAGAATATGGGTCATTCATACAGATAAGCTCAATTCGTATACCGGGTGGATACATCTGCTTAACGCTTTCAGCAATTCTGCGCTTTCTATCAAATTTATTCAAGTTTATTACCTCCATAATTGAATTCGTAATCTTGTTGAATTTAAGTAGGACTTCTGATTTTTGTTTTCATATGTCTAACCTCCGTTATTAAATTTTTTGTTGTCATCAGATTTGATGTCCTTTCTTTTACGACTACTTTCATTATTAGAAAAGTAATCGTTTCGCCTATCAAAGTTAGGCTTTTGTTTCATCTCTCTTTCAAACTTTCTAAGTTCAGGTGTGTCTGTAAAATACATTAAAATCTTCCTTTCTTTATAAAATAAAAAAGCAACCGTCTTAATCTAAATTAAAACGATTGCAATAAAAAAAGAGCCAATTACTATATATCAAAATATAGTGATTGACTCATATGTTTGATTGTATTAAATTAAGCGAGAAAGATGTCAGTTCTTCTGTTCTTTGATTAGATTCTGCAGTTTTTCAACGGCATCATCTTTTGAATCAGAATCTTTAACAATCTGAATAATCGAGTTCATAAGAACATCGAATTGCTTATCAGTCATATTCTGTTCCATATCCTTTCCTTTCCGGCTTGCCAAAATAGATAATTTCTGCAAACCGAAAACTTAATAAAAACAAAGGCTCATAGAATATACTATGAGCCTCGTTGTGGCTCCCCCAACTGGGCTCGAACCAGTGACATCATGATTAACAGTCATGCGCTCTACCGACTGAGCTATGGAGGATCATATTAAGTTTTCGGCAACAACTTTTGGTCGAAGCCTTTCCTCAAACTAATCAATAGTTTCCAGTACATTTCTGTACACTCACACTACCGACTGAGCTATGGAGGAATATAGTGCAAAACACCCGATTAGGTGTTTCGCCTGTGTTGGCATCTCCCTATCTTTCCGGGCCGTCACCAGCCAAGTATTTTCGGCACCACTGAGCTTAACTTCTGTGTTCGGTATGGGAACAGGTGGACCCTCAGCGTCATCAACACCAACTATTCTCTTGTATTTATTCTTCCCTTATTTGAGAAGTATATACCATCTTCATGGTGACTCGTGCGGGAATCGAACCCGCGTTGCCGGCGTGAGAGGCCGGAGTCTTAACCGCTTGACCAACGAGCCATCTGTTTGTAACAAAGGCTAATGGTCTTCTTTTCATTAGCCCCTGTTACCTTTTTGGTGCACCATCAGGGGCTCGAACCCGGGACACCCTGATTAAGAGTCAGGTGCTCTACCAACTGAGCTAATGGTGCATTTCACAGTCGCTTAGACAGCGCCCTGAAAACTGAATAAAGGCTAAGCAAACCATTAAGAAGTAATATTGTAAATACTTTAATAAGCTGACCAAAAGACTCTTGTG
>UMAG01034321.1_pt1 | contig 21315 bp, 24 predicted proteins | sample 1963651 | NCBI WGS metagenome assembly UMAG01 (sample SAMEA4835910, study PRJEB28245) | human gut metagenome | biome: gut microbiome; material: fecal sample | place: Denmark | collected 2008 | reverse complement strand
GGCTGGTGAGAGATACGAGCAAGAAAATCAAAGCAGTAAAACGGTCTAAGGGTATGAGCGGGAAGCCCGTCACGAGCAAACCCGTATACGGCTACTTTATGGACGAGGACGAAAATTTTATCATTGACGGGGAAGCCGCCCCTGTTGTGCGGCAGATTTACAGCTTGTGCCTTGCCGGGAACGGGCCGACCAAGATAGCCCGTATGCTCACAGAGCAGGAGATCCCCACGCCGGGAACGCTGGAATACCGTCGGACGGGAAGCACCCGCCGCTACCACCCCGGCTATGAGTGCAAGTGGGCGACCAATACCGTGGTACATATCCTTGAAAACAGGGAGTACACGGGCTGTCTGGTAAACTTCAAGACGGAGAAGCCGTCCTACAAGACCAAGCACAGCGTAGAGAACCCCATTGAGAAACAGGCGATTTTCGAGAACCACCATGAGCCTATCATTGACACCCAGATGTGGGAGCGTGTGCAGGAGTTACGCAAGCAGCGCAAACGCCCGAACCGCTATGATGAAGTGGGCTTATTCTCCGGCATACTCTTTTGTGCCGACTGCGGCAGCGTCCTTTACCAGCAGCGTTACCAGAACGCCACCCGCAAGCAGGATTGTTATATCTGCGGGAGCTACAAGAAGCGTACCCGTGACTGTACGGCGCACTTTATCCGCACCGACCTGTTGACCGCCGGAGTGACCGACAATCTGCGGAAAGTCACCAGCTATGCAGCGAAGCACGAAGCCCGGTTTATGAAGCTGCTGATCGAGCAGAACGAGGACGGGGGCAAGCGCAGGAACGCCGCAAGGAAAAAGGAGCTGGAAGCCGCCGAGAAGCGTATCAGCGAGTTATCCGCTATCTTCAAGCGGCTGTATGAGGACAGCGTGACCGGGCGCATTTCAGACGAGCGTTTCACGGGGCTGTCGGCAGACTATGAAGCCGAGCAGAAAGAACTGAAAGAGAGAGCCGCCGCTATCCGGGCAGAGCTTTCCAAAGCGCAGGAAGCCACGGTAAACGCAGAAAAGTTTATGAATGTTGTCCGCAAGTACACCAGCTTTGAAGAACTTACCCCTACCCTTTTGCGTGAGTTTGTGGAGAAAATCGTTGTGCATGAGTGCAGCTATGACGAGAACGGCACACGCAGACAGGACATTGATATTTATTACTCTTTCGTTGGCAAGGTAGACCTGCCCGAATGACCGCCCGACCTATCCGGCGCAATGCGCAAACGCCGGATAGGAACGGCAAAATTTTTTACACTTCTACTACTTCTTTATCACACATCAGCAAAAAGCCAGGGCATCAAGCAGCTTATGGCGGGCGGCGGTGTTGCCCTCATCGGCATCACCCTGATCCCCCTGCTGTCCGGTCTGCTGTCCACCACCTGATGTTGCTCCAAACCCGGCGGGGGCTTTCGCTTCACAGCGGGAGCCCCCGCAAAGGAGGTGATCTCCCTTGATATTGGATATGATCCAGGAGTGGTTCAAGGAACTGCTCATCGACGGTATCATTTCAAACCTGAGCGGGATGTTTGATACCCTGAACACAAAGGTGGGCGAGATCGCCGGGGAGGTCGGTATGACGCCCGCCGCCTGGAACAGCGGCATCTTCAACATGATCCGCAACCTCTCGGAGACGGTGATCGTCCCCATCGCGGGCATCATCCTCACCTTCGTCATGTGCTACGAGCTGATCCAGCTCATCATCGAGAAGAACAACCTCCACGACTTCGACACCTGGATTTTCTTCAAGTGGATTTTCAAGACCTTCTGCGCGGTGTTGATCGTCACGAACACCTGGAACATCGTCATGGCGGTGTTCGATGTGGCGCAGAATGTGGTCAGCCAGTCGGCGGGGGTCATCATCTCGGATGCGGGCATCGACATTTCCGGCGTGGTGGGCGATCTGGAGACCCAGCTTGCCGACTGGAGCGTGGGCGCCCTGCTGGGGCTGTGGTTCCAGAGCGTGTTCGTGGGGCTGTGTACGCAGATACTTTCCATCTGCATCTTCCTGGTGATCTACGGCAGAATGATCGAGGTGTATTTGGTCACCTCCATAGGGCCGATTCCCTTTGCCACAATGGCCAACCGGGAATGGGGCTCCACGGGACAGAACTACCTTCGCTCTCTGCTGGCCCTGGGCTTCCAGGCCTTCCTCATTATGATCTGCGTGGGCATCTACGCGGTGTTGGTGGAGGGCATCTCCACATCCGGCGACAACATATCTGCGGCCATCTGGGGTTGCATGGGTTATACGGTCCTGCTGTGCTACACCCTGTTCAAGACCGGCAGCCTGGCAAAATCCCTGTTCGGGGCCCACTAAGTGGCAAAGCCACCTGAAAATCAGGTGGCTCAGCCGGTTAGAGCTATTTACTTTTTGCGGCCGGAGCCGTTTTTGGTCGGGTCAACCATCTGATACTGCTGACCGGGTTTCAGCGTAGGCGGGAACGGCTCGTTTTTCACAACGGTACGCTCGATGCCAGTGCGTCCACCACGCGGTCCAACAATCTCATACTGACCTGACCGTCCGGCCTTTTCGCCGGGCTTATAGGTGTTGGCCATAGCGTTCTCCTTTCCTAAGTATTAGCACTTGGAATGTCCGAATGCTAATATAAAATAGCACATTTTTGGAGGTGTGTCAATATATAGAACTTCGTATTATATTTTAATACAATATATTGTGTTTTTGGAGGTGCTTGAAATCGCTTATGTAACGATCCCGAAGGACCTGAGCCGGATACAGAGCAAGGTCCTGTTCGGGCTGACCAAACGACAAGTGATCTGTTTCGGAGCGGCGGCGCTGGTAGGCGTGCCGCTTTTCTTTTTGGCAAAGGCGAGCCTGGGGACCACCACGGCGGCGCTGTGCATGATCTTGGTGATGCTGCCCTTTTTCCTGTTCGCCATGTACGAAAAGAACGGGCAGCCGCTGGAGGTGTTCCTGGGCCATCTGATCCAGAACAAATTCATCCGGCCGAAGGTGCGCATCTACCAGACCAACAATCTCTATTCCGCCCTGGTGCGGCAATCTCAACTGGAACAGGAGGTGAAGCGGATTGCGAGAAAAGGCAGAAAGACCGGCAAAGCGTAAGCTCACCCGTGCCGAGCGCAAGCAGATCGAGGCGGTGATCCGGCAGGCGAAGGGCGACGGGAAAAACCATACGGTGCAGGACAGCATCCCGTTTCAGAATATGTTCCCCGATGGCCTGTGCAGGCTGGAGGGTGGGACTTTCTCCAAGACCATTGCCTTTGAGGATGTGAATTACCGCCTTGCTGGGCCGGAGGACCAGCGGAGCATCTTTGAAAGCCTCTGCGACTTCTACAACGGCTACGACCCCTCCATTGGCGTGCAGGTTTCTTTGGACAGCCGCAGCGGAGGCAGCGCCGCCGATGAACTATTCGGCATCACCAGACAGGGCAACGACCTGGACCCCATCCGGGACGAGGCGGTTGACATCCTGCGGATGCAGTATAAGCGGGGCAACAATGGCTATGTGAAAACCAAGTATGTGACCCTGACCATCGAGGCGGAGAACCTGACCGCAGCCCGGGCGCGGTTTGCCCGGATTGAAACCGACACTCTCAACCGCTTCAAGGTCATGGGGGCTGCGGCTCATGTGCTGGACGGAAAGGAACGGCTGGAGTTACTTTACAACATCCTCCACCCGGAGGGTGGGCAGTTCGCCTTTGAATGGGACTGGCTCCCGGCCAGCGGCCTTTCGGTGAAGGACTTCATTTCGCCTTTCTCCTTCCACTTCGGGGAGACCCACACCTTCCGCATCGGCAGGCGGTACGGGGCGGTGTCCTTTCTGCAAATCCTGGCGCCGGAGATGCACGACCGCATCCTCACCGACTTCATGGAGGCGGACGGGAATATCATGGTGACCATGCACATCCGGGGCATCAACCAGAACGAGGCCATCAAAATGGTCAAGCGAAAGATCACCGACCTGGACGCCATGAAGATACAGGAGCAGAAGCGGGCGGTACGCAGCGGTTACGATATGGACATTCTTCCCTCCGACCTTTCCACCTACGGCGGCGCGGCAAAGGACCTTCTCACCGACCTGCAATCCCGCAACGAGAGGATGTTCAACATGACCTTCCTGGTGCTGCACACGGCAGAGACCCGGCAAAAGCTGGAGATCGCCGTATCCCAGGCGGCCAGCGTCGCCCAGACCTACAACTGCCTTCTGACCCGGCTGGACTTCCAGCAGGAGGACGGGTTGATGTCCTCTTTGCCCCTGGGCCTCAACCGCATCAAGATCGAACGGAGCCTGACCACTTCGGCCCTGGCGGTGTTCGTCCCCTTCGTCACCCAGGAGGTGTTCATGGGCGGCGATGCTATGTACTACGGCCTCAACGCCCTTTCCAACAACATGATCCTGCTGGATCGCAAGCAATCCCGCTGTCCCAACGGCCTTGTGTTCGGCACGCCCGGCAGCGGCAAATCCATGAGCTGCAAGCGGGAGATCACCTTTATCATGCTGATGACTCAGGATAATATCATCATCTGCGACCCGGAGGACGAGTATTCGCCCCTGGTGAAACGGCTGGGCGGCCAAGTGATCCGGCTGTCCCCATCTAGCACCGACTATGTGAACCCCCTGGACATCAACCTCAACTACTCCGAGGAAGAAAACCCGCTGGCGCTGAAAAGTGATTTCGTGCTGTCCTTCTGCGAGCTCATCATGGGCAGCAAGACCGGGCTGGAGGCCATCGAGAAAACGGTCATCGACCGGGCAGTACAGATGATTTATCAGCCCTACTTTTCCGACCCCTGGCCGGAGAATATGCCGATTTTGGGCGACCTGATGAACGCCCTGTTGTCCCAACACATCCCGGAGGCCGACCGGGTGGCCCAGGCATTGGACCTCTATGTAAACGGTTCGCTGAACTTCTTCAACCACCGCACTACCGTGGACATCTCCAATCGCCTGGTCTGCTTTGACATCAAGGGCCTGGGCAAGAACCTGAAAAAGCCGGGGATGCTCATTGTCCAGGACGCGGTGTGGAACACCGTCACCATCAACCGGGCTATCGGGCGATCCACTTGGTATTTTGTGGACGAGTTTCACCTTCTGCTGAAGGAGGAACAGACTGCGGCATACAGCGCCGAGATTTGGAAACGGTTCAGAAAGTGGGGCGGCATCCCCACCGGGGCGACCCAGAACCCCAAAGACCTGCTTTCCTCTCCGGAGATTGAAAACATCCTGGAGAACAGCGATTTCATCTATATGCTCAACCAGGCTGCGGGCGACCGGAAGATACTGGCGGAGCGGCTGAACATTTCTTCTGAACAACTTGCCTATGTGACCAACTCCGAGCCGGGCCACGGGCTGCTGTTCTTCAACAATGTCATCCTGCCCTTTGCGGATGACTTTCCCAAGGATACCGAGCTTTATAAGCTGCTCACCACCAAGCCCAGCGAGGTGGAACACGAAACGATGAACAAATAAACTTTACTATACTTTATTTGATGAAAAGAGTGTGATAAAATTGAATTAGAAAAGAGGTGCTGTTATGGCCAAAAATACATTGGATGAAACAAGAGCATTAAAGGTACTTCTTGCTCAAGTGCGGGGATTCTGTGAAAGCATTCAGGATATACTTCACAATCAGGATGCAGCCGAAATCGGCAGATACTCCAGCTTTAGAGATATGGCCTACACATATAATGATTTGGCTGAAACGGCACGAGTTTTATTACGAGTACCATCTATGTTTTATACATTTAATGTAGATGAGATGACAGGTTTCGGGGATACGGTGTGGCCTATACAAAAGAAGATTCTCGAACAAGTATGGGTAAGTGCCAGACTATTATGTTCCAGTTTGGAAGGCAGCCTTGATTTTGTCGATGATGAATTCGATAATCTCGAAAACTTCATTCAATCTCGGTTGCGTACAGTCATATTTCAAAAACCTCAAAAAGAGGTTGAGGTTCAAAACGCAATTGAAGCATTATTGTTAGGACGCGGCCTAAGTAAAGGAACCGATTATGACAGAGAAACAGGAAAATTTGAGTTTTCAGGTAAAGAATACATTCCAGACTTTATAATTCCCAAACTGCAACTCTGCATTGAGGTTAAATTGTTGAGAGATGGTCGGAAGTCAAAAGTCATTGAGGAAATAAGCGCAGATATTACAGCCTACGCCAAGCAATATGAACGTCAGTTGTTTGTCGTATATGATTTGGGTGTCATTCAAAATGCAGATGAGTTTAGACGCGATATTGAAAACTCAGGAAATGTGAAAGTGGTTATAGTAAAACACTAAATATGTTGGTGTAATGCCCGCCTCAACTGAGGCGGGTTTTCTTATGCCCAAAATTCAGAAAGGAGTACGATATGGAACAGGAAAAGCTGTATGTAATCGAGGAAAAGACCTACGAGGCCCACATCGACGAGGAAGTGCATCTCTACGGGCTGCTCCACCAGCTTGCCTTCCTTGCAGGAAAAATCAAGGACCGCCGCGACATGAAGAACCTGATCGACACCGCCCGGCGGTACGGCGAGATCGCAGACCAGATGTTTGACCGCTGGAGCATCCCCGGCCGCTACCTGGTGTTTGGCGACAAGGCCGACCTTGCCCGGCTGAAGGCCCTGGAGCTGTGCGAACTGGACGCCTTCTATGTGGACTGCGAGGACGACGAGGACCAGCCCCATGCCTGACCGCCTCACCCATGTCAGCCTGTTTTCCGGTATCGGCGGGCTGGACTTGGCAGCGGAGGCGGCGGGCTTTGAAACAGTCTGTCAATGCGAGTGGGCGGACTATCCCTATTCCATCCTGCAAAAGCATTGGCCGGATGTGCCGAAGTTCCGGGACATCACCACATTCACGAAGGAGGCGTTTTTTGAGAAAACAGGACTTGAAACCATCACCATCCTCTCCGGCGGATTCCCGTGCCAGCCCTTCTCCACCGCCGGAAAGCGGCGGGGCTTTTCGGATGAACGCTACCTGTGGCCGGAAATGTGCCGCGCTATTGCCGAACTGCGGCCCCGTTGGGTGCTTGGGTAAAATGTTGCTGGCTTCATCAATATGGGGCTCGACAAAACGATTTTTGACCTGGCAAAAGCGGGATACGCTGTTCTCCCATTCGTATTTCCGGCTTGCGGCGTCGGCGCATGGCATGAGCGCCAGCGAACTTTTATCGTCGCGGCTGATGTTTCCCACACCCCTTGCCTCCGACAAATCCACGGGACGGGACGCTGCCAACCTGGATGTGTTCCTGTCGGACAATGGGATATTCCGCAAGCGGAACAAGGACGGGACAATCTGGAGCCTCAGCCTGTCGGCGGCGGTGTTCTACCTGACCCCGGCAACGTCGGAGGGCTACCGTACCACCCTGAAACCCGCGGCCTTCCGGGACAAATCCCCGTCCTCCAACCTGTCGGCTCAGGTGATCCGGCAGGAGCAGCCCCTTTCCGAGAAAGCGGCGCTGAACCCGGACTGGGTGGAATGGCTTATGGGATTCCCCCCGAAATGGACGGACGCATCCTATGGCGTGCCGAGCCCGAAGGAGTCCCCCGCATGACCGAGGATACCGACAACCGAGCGCTGCGGCTGAAAACCTTGGGGAACGCGGTCTGCCCGCCCCAGGCCTATCCCATTTTCCAGTACATCGCCATGATCGAAACCGGGGCGTGTGTCAACATCTGCCCCTATGGAACAGGAGGTGACGCACCTTGAAAGAATGGAAAGCCCCCGAAAAGGAGGCACAGAAGATGACCCGTGACGGGGCGGTATCCGTTAATCTGGTCACGGGCGAGACGACCTATCCCTCTGACCGGATGCCGGAGCAGGACTATTCCACATCCGGCGACGCGGTGGGCGCCGCTGGGAAAGCGGTGGACCGTGTGGAACTGAACCGGGAACAGGCAGCAGCCAAAAAGAAGCGCCGGAAACAGTGCAGGGCCTATCGGGAGGGCGAGGCGGCGGCGAGCCGCCCATCCTCCCGATTGCAGTTTTCCGAGGCGGACCAGGCCAAGCCGGAACTGCAAGGGGCCATCCAAAAGTCGGACAAGACGGCGGAGCGGCTGGATGCCGCCAGGGACGCGATCCCCAATAAGAGTCCGGGAAAGCCCCATGCCAATCCGCTGTCCCGCCCCATCCAGGAGGCAGGCGCAGCGATCCACGGCAAGGTCCGGGAGGTGGAGCAGGAAAATTCCGGCGTCCAGTCGGGCCACCTGGGGGAACGCAGCTTTGAGAAGGCTGTGGGCTATGGAAACCGCCGTGTCCAGAACTGGCGGGCGGAACGCAAACTGAAACCCTGGCGGGACGCAGCAAAAGCGGAACAGGCGGCGGTCAAGGCCAATGCGGATTTCTACTATCGGAAAGCCGTGGCGGAGAACCCCCAGCTTGCATCCAATCCCATCTCCCGCCTGTGGCAGAAACGGAAGCTGCAAAAGCAATATGCGGCGGCATACCGGGCGGCGGGCAAGACCGCCCAGGCTGGAAAAACAGCGGAGACCACGGCAAAGGCGGCCAAGAAAACCGCCCAGGAGTCCAAGCGCACCGCCCTTTTCCTGAAACGGCACTGGAAGGGCGCGTTGATCGTGGGCGGCATCGGCCTTCTGCTGGTGATGCTGCTGGGCTCCCTGCAATCCTGTTCCTCCATGTTCGGCGGCGGGGTGTCCAATATCATGGCATCTTCCTATCTGTCTGAGGATGCCGACATGCTGGCGGCGGAAGAAGCCTACTGCGCCAAAGAGGATGAATTGCGAGAGTACCTGGATACCTACGAGGCCACCCACGACTATAACGAGTATCACTTCGACCTGGACGAAATCGAGCATGACCCCTATGTGCTGATCTCCATTCTGTCGGCACTCCATGAAGGGGTGTTCACCATTGACCAGGTACAGGGCGACCTTCAAACCCTCTTTGACAAGCAATACATCCTCACCGAAACCGTGACCACGGAGACCCGCTATCGGACGGAAACAAGGACGGACAACGAGGGCAACACCTATACGGCTCGGGTGCCCTATACCTGGACCATCTGCACCGTCACGCTGGAGAACTTCGACCTCTCCCATGTGCCGGTCTACATGATGGGCGAGGAACAGCTTTCCTTGTACGCCACCTATATGTCCACTCTGGGTAACCGTCCCGACCTGTTCCCGTCCTCCGGGTATGTGAACAAGTACATCGAGAACCCACCCACCGCCTGGGAGATTCCCGCTGAATACCTGACGGACGAGCGGTTCAACACCCTTATTACCGAGGCGGAAAAGTATCTGGGTTATCCCTATGTGTGGGGCGGCAGCAGTCCCAGCACTTCTTTCGATTGCAGCGGCTTCGTCAGCTATGTGCTGACCAACAGCGGCCTGTGCAATACCGGGCGGCTGGGTGCCCAGGGGCTCTACAACATTTCCACCCCGGTATCCGACCCCCAGCCCGGCGACCTGGTGTTCTTCGTGGGCACCTACGATACCAGCGGTGTGTCCCATGTGGGCATCTATGTGGGCGACGGGATGATGCTGCATTGCGGCGACCCCATCCAGTATTCCAACCTGAACACGAGCTACTGGCAGTCCCATTTCTACGCATACGGCAGACCGCCGTACAACTGATGGAGGTGATGAAGCATCAATATGGTTTCCTATGGGGGCGGCGCCAACAGCACCGCTCTTTTGATCGGGCTGCACCAGCACCGTATCCCGGTGGACCTGATCCTCTTTGCGGATACGGGGGCGGAGCATCCCCACACCTATGCCTATCTGGAGGTGATGGATTCCTGGCTGAAGGACCACGGGATGCCGCCGATTACCAGAGTGTATAAGACCACCCGTGACGGGAAACGGCTGACGCTGGAGGATGAATGTCTGCAAAGTTGCAGCCTACCATCCATCGCCTACGGCTTCAAGCGGTGTTCCCTGAAACACAAGATTGGGCCGCAGGAAAAGTTCTGCAACCATTACCCGCCGTGTCAAAAGGCGTGGGCGGCGGGCAAACGGGTGGTCAAGTTCATCGGCTACGACGCGGGCGAGGGCTACCGCAGCGACAAGGTGCTGCTGGGCGACCTGGCCGACCGAAAATACAGCAAGTGGTATCCTCTGATGGAATGGGGATGGACACGGGACGATTGCATCCGGCAAATCGAGGCGGCGGGGCTGCCCCAGCCGGGAAAATCGTCCTGTTTTTTCTGCCCCAGCATGAAACCCGACGAGATCACCGCCCTGCGGGAGCAGCATCCCGATTTGTTCCGCCGCGCCCTGGCGCTGGAGGACAACGCCCGGAAAAACCTGAAAACGGTCAAGGGCCTGGGGCGGAACTATTCCTGGAGAGAACGATTTGGAAAGGAGTTTTGCACACATGGCAACGGTTGAGAAGATTCGCAAAGACATCGAAAAGACGAAGGAGAAGATCTCCGCCCAGCAGAAGCGACTTCGGGAGCTGGAGGCGCAGCTCACCGAGGAAGAAAACCTGGAGATCGTCCGCATGGTCAAGGCGGTGCGCATGGACAACAAGGAGCTGACCGCCTTCCTGAAGGCCTACGCCAGCGGTCTTATCACCCTGCCCGACGGGATGATGGAGGCGGAGGCAGCGGCGGACCCCGATGACGAGGATATGGAGGACAGCGACCATGAAGAATAAAAAAGTGATCCGGCTGTTTACGGCGATGCTGGCGGTTGTACTGTGCATGACCGCCTTCTCCGTCACCGCCTTTGCGGGCGGTGGGGATGGTGACTACTACACCGGGGAGCCCGCCGATACGACGCCGGAACCCACCGAGGAACCTGCCACCGGAGGCATGGAGCCGGAGGGCCAGCCCCTTACCCCGGTGGGCAACGCCACGCTGGTGGACGACTATTACGACGACAAGCAGCTTATCACTGTGACCACGAAAGCGGGCAACTATTTTTACATCCTGATCGACCGGGCCAATGAGGACAAGGAAACTGCCGTTCACTTCTTGAACCAGGTAGATGAAGCCGACTTGATGGCGTTGATGGAAGATGGACAGACGGAGGAAAAGCCCGCTACTTGTACCTGCGCCGAGAAATGCCAGGCCGGTGCGGTGAATACTGCCTGTCCGGTCTGTGCGGCGAATATGAGCGAGTGCGCCGGGAAAGCGCCGGAGGTGGAGCCGGAGCCTGAACCGGAGCCGGAGAAGGAGTCCGGCAGCAGCGGCGCCCTGGTGCTGATCCTGCTGCTGGCGGCTCTGGGCGTCGGCGGAGCCTTTGCCTACATCAAGTTCATCAAGCCCAAGCAGGGCGCAAAGGTCAGCGCCGACCCGGACGATTATGAGTTCGAGGACGAGGAATACGAAAACGAGGATACTGATAACGAAATAGTGGGATAGTCAAAAAGCATGAGGCCAACATTCCATTGAGTTAGAATGTTGGCCTCATGTTTATGCAGTTTCTTTCTCGAGTACAAGTTGGAGGGCCTTGCAAATATCATCAATGCTGTGGTTATCAGTGGAGATAGCATATAAGCCTGATAGTGTGGGACTAAACTCGTAAACATCTTCTTGAGTCACATTGTACCAGATCGGAAGTGGGGCATTACCGGATACAGTTTCCTTTGCCAAAATGCCATCCAACTCACGTCTGGGCCATTGCTTCTCAAAAAAGTGTTTAGACAACACAAGGATAGCAAATTTTGAGCGTTTAATCCCATTGTCAATTTGCTCTCGTAAACTTTTGCCCCATTGCAACTCCAAAGCATCATACCAAACCGTGATTCCGGCATCCTGAAGTTTTTCCACAAGGGGGGCCACAAACTCCTTCTTATCTTCACTGGCATGTGAGATAAACACATCGTACATTGCTTGGGACTCCAAATTTTCCGGTTTCCGGCGCTCGTCTAAAGCATAGAAAACATCCTCAACAGGCTTGCTATAAACACCGGAAGGGAGAGTCCTTCTTCGAGACGAAGATTCAAGTTTCCTCTGCGCATTCTTAACTTCGTTAGACAAGTCGTTCAACGCCTTCTGAACCGGGGCGGTGGAGATTTGAGGTGCGGGCTGGGTATATGTTATGGGTTGAGAAGTAACTTGCACACGGCGTTGAACGCGTACCTGCTGTTTAACAGTTACTTTACGAGTGATTTTAATTTTTCCCATCATGCCCCTTCTTTCAAGCAAAGTCTATATCTGGCATTATACTGCGAAAGCGAGAATAAATCAACACAATATATGGACGGTGGTATTAGGTGAAACTTGTGATCTGTGAAAAACCGAGTGTAGCAAAGAGTATCGCATCGGCCCTGGGTGTCACATCCAGGGCCGATGGCTATTTTGAGGGCGGCGGCTGGTTGATTTCCTGGTGCATCGGGCATCTGGTTGGGCTGGCGGATGCAGCCGCCTACGATGACCGCTATAAGAAGTGGCGGTATGAGGACCTTCCCATCCTGCCCGACCCCTTCCGCTATGTCGTGTCCGAGGAAAAGGCCACCCAATTCCACATTCTCCGTTCCCTGATGGAACGCTCCGATGTGACGGAGCTGGTCAACGCCTGCGACGCGGGACGCGAGGGTGAGCTGATCTTCCGGCTGGTCTATGAGGCCGCCGGATGCACCAAACCCTTCTCCCGACTCTGGATTTCTTCGATGGAGGACGCGGCGATCCGGGAAGGTTTTGCCGATCTGCGCCCCGGCGGGGACTATGACCCGCTGTACCAATCGGCGCTTTGCCGCCAAAAGGCGGACTGGCTGATCGGTATCAATGCGAGCCGCCTGTTCTCCGTCCTCTACCACCGCACCCTGAATGTGGGGCGGGTGCAGACGCCCACCCTGGCGATGCTGGCCGACCGGGACAGCAAAATCGTCCTGTTCCGCAAGGAGAAATACCATCATGTGCGCCTGACGTTGGAGGGAGCTGCGGCGGTTTCTGAAAAAATTCCGGCTATGGAGGATGCCCAGGCCATCCGGGACGCCTGTGACGGGCAGCGGGCTGTGTGTGTCTCTCTGGTGCGGGAGAAAAAGACGGAGAAACCGCCCAAGCTGTACGACCTGACCACCTTGCAGCGGGAGGCAAACCGGGTGTTCGGCTACACAGCCAAGCAAACCTTGGACTACGCCCAGTCGCTCTATGAAAAGAAGCTGCTGACCTATCCCCGGACGGACAGCCGGTATCTGACGGTTGACATGGCGGAAACCGCTTTCGTGGTCCTGCATCTGGCGGCACGGGTGCCGCCCTTCGACGCCTGCCCGGAGTTTTTCCCCGATGTTGCGGCGCTGGTGAACAACAAGGAGGTATCCGATCACCATGCCCTGATTCCCACTCTGGAGTTGGAAAAGGCGGATGTGCCGGGGCTGCCTGTGGGCGAGCGCAATATCCTTCTGCTGGTCTGCTGCAAGCTGCTGTGTGCGGCGGCGGAGCCTTTCGTGTATGAGGCGGTCACGGTCGCCTTCGATTGCGGCGGACACACCTTCACGACCAAAGGAAAACAGGTGCTTTCCCAGGGCTGGCGGGCCATCCAGGAGGTGTTCCGTTCCTCCCTGAAGGAGAGGCCGGAGGATGAAGATGCCGAGAATGTCCTCCCGGCCTTGACCGAGGGGCAGGTCTTTGAGCCGGTCTCTGCCTCCGTCACCGAGCACTTCACTTCGCCCCCTAAGCCCTACACAGAGGACACCCTTCTGTCGGCCATGGAGAATGCGGGCAAGGAAGATATACCGGACGAGGCAGAGCGCAAGGGCCTGGGCACACCGGCGACAAGGGCGGCCATCATTGAAAAGCTGGTGTCCGGCGGATTCGTGGAGCGCAAGGGCAAGAACCTGATCCCCACAAAGGCAGGCGTCAACCTGGTCACGGTGCTGCCGGAGCTGCTGACCTCTCCCAAGCTCACAGCGGATTGGGAGCAGCGGTTGAACCAAGTGGCAAAGGGCCAGGTGTCGCCGGAGGACTTCATGGACGGGATCGAGACAATGGCGGCGGAGCTGGTGCGGAAATACTCCCACATTTCCGAGGATGGGCAAAAGCTGTTCCAGCCGGAGAAGGAGACGGTGGGCCTCTGCCCCCGCTGCGGCAAGCCGGTGGTCTACGAGGGCAAGAAGAACTTCGCCTGTTCGGACCGGGCCTGCCAATTCGTCATGTGGAAGAATGACCGTTTCTGGACCAGCCGCCGCAAGGAAATGACCCGGAAGATGGCGGCCGATTTTCTGAAAAAGGGCTGTACTTCCGTCAAAGGGATGTGGTCGGAGAAGAAAGGTTCCACCTATGACGCGGTGGTGATCCTGGACGATACCGGCGGCAAGTATGTCAATTTCAAGCTGGAGTTTTCCAAACGAAAGGATGGTGTGCATGGCAAAAAGTAAAACCGAACCCAATTTCATGGAGAATTTGAAACCGCTGCATCCCGCAGGCGGTGACGCAAACGAACTGGAGGCGGTGGCCCAGGCACTTGCCGGACTTTCCCCGGAGGACCGTGACCTCCTGGCCGCTGTCCAGGAGTCGCCTTATTGCCTGACCACACTGGAACAGTTCCGGGAGTTCCCCGCCAACACCGAGTATTTTGTCCTGGAGCCCAGCATCCGCAAGGTGGAGGATGTGGGCTGGCGCTATCTGGCGCAGCATTTGGATGTCCTTCTGCCCCCGGAGCTGCTGGACGCCATTGATCCCGTTCCCTTCGGCAACCACGCCATGCAGGAGGAACAGGGCTGCTTCACCAGTAGAGGCTATCTCACCCTCTCCGGCGACGAGTGGGAGCATGAGCGCCGCAGGGAGAGACAGACGGAGAAAAAGCCCTCCATCAAGGAACGGCTGGAGCAGAGCCGGAAGGAATGTGCCAATCAGAGCAAGGCGCAGACCCATCGGGAAAAGCCTGCGCCGGAGCGATAAGGAGGTGTTGCTATGCCCAATTATGACTATGACAAAGATTATCCCTTTGCCGCCTTCATCACCAACCTGGGCAAGTACAACGAGGGCGCCCTTGTGGGCGAATGGGTGAAGTTCCCCACCACGGCGGAGGAACTGAAAAAGGTCTTTGAGCGCATCGGAATAGGTGCGAAGGACGACTTCGGGCAGACCTATGAGGAATGGTTCATCACGGACTACGATTGCTATGTGGACGGCCTCTATGACCTGCTGGGTGAGTATGCCAACCTGGACGAGCTGAACTATCTGGCTTCCAAGCTGGAGGACATGAGCCAGAATGATTATGAGCGGTTCCAGGCGGCCATGGAGATCGGCGACCACACGGGCAGCATCCAGGAACTTATCAACCTAACGGAGAACCTGGACTGCTACGATGTTTACCCCGACATCCACGACCACGATGATCTGGGCCGGTATTACATCGAGGAACTGGACGCCATGCAGGTGCCGGAGCATCTGCGCAACTACATCGACTATGAGGCCTACGGGCGGGACATCGCCCTGGAGGAAAGCGGCCAGTTCACCGACCTGGGCTATGTGCGGGATACCGGGGATAGCTTCCATGAGTATTACGATGGTGAGCGCGGCAGCATCCCGGAGGAATACCGGGTGATGACCTTCCAGGATGACATCCCCGAAGAAGAAGTTTCGGAATGGGCCATGGACCTTGCCTACGATATGGACGAGTTTTTCCGGCAGCACGATCCGCAGTACGCCGCCGAGCACCCAGAGGAACACGCGGCAAAGGAAGAAATCTACGAAAATCTGATGGCCGGGCGTATCTCCGCCCTGGACGAGAAGCTGGCCGCCCTGGGACAGATCCAGGAGGACTATCTTCCTTCGGAGATCGAGAAGTTCAAGGACGCCACCGGCTATGAGGAATGTCTGGATGTGGACCCCCAGGCAATCCGGGAGGCAATCGAAAACCCGGATCAGTCCCATGTGGACGAGATGCTGGCCTTTGCGGAACAGGCAAACCGGGAGTATGAAGCGGAGTTATACGGCCAGCAAGCGGCGCCGGAGAAGTTGACCGTCCTGGTGGTGGAACCTATGAAGGAGCCCTATGTGAAGGAGATCGACCCCGGCCTCCATGCGCTGCAAGCGGAGGTGGGCGGCGATATTGCCGCCTCCTATCCCTTTGACGATTCGGTGGGGCTGGTGCTGAACGATGAAGGCAAGCTCATCGGCCTGGACCTGAACCGTTCCCTCCGGGACGAGCATGGGGAGATTTATGACATTGTGGCGGGCACCTTCCTGGTGGTGGGCCTGGGGCCGGAGAGTTTCGCCTCCCTCCCCCCGGACATGATCCAGAAGTACACCGAGCAATTCAAGCGGCCGGAGCTGTTCGCCAGCATCAACGGGCAGATCGTGTCCGTTCCCGTGGAGCCGGAAAACCCGCTGCACACGGTGGAAATGACCCTGGAGGATGACTACGGCATGATTGACGGGATCATCAACAACGGCCGCCGTGGGGAAGAATTGGAGAAAGCCCAAGCCGAGGCGCGCAGGACCACGCCGGAGAAAAAGCCCTCTATCCGGGAGCGGCTGGAGGACGCAAAGCGGGAGTGTGGGTCGCGGAAAGCACCGGACAAGCCCGTCCCGCAGAAGAAGCCCCCGGAGTTGGGCGACTTATGAGCCGGAGCAAGAAATGGCGTCTGGAATGGGCCTTCTTCTTGGGCGAGAACGGCAGGCGTCAGTATAACAAACTCTGCAAAGGCTGTGTCCATCCCTGCAAGCAGAGTTTCCGGGCGGCGGTGGTGGTGTCCTGTCCGCATTATCTTTCCATCCGTTCCAAAAAGCGTAGGAATTAGGGTTCAAAATGGGCAAAGAAACCGCCTGTGGCGGCTTTTTCCGGGGCCGCCTTATGATTTCCCACGCTGGTTTCCTGCCTCCAATCCAGGGGGTACAAAGAGACAATTTTAAACAGTTTCCATAACAAGGCGGGAGCGTTGCCTTCGATTTAAGCCGAGGGTAACGCTCCCGCTTCTTTTTTATGTGGGTAGACTATCAAGTAAGTCTTTTGCACGATACCGAATATCTGCGCACCCCTCCAAAATGCGTCTGGCAATCGCCTTAGGTTCTATATCTTGCAAATGTAAGCACAGGTTATAGGCAATTGTGGCAAAAATATCATAATTTGCCCAACCTCCATATCCTGTTGCTCCTGCATAGCCATCTTCGATAGAATTAAGAATTTGAACCTGGTAAACAGACTCAAATCTTAGAACTAATCTCCAAAAAGAGGATAGTTTATTAGCTACAATAAACTTACTCAGTCTGTCAGATGCAACCAAACCCATCACATAGTCCTGCACTTGCGCATCATACTCGCTGTTTAGGACTTTTGCCACAAGTCCCTTTTTTCTATCTTCTTCCGATTGAGATTTTAATGTGGTCTCTATGTCCGCAATAATCTGATCTACCGAATCGTACCTCAAAGCCTTATCTCGGCAAATGCATCGCTCAACAATAGTTTTAAAAATATGATTTGTCGTTGGAGCATTATAGGTGAAGATATAGTCCATCATTTTGCCGATAGAGTAAATATCACTTTTTTGATCCAATAGGGTGAAATCTGTCAACGCCAGCGGGTCTACAAAAAGGTGATTGTTTTTCTGAGTGTACGATGATTTCATGCTGCGTACAATCGAAAGATCTTTGCTCAATCCAAAATCGCATATGACATAGTCATTACCAATCTTCAAAACATTTCCCAAATGTAAGTCTCGATGGATGATGGAATGGCTATGTGCATAACTCATGCCATGCAGTATATCCATAACTATTTTAAGTCGTTCTTCAAAGGAAGGGTCGATCTCTCCCTGCAGATATGTCGCTAAATTCATCTCTGCCTGTTCCATGAGATACGAATGGGTTGTCTCATCGTAGTCAAAAACATTGAGAATTTGTGGACATCCAGCCAACTTTCTCATATTTTCATACTCGTACCGCATCCTTTTTTGCAGTTTTGGGTCGTTTTTATAGGCAGCCCGTAACTCTTTTCGCAATATCCCATCTTTTACCCGGATAACATCGCAATATGACCCAGAATCCAAGATATCATCTGGTTTTATGGATATAGGGCCGCTGTCGGGAATAATTACCTTCACTGTATCACGGGCCAGCACATTTGTAATCACTGTAATAATATGCTCACTTTGCTCAGTGTTTACTGTTGAAGCCTTTATAAGGTTTAGAACAGCTTGGATAAGTTCCAAGCGCTTTAATCCGTCAACTGCTGCATACTGTTGTGAAAACGTTTCAGTTTCCGAGAAAGAAAATCCTCCATTGCTATCAAAATAGTCTGCAACATCAAGATAGTCAATGCAATAAACCGAATTGTCAAAATACCAATCCAGAATAATTCCGTAGTAGTGCCAATTCGTTTCGTCTGTTTTTGCATCCCAGAATTGCCGATCAAAATAATTTAGAATTTTGGAGTAGTTGGTATCGGACAGCATATATGTCCCTCCGTTCAAAGTAACCGAGTAATAGGCTTAGGCCAGCAGAGCACTAGCAAAAAGATTAGCGCCCACAGTCCATACAGAATTTAGAATGGATTTTGAGACAGCGACCAATGCTCTTATCGCTTTAGTTTTCATAGGCAATTCCTCCTTGTGACAGGCAAAAAACTTTGGAAATAAATCATGTGCCAAACCTATCAGGATATAGACTATGAGCCCTAAAACTATGACAAAGCAACTCTGCTTCCCCTGCTCCGCAGGCCTAAACCTATTATTGATAAATTATACCATATAATCGCAAGAAATTCTATTTAGATGTTTAAGCAAGGCACACGGCAAAAGGCAACCTCTTTTGCCGTGCGTCTTTATAATTCTTATTCCAAGTCGTTGTTACGTTGCCGTTGCTGTTCCTGTTCCTGTTCCTTCGGCCTTTCCAGTAGGGTGTCCACATTCTGACGGAGAGTGTCATATTTCTTTTCTTCTCGCTGTATCTTCCGAAGCTCTGCTTGCAGGACAGTCTTGCGGGCGGCGAGCCCATCTAGCTCCGCTTTCAGCTTTTCGGATGAAGGCAGTTTTGTGAGTCCGGCCTTCTTGATGTCCCTGGCCGCCGCCTCAAATAAGATGATCTCACTCTCAAACCCACGCAGGAATTTTTCCTTGTCCTTTGACATTTTGTAACGGTCATAGATAGGCTTCAGTTTGCGGTAGGTGTCGATTTGTTTGCCCAGGAGGGCAAGGTCGGTGATCCGCTGTTCCGTATCCCGCAGGTTTTCCCTGGTACGGATGGATGCAGCGGCAACGGCGTCGCACCGTTCCACCAATTCCGCATAGCTGCCAATGCCGTGTTCAGTGAGAAAGTTCATAGTGGCAGCCGCCCGTTTCAGATTCTCAATGGTCGCCCACCGCTGGTATCCGGCGCTTTGCTGGGCCTTGATATTGTTCTGAATATCAATGAGCAGACTGACCTTCCCATTGCGCTGCCGGGGCTTCCTGGAGGGCCTGGGGCCTCCGGCAATCCGGGCGGCAACGACTTCTTCCGTGTAATCGGCGCCCAGAGTTTTGAGCCGGGTAAACCGCTCCTGGTTCGGCACCCTGGCGGAGATATACTTTCCCCGCTTGATTTCGTATCCTTCCCGCTGCAAGCGGGCAAGCAAATCTTCCAGGCTGGAGGATTTGGGGATTAGCCGGTCGATGGCGGCTTTTAGCTTTGCCTTGTAACTGGTGCCGTTCTGTGCGGTCTGATGCTCAATGTAGCTCTTGCCCTTATCCCGGCCAGGGACGATGACGGACAAGCCGTGTTCTCGGCACAGCCGATCACTGACCCGGCGTATCTCATGGTAGCTGCGCTTGTTGGAGTGGTAGTGCTTGTGGTCGGTGAAGCTGACCGCATTGAAGATCAGATGATTGTGAATATGCCCTTTATCAATATGGGTGGTAAGTACAAACTCGTACTTGCCACCCAATATTTCTTTTGCCAACTGCATCCCGATCTCATGGGCTTCCTCTGGCGACACCTCCCCAGGCTCAAAAGCTTGGATCAGGTGGCGACCTAGGTGCGTGCCCTTGTCGATGGCATGGCGGCGCGTCCAGTCGAACTCAATGTCGGCGGTCTCGGCGGCGCAGCCAAAGGAGGACATCAGTAGCTTTCCGTCCGTCTTATCAGGGTTGCAGATATAGTCAATCGCTGCTTTCAGCGTTGACTTAATAGGATGCGTCTTTGTAACTGCCATATCTGATCCAGCCTTCCCCGGATTTCCTCCATGTCAGCCTGATAGGTGGGGCCTTCGGCGTTGACCCGTTTGGCGATTTGGTTGATGTTCCGGCCAATGGCGGACAGAAGCTTGTTCATCTCCTTGATGTCCCTAGTGTCCACATAGATGATATATCCGTCAATCGCCATCTTCCGCAGATAGGCGCCGATCCGCATTGTCTGGAGCTGGGCCATCTTCTGTTCCATCAGTTCCTTTTCCTCGGCGGTCACATAGAACTTCACCTGGATATTCCGTTTCCTGTTTGCCATTGTGGTATCACGCCTCTTTTCGTAGCAGGGTTTGGGATGTTCCCAACAAGCATTTTTCGGGTTTAGGGGGAGGGTTCCCTAAAGCCAAAAATCGCAAGCGGGTACTCGCTTGCTGTGCTTGCTCTACGCTCCTTCCCCGTAAATACAATGCCGGAAACACCTTCATCTGCCCGCAAAATCCCGGATTTTTCAAAAAGAAAAGGGCGGCAGAGCCGCCCTGGAGAAACGAAAACAGAGGATGCTTACACACCCTCCGTTTCATCTGCTGATTTTTCAGTTTTTAGCGCCCCGTCAAGCGCACCTTCGATGACGGTCAAATACTGCTCTGGACAAAGTTTCAGTTTGTGGCTGATACGCTGTCTCTGTGCGCTTTCCTCCCGCATAATCTCTGGATTGAAGTACCGTTCCACGGGAAGTCCGCACACTTTGATAAGCTGTATGATAACCGGCAGACTGGGAATCGTAGCATCGTTCTCGATATTTGCGAGATACCTAGAGTCGATGTTGATGATCTCCGCCAATGTCTTACGCGACAGATGCTTTGCACTCCGTGCGGCTTTTACATCGGCACCGAAAGTTTCAAAACCGGGGCAATCTTTGATGTTCGCCATATAGCATCACCCAGATACATTGTATATTTCATACTTTCTCCTTGGAATGTTACTATATGCGCTATATCTACATTTTATTATTCGCATTTATCCCTTGCTTTGTTCGAGCAGCAGAACTATAATGTACTTTGTGGAGGTGCGTTATGGACTATATGACCTTGAAAGAAGCAAGTGAAAAATGGGGCGTAACACCTCGACGGATAAATTACTATTGCGCCGCTGGGCGTATTCCTGGGGCCATAAAGATGGCAACGATCTGGTTAATACCTAAAGATGCAGAAAAACCTATTGATAGAAGAACAAAGCAAGGGAAGACACCAAAACATGAAGACATATAAAATACTGATTATTGAAGACGATCCTGTCATACAAGGTGAAATGGAAACCCTTTTGCGAG
>UMAG01042117.1_pt1 | contig 21424 bp, 15 predicted proteins | sample 1963651 | NCBI WGS metagenome assembly UMAG01 (sample SAMEA4835910, study PRJEB28245) | human gut metagenome | biome: gut microbiome; material: fecal sample | place: Denmark | collected 2008 | reverse complement strand
ATAAAAACTCTACAAGCATTAACCATTTCTATGAAAAGTTGCTCTTGTTGAAAGACATGATGAATACGACTGAGGGAAGGAAACTGGCAGAACATAGACAGGTTGTAATGCTGGAATTTCTTAATGAGTTTATGATAGAATGGGAAGGAAAAATGTGATGGAAGTAAAATTTTATGATACAGTTAATGATAAACTTTTGAAATTTGCAGTAGTAATCTCACAAAGTAACGGCAAGTGGGTATTTTGCAAGCATAAAGAAAGAGATACATACGAAGTGCCGGGAGGACATAGGGAAGGCGGTGAGAATATTCTTGAAACGGCTAAAAGAGAGTTACAGGAAGAAACCGGTGCAATCAGGTTCGATATGAAGCCTCTGTGTGTATACTCTGTAACCGGAAAGACCAGAGTAAATGATACGGGAGAAGAATCCTTTGGGCTGCTTTGCTATGCGGAGATAATGGAATTTGCGACAGAACTGCATAGCGAGATGGAGAAGATAGAGCTTTTGGAGGAACTGCCGGAGGAGTGGACATATCCATTGATACAGCCGAAACTGATAGAGAAATATTTGCAGATGAAAAATTGTGATTAGCACAAGCTGATTTCAACAGGCCTTTGTTTGGAAAATAGAGAGGTACATAAGAATGGGATTAGTCGAAATGGCCAGTGGTAGTTCCGTCTGGCGCGGCATGGATTATTATGAAAGGAAAATGGTGTGCTCATGGAAGAAATCCGGTGAGGAAGCATACGATGGAGTAGTATCTGGAAGCGAAGGAAATAAATATTCAGTGCATATAGATAAAGTGCATCCCAGAAAATCATCCTGTAATTGTCCGTTTGCAGAAGGCAGGCGCGTTATCTGTAAGCATATGATTGCATTGCTGTTTACAGCGGAACCCAAAACCGCAGAGGATTTTTTAAGACAGGTAGAGAAATGGGAGCAAGAGGAAAAAGAAAGAGAACAGCTGCATTATAAAGAACTTCGTGAGTATGTGAATAGCCTTCCCAAAAAGGAATTGCAAGAGCGTTTATATGACGCACTTGTGGAGCTGGAAGAGATTAGAAACAGATATTGGTAAGATAGTTGAAGGAGGAGAGCAATTGGATATACTTGATAAAGTAATAGGAAGAAAATGGAACAATATAACGAAGGACGAATTGGAAGTACTGTTTTATGAAAAAGAATTAACAATAGAGCAGATTGCAGAATTATTTCAGGTAAAGGAAAGCAGTGTTGTCCATAAACTTAACAAATACAATTTAAATGAACAAGAAAAATTATTGTATAATATGATGAAAAGTCAAAATGAAAATGTAAAGAAGGCTATGATTCAACAGGCAATCATGGATGAAGCATTAATAGAGGATCCCAGTGAATTGGAATACGGTCCGATTATAGTAACACGAGGAAAATACAAGGGAAGAATAGGGTGTTATGACGATGAAGAAGGTCAAACAGCATATGTATATTGGGGAGATATGGTGGAAACTTTAGATACTTGTGTTACAATCAGGAAAAGCTACCTAACTAACAAAATTACTACATATGATCTTGTACAGAGGGGCAGAACTTTAATAAATCAAATAGCACATTTACGCAGTAAGTTACAATATGTCGATGAGAATATTTCTACTTATAGAGATATAACGGAACTATATGGAGAATATACATATGTCATGGCTTTACTAAATAGGGTTTATGAGGAAACGTTTTATTTACAGGGAAGGGGAAAAAGAATTTTTATTTCTCACTCTTCAGCAGATAAACAATTAGCTCTATATTTAGCGAGCGATCTCAAGAAAGCTAATTTTGAAGTATGGTTTGACATGTGGAATCTTCAACTGGGACACAGTATACCAAAAGGAATCAGTGACGGTCTTGACAGTGCGGACACATTGTTGATTATTTTATCAAAGAATTATCTAAATTCGGCTTTTTGCAATGATGAATGGGAAGCTTTTTATATGAAATTCCGAGATAAACCAATCATGGTGATTATTGTGGATGAAAGCGAACCGCCTACTATTTTATGTGGTAAAAAATATTATAGAATGAAAGATATAACGGAATATGATACCATGTTTCGAGAATTAAGAAGGGCATTAGCAGAAAAGAAAAAGTAAAAGTGGCTGGAGGAGCATAATATCACTTATACAGATCGCCATATTGTAGAGGACAACCCCACCTATGAAGAACTAAAGGAATGGCAGAGCAAAAGGGGTTACCTTTAAAGAAATTCTTCAATACCAGTGGGCTGTTATATAAGAGTATGCAGTTGAAGGACAAGCTTCCTGACATGATGGAAGAGGAGCAGTTGCGGTTACTTGCCACGGACGGAATGTTGGTAAAGAGGCCATTGATTGATGAACTTCCCATGGCGCGGAGCGCAGGGTGAAGAGTTTTGACAACGGCTTAAAACTGAAATAGAAAAACGCAGGAGGGTTACCCCTCCTGCGTTCCCATCTCATCGGTGGTAGAGCGGATATGTTCTACTGCCGTTTTTACTTGTTCTGCGCAATCCAGGTTGTTCTGGCTCATGGTGTGCACCTGTTCGGCATTAGCTGTGACTTCTTCAGTTACAGCGGACAACTGGGAGATGTTTTCCATAATCTTATTATTGGATTCTGACAATCCCAGAATGTGGTGATTTACTTCTTCCACCTGGGAAGCCAGTGCTTCCATATTTTTGTTCAGCTGTTCGAAAGTCTCGGAAGCGGCCAGGATCTTTTCGCCCTGCTGTTCGGTAGCTTCAATGGAACCGTTGATAGTGTTGACTACCATGTTGGCATTGACATTCAGCTCGTTGGTAATCTTGGTGATCTCTTCGGTAAAGCTCTTGGTCTGCTCTGCGAGCTGACGGATCTGCTGTGCTACAACGGCGAAACCGCGTCCGGCTTCACCAGCACGGGCACTTTCGATGGAAGCGTTCAGGGCTAAAAGATTTGTCTGACCGGAGATTGCCATGATGCTTCCGGCGATAGTTTCCACCTCTTTTGTCTTTTCCTGTAATTTTGCCATGGCGTCGGTGACGGAATGGTTGGTATCCTTGATCATGGCGGACTGCTGTTTTAAGGATTCCATAGCAGCCATGTTCTTACGGATGCTTTCGTTAGAATCTTCGGCGATCTGCACCATCTGCTCGGAGATATGACCGGTCTGCTCGATAGCATTCTGAATCGTACCGGTCATCTGGCTCTGTTCTTCGATGCTGGTGGCAGTCATATTGGTGGCAGAGGAGATCTCCCGCATACTGTTGGCTACAGATTCCGTAGTTTGTACCAGCTGGTTCATAAGATCTGTGGTTTTGGTGGTTTCCTGATGTACGGTCTGGGATACGTCCAGAACATTATCCAGTACTTCTTTTACATGGTTATGTTCTTCCCGGGAAGAACCGATGGCATCATTGTTAAATAATATAGTAATCTTACCGGTTTCCAAAATAATGATTCCAATCAGAAATACCAGCAGGGTAGAGCAGACGGCATTCACATCCTGACCGTAGATTCCCTTCGTAGCCTGAACGATCATGACGATCAGGTAGAGCACGAATAATCCCAAAGCGGTTTTCTTCAGAGATTTTTTCTCATAATAAGGAATCTGTAATATGAAAATGGCGATCAGCGCATAGTGAATGAAACTTGCATCTGTCTGTAAACCGACTAACAGATACTCAATGCCGATCTCGATGGTAGCGAAGACTTTTAATAGTCGTGTCGCCTTATTTCGAAGGTGTGTCACGGCATTTACCACACAGAAAACGGCGATCAGAATGGTATTTGCGTATGTAACAATGGGCGCAATGTTGTGAATTACCAGTTTCAACCACAGATAAAACAGGAACACGATCGCCAAAAGCGAAGAAGCGATAATATAGAACCGGTTCATTCTGATATTGCGTTCCGCGGTATCCGTATAACGATATTTATTATTTTCTTTTATATTCATATTCATAAGTTCCCTCCCTATTTTTATTGATGCTATTTTAAGTGTAACTGTTTTCGTCAATTTTTTCTACATTTTTATTCCATTTTTGAAAAATTTTTTAAAAAAAATCATGGAAATAAAAAATGCAAATTGATACTGATTTTCAATACCAAATGCGCTATAATACTTCTGTTACAACACAAGTACATTAAAATGTTGAGATACGAAAGGATACAGAAGTGTTATGACACTGAAAGAATTGAAAATCGGCAAAAGCGCCGTGATCGAAACCGTCGGTGGTTCCGGAGAACTCAGACAGCATTTCCTGGATATGGGTATGATCCCGGGAGCAGAGGTGACAGTGGTAAAGCTGGCTCCGATGGGGGATCCCATGGAATTGCAGGTGCACGGCTATGAACTTACGTTACGGCTGGCGGAAGCGGATCAGATCGAGATCGCACCCATATCGAAGAGAACAAGAGAGCATAAGGGGCTGGATCGTGTGACGGATGCGGAGCACCCGGGTTTGGGTGAGGATGGAAAATACCATTCGAAAAAAGACGAGAATCCTCTGCCGGAGGGAACGACACTAACGTTCGCCCTGGCGGGAAATCAGAACTGCGGCAAGACTACACTGTTCAATCAGCTCACCGGTTCGAATCAGCATGTGGGAAATTTCCCCGGAGTTACCGTAGACCGTAAGGACGGTTCCATCAAAGGGTATCCGGATACTTTGGTGACAGACCTGCCCGGTATTTATTCCATGTCCCCTTACAGCAGTGAAGAGATCGTATCCCGTAATTTTATCCTGTATGAGAAACCCAGAGCTATCATCAATATCGTGGATGCGACGAATATCGAGCGTAATCTGTATCTGACCATGCAGTTGTTGGAAATGAACATTCCCATGGTCGTAGCTCTGAACATGATGGATGAAGTCACCGGCAATCACGGCTCCATCGATGTGAACGCCATGGAAGCGTTCCTGGGAGTACCCGTAATCCCCATTTCCGCTGCGAAAAACGAAGGCGTGGATGAACTGATCCGTCATGCAGTCCATGTGGCAAAATATCAGGAACGGCCGCTGCGGCAGGATTTCTGCGATAAAAACGATCATGACGGTTCCGTACACCGCTGCATCCATGCGGTATGCCATCTGATCGAGGATCATGCGGAGACTGCGAAGCTGCCCCTGCGTTTTGCAGCCAACAAAGCCATTGAAGGAGACCATCTGATCCTGGAGAAGCTGCAGCTGGATGAAAATGAAAAAGAAATGCTGGAGCATATTGTCTGTCAGATGGAGGCGGAGCGTGGCGTGGACAGAAGTGCAGCCATTGCCGATATGCGTTTTGATTTTATCGAGAGATTATGTGAGCAGACAGTAGTAAAACCCAAAGAAAGTAAGGAACGGATCCGCAGTGAGAAGATTGACCGGATCCTCACCGGAAAATATACAGCAATTCCCTGTTTTATCCTGATCATGGTGCTGGTATTCTATCTGACTTTCAATGTCATCGGAGCATGGCTCCAGGGATTGCTGGAACTGGGAATCGGAAAATTGACGGAGATCACTGATGCAGCATTGACAGCAGCTCATGTTAACAGTGCGGTCCAAAGCCTTGTAATAGACGGTATCTTTACCGGCGTGGGCAGTGTACTGAGCTTCCTGCCCATCGTGGTCACTCTGTTTTTCTTCCTGTCTCTGATGGAGGATAGTGGCTATATTGCCCGTGTGGCGTTCGTTATGGATAAGCTGCTTCGAAAGATCGGTCTGTCCGGACGAAGCATTGTGCCGATGCTGATCGGGTTCGGATGTACGGTCCCGGCGGTCATGGCCACGAGAACACTGACCAGTGAGAGAGACCGTAAGATGACGATCCTGCTGACACCGTTTATGAGCTGTTCTGCAAAATTACCGATCTATTCGTTCTTCGTGAGCGTATTTTTCCCGGGAAAGGGCGGACTGATCATGTCGGCATTGTATCTGTTTGGTATCCTGATGGGAATTCTGGTAGCATTTTTATACCGGGGCACGTTATTCCAGGGAGAACCGGTGCCTTTTGTAATGGAACTGCCGAACTACCGTCTGCCGGGAGCCAAAAATGTAGGGCAGCTGTTGTGGGAAAAGGCAAAAGACTTTTTACAGAAAGCATTCACTGTGATCTTCATTGCCACCATCGTGGTATGGTTCCTGCAGAGCTTTGACCTGAAACTGAATCTCGTTGAGGATTCGGCAAACAGTATGCTGGCTATGGTATCCAGTCTGCTGGTACCGCTGTTTCGACCGCTCGGCCTGGGTGACTGGCGGATCTGTACCTCTCTGATCAGTGGATTCATGGCAAAAGAAAGTGTGGTAGCAACCCTGGAAGTATTGTTCGGCAGCAGCATTGCCACGGTACTTACCCCGCTGGCAGCCGCGTCGTTACTGGTATTCAGTCTGCTGTATACTCCCTGTGTGGCCGCCATCGCTTCTGTCCGCAGAGAACTGGGTGGAAAATGGGCCATTGCAGTGGTACTCTGGCAGTGTTTCGTGGCATGGGTGGCAGCCTTCCTGGTACATAGTATCGGCTTGCTGATGGGATTCTAGAAATTTCAGATGATAAGATGACAAAATAGAAAACCTGCAGGGGATTATTCCTCCTGCAGGTATTTTATTACGCATTTCAATTCCGGTGAGATCCATTTGTTCCGGTGATATAAAAGCTGCCGCCAGATATCCGGCTGAATCTCCGCCATGGGGAGACTGACGAGACTTCCCTTTGCCAGGTCCTCTGCGATCACGAACTCCGGCAGATAGGAGATGCCGAGACCCTGACACAGAAGATTGCGGATCAGCTGGGTATCGCCCACTTCCATGATAGGCATGGTCTCCCTACCGTTTTGGGAGAGCAGATCATCCAGTGCAGCCCGGTAACTCATGTTTTTCTCTGTCAGGATCAGCGGGTATTCCAGAATCTGTTCCAGGGTGATCTGAGTCTGTCCGGCTAAGGGGTGACCGGCACCGGTGACGAAGTGAATATCCACCGGAGCTTCGAAAGCGGTCACATAATTGTGATTAAAAATACGGCGGTCCAGCGTGTATACAATGTCCACCTGATTCTGTCCCAGCATCTGGAACATTTCATCGGTGCTGGTAGCAATGATCTTCAACCGGATTCCGGGATATTTTTCATGAAAATCTTTAAAACGGCTGTGAAATTCCCAACTGGCAAGGGATTCTGCAATGGCGATCCGCACCAGACCCTCCGGGGCGGTGTTGCCGCTGATGTGGGTGGCTTCAGCAGCGAGACGCAGGATCTGCTGGGCCAGGGGTAACAGCTTCTCCCCCTCATTGGTCAGGGTTACGGTATGCCCGATCCGCTCAAACAGAGGGATGGACAGCTCCTTTTCCAACTGTTTGATCTGAAAGGATACGGTGGACTGGGTATAACCCAGACGTCCGGCCGCCAGCGTAAAGCTTTTCAGTTCGTTCACCATAACAAAGGTTTCCAGATTTTTGACATCCATAGGGTAGATACTCTTTCTATATTGTAAATTCAATTCTTCGATCAATGCAATGTAAATAATTTGTTTTTCAAATATTTAAGAAAATTATATAATGAGAAAATAGGGCTGTCAATGCGAAAAGATGGCGAAAATATGGGAAAACAGCAAAAATATATGCCGTATCCCGTGTTTAGAATAAGTGGTTTTGGGAAGGATCAGAGGTATGGAAAACAGAGAAAGACTGGGGAGTCGTTTGGGATTTATCATGCTGTCGGCGGGGTGTGCCATCGGCTGCGGAAATGTGTGGAAATTCCCGTGGATGTGCGGGCAGAACGGTGGCGGAAGCTTCATGCTGATCTACGTGATCTGCCTGATCGTGTTGGGCCTGCCCACCATGATCATGGAATTCTCCGTGGGGCGCGCGGCGCAGACGAGTCCCCTTTATATGTATCGGAAACTGTCCGGCGGCAGGGGCAAATGGAATCTGTGGGGCATCGTCTGTCTCATTGGAAACATTGCGCTGATCGCTTTCTATGCGGTGGTGTCCGGATGGATCCTCTATTATTTTGTAAAATTTCTGACAGGGCAGAATCAGGATTTCGGTTTTGAAAAAATGATCACGACGCCCTCGGTGAATGTGACATATCTGTTAGTCACCTTGCTGATCGCTTTTGTTATTTTAAGCTTCCATCTGCAGGGTGGACTGGAGCGTATTACCAAATATATGATGTCAGCATTGATCGTGCTGATGCTGGTGCTGGCGGTGCACAGCTTTACACTTCCGGGAGCAGGAGAAGGATTAAGCTTTTATCTGATCCCACATTTCTCCAAAATTACCGGTTCTGTGGTGGTGGGCGCCATGAATCAGGCATTTTTCACCTTGTCCGTGGGAATGGGCGGTATGGCGATCTTCGGAAGCTATATCGGCAAGGATCGTTCTCTCATGGGTGAGTCTATCCATATTATTATCCTGGATACACTGGTGGCAGTGATCGCCGGTATCATTATATTTCCGGCATGCTTCACTTATGATGTGGAAGTGACGGCGGGTCCCAGCCTTCTGTTCGATACTATGGCGACTGTATTTAACAACATGGCCGGCGGCAGATGGTGGGGAACCTTATTTTTCCTGTTCATGGTGTTCGCAGCCATGTCCACAGTGCTGGGTGTGTGTGAAAATATTCTGGCCATGGTCCGGGAACTGACCGGATGGTCCAGACCGGCAGGGTGTGTAGCGTGTGGTGCCGGATGTTTCCTGTTGGCTCTGACGACAGCACTGGGCTTCAGTGTATTTCATTTTCAGCCGTTTGCAGCGGGGACGACCTGGCTCGATTTCTGGGATTTCCTGGTGTCGAATAACATCATGCCCATAGGTTCGATCCTGCTGGCAGTATTTTGTTGTTATAAGGTCGGCTGGGGCTGGGACAAATTCCTGGAGGAAGCAAATGCCGGCAAAGGCTTAAAAGTGCAGCCGTGGATGAAACCGGTGTTTAAATATTTTGTGCCGGCGGCAGTGCTGTTCATCTATGTGTACGGAATGGTAAATTTTGCGTGGAAATAAAGTAAATAGAAATAGGCGGGCGGCGGAGTGAAAAGCTCCGCCGTTTTTCGTTGCATTGAAATGAAAAAATGGGTAGTATAAAGAATAGAAGAGCAGAGAAATCAGGAGGCATCTATGACAGAGCAGGAGATCCGGACAATATTACGCAGACAAAGAGAATATTTTGCTACGGGAGCCACACTTTCCTGGGAATTCCGGGCAAAACAGCTGGGAAAGTTAAAGGCATCCCTGCAGTGCCATGAAATAGAATTGAACGATGCACTGCAACAGGATCTTGGGAAAAGCCGGATGGAAAGCTACATGTGCGAGATCGGACTGACGCTCTCGGAGCTGACCTGGATGCAGAAGCACCTGCGGGGGCTGATGCGGGAAAAGAGAGTGCCGACACCGTTATCGCAGTTCGCAGCGAGGAGCTTCCGGTCTCCGTCACCCTATGGCACCGTGCTGATCATGAGTCCATGGAATTATCCGGTGCTATTGACGCTGGATCCGTTGATCGATGCTATTGCTGCAGGGAATACCGCAGTGGTAAAACCCAGTGCCTATGCTCCGGCGACGGCAGCAGTGTTAAAAATGATTTTGGAAGAATGCTTCCAGGCGGAATATGTGGCGGTGATCACCGGCGGCAGAGCAGAGAATCAGGCATTGTTACAGCAGCGGTTTGATATGATTTTTTTCACCGGAGGCAAGACCGTGGGACGGGAGGTACTTAGAAGTGCTGCGGAATATTTGACCCCGGTGACGCTGGAGCTGGGCGGGAAAAGTCCCTGTATCGTGGATGCTACAGCGAAGCTTCCGCTGGCGGCGAGGAGGATCGTATTCGGAAAATATCTAAACTGCGGGCAGACCTGTGTGGCACCGGATTATGTGTTGTGTGATGTCAGGATCCGCGACCGATTGGTGGAAGCCATCCGGGCGGAGATCACGAGGCAGTTTGGAGCAGATCCCCTGCAGAATCCGGATTACGGGAAAATCATTAATGAGAAGCATTTTCACAGACTGTTGGGTTTGATGGATGCGGAAAAAATCGTCTGCGGTGGACAGTATGACGAGAAGACGTTGCGCATTGCGCCTACGGTGATGGCGGATGTGGACTGGTCGGATGACGTGATGGGAGAAGAAATCTTCGGACCGATCCTGCCGGTGGTGACTTATAATGCGTATGATACGGAGAAAAGCATTGCACAAAATGATTTTAGCGAGGAGGTTTCTGGAACCCATGCTGCCGCGGGAGATTTTGTGGATTGGGCGATCCGCTGTGTGGAGGAACATCCCCATCCGTTGGCACTGTATTTCTTCAGTGAAGATAAAAAAGCCCAGAGACGGATCCTGGATCACTGCCATTTTGGCGGCGGCTGCATCAACGATACCATCATTCATCTCGCCACCAGTGCCATGCCCTTCGGTGGCGTGGGTGAGAGCGGCATGGGTGGGTATCACGGCTGCACCGGGTTCGAGACCTTTAGCCATTATCGGAGTATCGTGGACAAAAAGACATGGATGGATCTGCCGATACGGTATCAGAGGTATGATGAGAAAAAAGAGAAGTTGTTGCGGCGGTTTTTGAAGTAACGTCCTGAAAAGTGTGAGATGGCACGAGATTACGTCCTGAAAAGTGTAGTGTATAGCCTAAATTACGTCCTGAAAAATGTAATAGCAGGATATTAGCGTGAAATAATATAGAAATCGTGAAGGAAAGAAGGTAATTAGTATGAACTTTATCAAACAGAAATGCATTACAGCAGCAGTATTATTGCTGGTTGCTATTTTGTCCATAACGGTTGTAGGAAAATACGCCTCCGCCCCGGAGAATCATCAGAAGACCATCACCTCTCTGGATGAGAAAAAACAGACTGTCATGGAACTGACGGCGGCATCCACGGTGACTTCTGCACTGATCACCTTGCTTCCGGGCGACACGGCAACACCCATCGCGGAGAAAATGGCAGATGTCAGCGGATACCTGCTGGTAGTCCTTTGCGCTATCTATCTGGAAAAATATCTCGTGACGATTACCGGCTATGTGGCATTTACCTACCTGATTCCGATTGCCTGCGGCTTGTGGATATTCAATCTGATCTTTGCAAATGCCACGGTACGAAAACTGGCAGCAAAGCTTGCGGTGTTCGGCTTGGCGATCTCCTTCGTGGTTCCTGCCAGTGTGAAGATCTCCGACCTCATCGGTGACACCTATCAGGCCCAGATCGAAGCAACCATTGAAGATGCCAAGAACACACAGAGCATATTGGAAAACAGTGGCGTGGTGGATGATACCAATGCGACGGAAACAACCGGAACCGGAACAACAGAAGCTTCTGAAACTGTTACAGGTAATGTGCAGGAGAAGGAAAACAATAACTCCGGATCTGTCTCAAACATTTTCGACTGGGCAAAAGACGCTATTTCCAGCGCTAAAGATTCGGTGGCAAATGTTGTGGAAAACGTGACGGTTTCTACCGAAGAACTGGTACAGAAGGTGGAGAATTCCCTGAATCACTTTATCGAGGCAGTTGCCGTGATGATCATTACTTCCTGCGTGATCCCGATGCTGGTACTGTTATTGTTCTTCTGGATGGTGAAGATCGTGCTGGATGTGGATCTGAGTGGCGTGAAGATCAAGGGGATGTTGCCGGAGCGGAAGGAGTAGAAACAGAAGGAGAGATAACTTAAGTATTATCTCTCCTTCTATTTATATCAAATTTAACCTAATTATGTCATTTTTTATAAAATGATATAATTAAAAATCCGAAAAGCGTAATTGCATGGTATACTAAAATTATCTTTAGTTTTAATGATGAAATATAATTGGTGCTAAATGTAGCAGAGGCACTACTATATAATTTATATCCAATGACAACGGAGGAAAATAGAATGATCGATACTAAAAAAGAACAAGAACGTGATGAACTGCATCGCGCAATATGGGCAATAGCAGATGAACTCCGTGGAGCAGTGGATGGCTGGGATTTTAAAAATTATGTTCTTGGCACGATGTTCTATCGTTATATTTCCGAAAACCTGTGTAATTACATAAACAGTGGTGAGATTGAGGCGGGCAACGTCGGTTTTGACTTTGCAAAAATGTCGGATGAGGATGCAGAAGAAGCAAGAGAAGGATTGGTAGAGGAAAAAGGATTTTTTATCCTTCCGAGTGAACTTTTCTGTAATGTCCGTGCCAATGCTGCGAATGATGAAAACTTAAATGAAACACTGGAGCGTGTGTTCCGTCACATTGAGGAATCAGCGAAAGGCAGTGAGGCAGAGAGCGACTTTGCCGGATTGTTCGATGACTATGATGTAAACAGCAATAAACTGGGTTCTACCGTTGCAAAGCGTAATGAAAAACTTGTAAAACTGCTGAATGGCGTAGGCGAAATGAATCTGGGAGATGTAAAAGACCATTCCATTGACGCCTTTGGTGATGCGTATGAGTACCTTATGACCATGTATGCATCGAATGCCGGAAAATCTGGTGGAGAGTTCTTTACTCCGGCAGATGTGTCTGAATTGCTTACACGCCTTGGCACTGTAGGAAAAACAGAAATCAATAAAGTATATGATCCGGCTTGTGGTTCGGGTTCATTGCTTTTGAAGGCTGAGAAAATTCTTGGAAAGGATGCTATCCGTAACGGTTTTTATGGACAAGAGATCAATATCACAACCTACAACCTGTGCCGTATCAATATGTTCCTGCATGATGTGGGATTTGATAAATTTGATATAGCTTGTGAAGATACATTGCTTAGTCCACAGCACTGGGATGATGAGCCATTTGAGTTGATCGTGTCTAATCCACCGTATTCTATCAAGTGGGCGGGAGACGAAAATCCACTGCTCATAAATGATCCTCGTTTTGCTCCAGCCGGAGTTCTGGCACCTAAGAGCAAAGCGGATATGGCGTTTATCATGCACAGTCTGTCATGGCTTGCGTCTAACGGAACTGCTGCCATTGTATGTTTTCCGGGAATTATGTACCGTGGAGGTGCGGAGCAGAAAATTCGTAAGTATTTGGTAGATAATAACTATGTGGATTGTATTATTCAGTTGCCAAGTAATTTATTTTTTGGTACTTCGATTGCAACCTGCATCATGGTAATGAAAAAGAATAAGACAGATAATAAGATGTTGTTTATTGATGCCACAAACGAGTGTGTGAAGGTTACTAACAACAATAAACTAACGCCGGAAAATATTGATCACATTGTAGATGTATTTACAAAACGTGAAGAAGTGAAGCATTTTGTACATCTGGCAAGTTATGAGGAAGTGTCTGGTAACGATTATAATTTATCGGTGTCCACCTATGTGGAAGCTGAGGATACTAAAGAGAAAATTGATATTGTGAAGTTGAATGCAGAAATCAAAGAAATTGTAGCTCGTGAACAGGTGCTTCGCGATGAGATTGACAAGATTATCGCAGAAATCGAGGTGTAATTATGAATGAAAAAGAAGCGTTGAAAAAATTGATTGATAATCCAAAACAGCCTAATGTTAGTGAATGGGTATATGAAGTCGAGGCGTTTTTAGAAGAAATTAATGAAAATAACGAAGAAGCTTGGATGCTTATTGATGGCATAAAAAAGCAAGGAGATGCTTTTCAGCGTTGCGATAATTTAGTGGCATTATTACGCCAACTTTATAAGAAAAAATATGACAAAGTGTCCATTCCGCCAATAACGAAAAGAAATCAGATATTTGTTGCTATGATGTTTGCGGAGGAAACTGCTTCTACATATGAACAGGTATATAAGCCTGTTATACAATCGTTGAATTATTTGGCTATGAGAATTGATGAAAAACAATTCAATGGATCAATTATCGGAGAAATTACTGCTGAAATAACGGATTCTGTTGCTTTGATTGCAGATTTAACAGGAAATCGTGGTGGTGTTTATTATGAAGCCGGAATTACCAGAGGACTACAGTTGTGTAATCATCCAATCAAATTGATTTTAACCTGCAAACAAAGTTTTTTTGATAGTGAAAGAGTTCATTTTGATGTAAGTGGAGATAATATCATTCTTTATAAAAACGATGCTGATTTGAAACAAAAACTTGCAAAAAGATTACAAGCTGTTTTGAGCAAGGAGACTGAAGCATGAGCAAATTAGATGAGTTAATTGCGGAATTTTGCCCAGATGGGGTAGAATATAGAAGAGTTGGTGATATAGCTGACTATGAGCAACCATCAAAATATCTTGTAAAAAGTACTGATTATAATGATAATTTTGAAATACCTGTATTAACAGCGGGTCAAACTTTTATTTTGGGATATACAAAAGAAAAAGAAGGGATTTATAATGCTTCTCCTGAAAAACCTGTAATTATTTTTGATGATTTTACTGGTGCATTTAAATGGGTTGATTTTCCATTTAAGGTAAAGTCATCAGCGATGAAAATGATTACTTCAAAAAAGGATGTTTTGATTCGGTATTTATATCATTTAATGGGATTATTAAATTATTCTTCTGATGAGCATAAAAGACTTTGGATAAGTGTCTATTCAGAGTTGCAGGTCCCTGTACCTCCGTTGGAGGTACAACATGAAATAGTCCATATTTTGGACTCTTTCACGTTACTTACAGCCGAGCTTACAGCCGAACTTACAGCCGAGCTTACAGCTCGGAAGAAACAATATGAATTTTACAGAGATAAATTACTTTCTCATGATGGAAACTATCCGATGAAGGCACTTGCTGAGTTGGGAAAGTGGTCTGGTGGAAAAACACCATCTATGTCAGAAAAGAGTTTCTGGGAAAAAGGGACAATTCCTTGGATTTCATCGAAAGACATGAAATTATCAACATTAGTAGATACACAAGATCATATTACAGAAAAAGCGGTAAAAGAAGCATCTATGACAGTATATCCAGCAAATAGTATTGCCGTAGTAACAAGGTCAGGAATTTTAAAGCATACTTTTCCAGTTGCCTATGTACCTTTTGAAACTACCATTAATCAGGATATAAAAATGCTTGTTGTAAATGAAGATATTCTTCCTAAGTACGCATTTCATGTAATACAGGGGAAAGGAAATGATATTTTAGTAAAAACAAAAAAACAAGGTGGAACGGTAGATTCTTTAGATTTTCAGAAAGTACTTGAGTATAAAGTTCCAGTTCCGAATTTGGATATACAACGAAGACTAGTAGAAGTTCTCGACAATTTTGATACTATCTGCACTGACTTGAATATTGCTTTACCGGCAGAAACTGAAGCACGTCAAAAACAATATGAATATTATCGTGATCTGCTCTTGACATTTGCAGAAAAAGATAGCACCGTCTTGACAGACAGACAGACAGACAGACAGACAGACAGACAGACAGACAGATCTGAGCGTAATTAAGCTTATTCAGTATGTGTTTGGCTATGCTAGGTTGCCGTTGGGTAAGGTAGCTAATATATTTAGAGGAGAATATATTACAAAGAAAAATACAAAGGAAGGAAAGATTCCTGTAATTCTTGGAGGTCAAGAGCCTGCGTATTATATTGATAAACACAATCATGATGGAGAAATAGTGGTAGTTGCGCGAAGCGGTGCATCAGCAGGTTTTGTTTCTTATTGGAAGCAAAAGATATTTGTTACAGACGCATTTGGTTATGAAGAAAAAAGTGAATTAATAACTACAAGATATCTATATTACATTTTAAAGAATATGGAATCAGAACTAAATATGATGAAACGTGGTGCAGGAGTTCCACATATAAGCAGTGAAATGCTTAATAATATTGAAGTACCTGTTCCAACTTTGCAAGAACAAGAACGTATTACAAATATTCTTGACCGCTTTGATACATTATGCAATGATTTGTCTGTAGGACTTCCGGCAGAAATCGAAGCGCGTCAGAAGCAATATGAATATTATAGAGATATGTTGTTAGCCTTTAAAGAAAGGAAATGATTTTGTCCTCAAATAATATAACAATAAAGCAACATTATGTCCCACAAGTCTATCTAAGAGGTTTTTCACCAGAATATTCAAGGAAAAAAGAATTAAGGTATCCAACTGAAAAACATACAATATATTGCTATAAATTGGGTGAGAAAGATCAATTAAAAAGAGCAATACCGATAAAATCGATATGTTATGAAAAAGACTTATATGAGTTGCAGGACGACAGTGGCCAATTTATCATTGGAAATTATTTTGAACACTGTTTTGCAGAACTGGAAAGAATGTTTGGCGAATATAGGAGAAAATTAGAAGCCAAAGCTTTCATAAAGGATAACTTAAAAATAAAGTGTTTTTTGACGAAGGACGAAAAAGTTTTTTGGACAACATATATTGTTCTTCAAATATTGCGGAGTCCGCAAGTCATTCAAAATGTGGAAGATGAGTGCAGGACTACATGGAAAAATGAACTAAGTGATATGCAGATAAGAAACTTGGCAAGACAAGTATCTTTACCTTTTTCTAAAGAAATTGATGAAAATACCAAGGAGGCTTATTTGTTCCAAACCTTTTGGTGTCCGATGAGAAATATGTCGTTAGGAGTAGGAGTGGATTTAGAAAGAAGAATAATTACATCCGACAAAACTGTATTCATATACAGCGGAGTTGATGAGTTCCCATGTGAAGAATATGAGAGAGTGATATTCCCTATTTCAGCAGAAATATGTTTGTTCATGTTTGGCAGAGAAGACAAAAAGATTTATGATAAAAATTTTCTATTTCAAATAGATGAAAATAATCGAGAAGAAATAGTAAAATCAATATCGAGTTCTGCGTTTGAAAAGATATATTCAAATCATTTATTTAATGAAGAAGAGACAAGATACATAAACGAAGTAGAAAAAGACAGACAAGAGGATGTGAAGAGTCATGCCGTACTTTAACATTGTAGCAGAAACAAATGAGAATACTGTTGTCACAGAATATGAGCCAGTCAAGAAGCGTTCTGACAGTTACCAGAGCGAAGCAGAACTGGAGCAGGAGTTTATCCGCCTGCTTTGCGAACAAGGATATGAATATCTGCCTATTCACACGGAAAAAGACTTGATTGCCAATCTCCGTAAGAAATTAGAGGAACTGAATAACTATCAGTTTTCAGACACAGAGTGGGAGGACTTTTTCAAAAATGCCGTTGCCAATTCCAATGAACATATCGTGGAAAAGACTCGAAAAATACAGGAAGATAATGTCCAAGTCCTGACTCGTGATGACGGTTCTTCCAAGAATATTACACTCATAGATAAAAAGAACATCCATAACAACAGGTTGCAGGTCATCAATCAGTATGCGATTAGCACGGACAATGGCGCAAAACATAATAATCGTTATGATGTTACAGTATTGGTTAATGGTCTGCCTCTTGTGCATATCGAATTGAAGCGCCGAGGTGTTTCCATACGTGAGGCATTTAACCAGATCAACCGCTACCAGAGGGAGTCTTTCTGGGCAGGACATGGTCTGTATGAGTATATTCAGATTTTTGTTATTTCAAATGGTACTCATACAAAGTATTATTCCAACAGCACCAGACGGAATGCGGAAAAGGAACATGAGAAACGGGGAGCAAGCAAGACGAAGACCAGCAACAGTTTTGAGTTTACCTGCTTTTGGGCGGATGCAAATAACCGGGTTATTCCAGACTTGATTGACTTCACCAAGACCTTTTTTGCAAAGCATACGATTTTAAATATTCTCACAAAATATTGCATTTTTACATCTGAGGATATGTTAATGGTTATGCGTCCTTATCAGATTACAGCAACGGAACGCATTCTCAATCGTATCGAAATTGCCAACAATTATAAGAAGTACGGCAGTGTTGCGGGCGGCGGATATATTTGGCATACTACAGGATCTGGTAAGACGCTGACTTCTTTTAAGACGGCAAGACTGGCATCAAAGCTTCCCTATATTGATAAGGTATTGTTTGTCGTTGACCGTAAGGATTTGGATTATCAGACGATGAAGGAATATGATCGTTTTGAAAAGGGCGCAGCCAACAGCAATACCTCAACTACTATATTAAAACGGCAGTTGGAAGACCCAGATGCGCATATCATCATTACTACCATTCAGAAACTGGCCACTTTTATAAAAAAGAATCCCGGGCACGAAGTGTACATGAAGCATGTTGTTATTATTTTTGATGAGTGCCATCGTAGTCAGTTCGGAGATATGCATACGGCTATTGTAAAAAATTTCAAGAAATATCATTTGTTTGGATTTACCGGAACACCGATTTTCTCTGTTAACTCCGGCAGAGCAAAAAATCCGGAGTTCTTCACTACCGGTCAGACCTTTGGTGATCAATTACATAGTTATACGATTGTGGATGCAATCAATGACAAAAATGTGCTTCCGTTCCGCGTGGATTATATTAAAACCATGGATGTGGAGGAAGAAATTACAGATGAGATGGTTTGGGATATCAATCGAGAAAAGGTTATGATGGCACCCGAACGTATTCGCATTGTGACACAATACATACTGGAGCACTTTGACCAGAAGACTTATCGCGGAGATAAAACATACATGTATAATACACTCACCAATATTGCGGAAGTAGCTTCTGCTAAAAGGGATGAGGTAGAGGAAATCAAAGAAAAACAGCGTATCAGCGGGTTCAATTCTATTTTTGCGGTATCGAGTGTTCCGATGGCAAAATTGTATTATCAGGAATTCAAGAAGCAGATGGCAGCAGATCCCACAAAGAAATTACGTGTTGCAACTATTTTCAGCTATGGTGCAAATGAGGAGGAGTCGGACGGTATTCTTGGTGAGGAAAATTCAGAGGATACTTCAGCTCTTGATCAAACATCCAAGGACTTTTTGGGAGAAGCCATTGAGGATTATAACAAAATGTTCCATACGAATTATGATACTTCGAGTGACAGATTCCAGAATTACTATAAAGATGTATCGCTTCGTATGAAGAATAAGGAACTGGATATTTTGATTGTAGTAAACATGTTCCTTACAGGTTTCGATGCTACAACACTGAATACCTTGTGGGTAGATAAGAATTTGAAGATGCATGGTCTGATACAGGCATTCTCTCGGACGAATCGTATTCTTAATTCTATCAAGACTTTTGGAAATATTGTGTGTTTCAGAAATCTGCAAAAGCGTGTGGACAGTGCAATTTCCCTGTTTGGGGACAAGAATGCCGGAGGCATTGTTTTATTGCAGAGCTTTAAGGACTACTATTATGGTTATGAGTCCGCAGATGGAAAGTCTATGTCGGGCTATGTGGACATGATAGAAGAATTAAATAATAAATTTCCGCTGTCAGAACCACAAATTATCGGAGAACAGAATCAGAAGGACTTTATCGCTTTGTTTGGAGCAATTCTCCGCATGCGGAATCTTTTACTTTCCTTTGATGAATTTAAGGGGAATGAATTGATCTCAGAGCGTGACTTACAGGATTATCTTGGTCGCTATCAAGATTTACGTGATGAATGGAGAAACAAACGGCGAGAAAGAACTGATATTACAGACGATGTGGTATTTGAAATTGAACTGATTCGTCAGATAGAAATAAACATTGATTATATCCTTATGCTTGTAAAAAAGTATCATGACACTCACTGCGAAGACAAAGAAGTCCTAATAACTATTAATAAAGCCATTGATGCCAGTCCGGAATTGCGTAGCAAGAAGCAGCTTATCGAAAACTTTATTGCTGGAATTAACGATGTGGATGATGTTATGAACGAGTGGCATGAGTATGTGGTAGAACAACGTGACCATGATTTGGATACTATTATTGCCGAAGAGAAGCTGAAACCGGAAGACACGCGAAAATTTATGGAGAATGCATTCCGGGATGGAGAGATTAAGACAGCCGGAACAGATATCGATAAATTAATGCCTCCAATCTCCCGGTTTGGTGGTGGCGGTAGAGACAAGAAAAAGCAAGGTGTCATTGACAAGTTTAAAGAATTTTTCGATAAGTATTTTGGTATTGGAGGCTCTAAATCTTTTACGGATCAGGAAACAAAAACCGCTGTATATAATTTCGAGCCTAAGGGAGCGAAACAAATGGCTGCTGAATCCAAGGCACCTTATGAAAACAATGACACTGAGTAATAAATGGTATTATGAAGTGTAAAGGGGAGATACTTGTGAAGGGGAAAAACCGAAAGGCACAAAAGAAAAATATCCAAATAAATGAAATTACTAAAATAAGTATGCAGGAAGTAGATGAAGAAAAATGGATACATATGCAGGCTGAGGCTTATTATCGAGCCATGAAACGGATAGAGGCTGAAAAAGATGAGAAACCAGTGGAGGTTGCACTCAAAATAAATCGGTTATATCGAATACTTTACGTTTTAAATTTTTTAGTTTTTCCTTTCAAAATTTTTGGAAAAGTAAAATTAAAAGAAGCGGCATATAATATGCCTATTGTTTATGTTATTTCGATAATTATGCGGTGCGTAGGGTTTACAGCTTGGTTGACAGGTCTCATATTAATACCGCATTTAATAATTACGGGTGAATTGCCCTTTAATATTTTCATAGTACCTTTGATTATTATATTGGTATTTATAGGTAGTATGCTGATTATTGGTGCACGAGAATTTGAAAAAGAGGAAGACAACAACCAAATTTATGCTTTTTCAGCTACATTCTTGGCATTAGTGAGCTTGTGTGTAAGTATAGTTTCATTATTGAGATAAGAAAGGAAGCCATATGACAAAAGAAATCCAATCTGAAGCCCATCTCACGACCTTTGAAGCCATCAGCATGATCGTCGGCAACAGCATCGGTACCGGCATCATCGCCGTTCCGTATCTTGCCACGAAGAACAGCATGCTGGATGTCGTGTGGATGGTATTGATCGCCTATTGTGTGAACGTGATCCTGCACCTGATCATTGCCGAGCTGTCTTACAATAACGGTGGTGTCCAGCTGGTGAAAAGCTTTGAAGGAGAGCTGTTTCATGGGAAAATGAAGCAGATCTTCAGCTGGAGTGTATTTATTGTCTATGGGCTGGCAATTATGATCGGTGTCAGCGGTAACATCAATGGCGGAGCACAGATTTTTGTGAACTGGTTCGGAATGCCTTTCGTGGCGGCGCAGGTTTTGTACTATGTGATCGCCGGAGTTGTAGTGTTTATCGGCATGAAAGCAGTAGGCATCGCACAGAAGTACGCAGTCATTGTCCTCATGGGAATTGTGGCAGTGATGACGGTAGGCACATTTACGCATCCACTGAATTCCTTGCAACGGGCACAGTTCCACTGGAACAATCTGCTGGCGCTGTACAGCATGGTGGTATTCGCCACATCTGCCAATCAGGCAGTGATCCAGGTGGTGAAAGGTCTGGATGGCAACGCGAAACAGATCCGCCGCTCCATCTTCATCGGTTTTGGGCTTTCCTCAGTGTTTGTTCTGATCGTGACGGGCACGGTTCTCCTGGGAACCAAGGGAGCACTGGAAAAAGAACTGGCATACATGCAGTTGGGAGAGAGCATCGGTACCTGGGCA
>UMAG01022387.1_pt1 | contig 22223 bp, 19 predicted proteins | sample 1963651 | NCBI WGS metagenome assembly UMAG01 (sample SAMEA4835910, study PRJEB28245) | human gut metagenome | biome: gut microbiome; material: fecal sample | place: Denmark | collected 2008 | reverse complement strand
CCTGCTGTTCTTGGATATGTAGATGAATCTAAAAAGACGCGCTATATTGAAGAAGCTCATTCTATTTATACAGTTATTCAAACAGAGGAAGCAAGGTATAAAGCTTTAGGCAATGAATTAAATGATGATACTTATAAGAATACTGAGTATAAAAAAGAATTAACAGAAACAATAACAAAAAAAACGGGTATTCAAAATGTGACGTTTGGTACTTGTAGTCATATTGGAAAAGATAATGCAGAGTACTATGTTAATTTTAAAAGTGATGATGGAAAGTATGTTTATTCTGTAATTAAAAGAAATAAAGATATAACAGTAAGTGTTAATTAGGGTGAGGAAGATGAAAAATAAGAAAGGTTTTACGTTGGTAGAGATTATTGTTGTATTAGTAATCTTAGCTATTTTAGCTGCGATTGCTGTACCTTCTGTAATTGGTTATGTAAATGAAGCTAAAGAGTCTCGCTATATTCAAGAGGCACATTCTATTTATACAGTTGTTGAAACGGAAGTGGCTAAGTATAGGGCAACAGATGATCCTAGTGAAGATGATATAAATGATTATATTAAAGATATATTGAGTGGTAATACAATTGCTACTGCAGATAATAATCAATTAAAAGGTATTATTGCGAAAAAGACAGAGTTAGATGATGTTGATGTAGAAAGAAATGGCAATACTTATAAAATGTATTGGATCAGTGATGATGATCATCGTATTGAAGCTACACTCACAAAGAATAAGGATGTAAAGATTGTAAGTACTGATAGTAATCATAATTTTGATTAGATGAGGTTTTTATGGATTCAATTATTATTTTGATTTATGTATATATGTTTTTAATAGGAATGTGTGTTGCGAGTTTTATGAATGTTGTGATTGATCGTGTTCCTAGAAATGAGAGTTTTGTCAAGGGAAGAAGTCATTGTGATCATTGTGGTGAGACTTTAAAATGGTATGATTTGGTTCCTATTGTAAGTTATATTTTTTTAAGGGGTAAGTGTCGTTATTGTCATACTTCGATTCCTATTAGAGGTTTTTTGATTGAAATTTTTGGTGGATTGGTTGATATGTTTTGTTTTTATCGTTTTGGTTTTAGTATTGAAACGATTTTAATGTTTGTGATTGCGATGATTTTACTTGCGATTACAATGATTGATTTTGATACAATGATTATTCCTGATGGTTTAAATATAGCTATGCTTCTTGTATCTATTATCTTAATGTATGTAAGACATACGTCTTTGTTAGAAAGCATTATTGGAATGTTTTGTATTTCTGTACCAATGATTTTATTAAATGTTTTAATTGCTGAATCTTTTGGTGGTGGAGATATTAAATTAATGTTTGTCTCAGGAATAGCTTTAGGATGGAAGTATAGTTTACTTGCTGCTTTTATTGGTATTTTACTTGCAGGAAGTTATAGTATTTATTTATTGGTAAGTAAAAAGATTAATAAAAAAGGACATATTGCTTTTGGTCCTTATTTATCAATTGGTATTTTTATTGCTTTATCTTATGGTAGTGAAATTATAAGTTGGTATTTAAATTTAATGATGTAAAGAGGTGATAGAATGGCTACATTTAAATATATTTCGAAAGATATGTCAGCTAAAACAATAAGAGGAACGTTAGAAGCTGATGATCGAAATGATTTAGTGAGAAAGCTTAAAGAACAAAATTTGTTTTTAGTAAGCTGCCAAGATGTCACTAAAAAGACTGTTAATCAGTATAAAATGAAATTAAATGAATTATCAGCTTATTCTAGAGAAGTAGGAACAATGCTTGCTTCTGGTTTATCTTTGATTCGTATTTTTTCTATTATGGTTCGAAGAGAAGATAATAAAAAAATAAAAAAAATTTATGAAAATATTTATGTAAAGTTACAACAAGGATATACTTTATCCGCTGCTATGGAAGCTCAAGGTGTTGCTTTTCCTAATTTAATGATTCAAATGTATCGTTCAGGTGAAGCAAGTGGGGATATGGATAAAACGGCTTTAACGATGTCTAATCAGTATTCAAAGGATCATCGTATTAAAGGTAAAACAAAGTCAGCAATGATGTATCCTATTATTTTGATTGTTATTACAATTGCTGTTTTGTTGATTGTTTATTTAGCAGTGCTTCCTTCTTTCTTTGATATTTTTAAAAATGTTGAATTACCATTGATTACTAAAATCAATATTAGTATTTCTAAGTTTTTACAAGATTATTGGTATTTTGTCTTATTGATTGCTGCAGGTTTAGTTGTCACTTTTATTGCTTTACTTAGAGTAGAAAAGGTACGTTTTCAAGTAGATAAATTAAAAATAAAAATTCCTAAGTTTGGTAAATTGTTGATGACAATTTATACGAGTAGATTTGCGAGAACTTTATGTTCTTTATACACAAGTGGGATGTCTATTGTTAATGCTTTAAATATTGCTAAAACAACGATTGGTAATGTTTATATTGAATCACAGTTTGACGGAGCTATTAAGAAATTAAGAAACGGGGAAAGTTTGTCTCAAGCAATCAAGGACATTGATGGTTTTGATATTAAATTAACAAGTAGTATTTTTGTAGGAGAAGAAAGTGGGCGTTTGGAATCAATGCTTACTACTCTTGCAGATGATTTTGATTTTGAAGCAGAACAAGCATCAGAAAGAATGATTACCCTTATTCAACCATTAATGATTATCTTTTTAGCAGTTGTTATTTGTTTAATTATTATATCTGTATTATTACCAATTTATACATTGTATAACAATGTAGGAAATATGTAGGAGGAATTATGAGTTATATTGTATTTTTATCAACAAAAGGATTACAAATGGTTCAAGGAAATGTTTCAAAGAATAATATTCATATTTCTTCTTACAAAGAATTTGAATTTGTTGAAGGAACAATGTTAGATGGGAATATTCTTGATGATCAACCTATTAGAGATGTTTTACTTGATTTAAAAAAAGAAAATGTTGATAGTGTGAGACTTGTTGTCGATAGTGGACAAATTTTAGTGAAGTGTTCTGTTTTACCAGAAGTTTCTCATAAACAAATGCTTCAATTTGTAAAGGATGAATTTATTGATGTTGAAAGTCAATATACGAATTTATTATATGATTATGCTGTTATAAAAGATAAAGTTGAGGGTAAAGAAGGTCAACTTGTTTTGTGTGCGGCAATGGAAAGAGAGTTTTTAAAGCCGTATATTGATTTGTTTGATGAAATGGGAATTTCATTAGAATCAATTGATATTATGACAAATTCAATTATTAAATTAACAGAATCTATTCTTAAATTAACAAATCTATCTTATGTTTTAACAGTAATCAATGGACAAGATGTTATTCATTATTTATTTATTAATGGACAATATGAAATAGCTAATAGAACACGTATTTTCTCTGATCGTGGAACAGTTTCTTTTATTACTGAATTATCCAATTCACTTACTAAATTAATGCAGTTTACTAAAGGTGCTTATAAAGATGCCCAATTAGAAAAAATCTATTTTGCTGGGCTAGAAACTTATGAAGAAGATATGTTGATGTCAACTATTTCTTCTAATTTGAGTATTGAGACATCTCGTTTTAAACCAACAAACTATACTTGTAGTAAAGATAATAATTTTCCTATTCATAAATATTTATTTGTAGGAAGTTTGTGGAGGAGATAAGATGGCAAGAAACAGTAACAAAGATATTGATTTTTTATCTGTCTATAAAACAAAGAAAAAAATAAATACAAATTCTAAAACACTCTTGCTTATCGCATTACCTGTTTTACTCATTCTTATTTTTGCGACAAGTACACTTTATTTAACAATCACTAATAGGAACTTGCAAAAGGATGTTGATACATTGCAAACACAAATAGAAGAGGCTCTTGCTGCAACAGCATCTAATACAAATTCTAATCAACAAAAAGAATTAAGTAAGCTCAATGAACAACTTACAAACTTACAAACAATTACACAAACATTATCAAAATACCCTCAAATTGATAAAGGTATTTTAGAAACAATTGATAAATCATGTAAGAACTTAACAATTGATTCAATATCATTTAATCAAGAAACAGGAGCTATATCACTTACTGTAACAGCTTCTAAAGTTAATGGTTGTGAAGAAACAGTAAGAACACTAAGAGAATCAGGCACTTTTAAAACAGTTGATTACAATGGGTATACTCAAGATGGTGGTGTTAGTGAAACAACGGAAACCGTAACAGACTCTACAACAGGTGCGACAACAACACAAACAGTAACGAATACGACACCAATTACTTATAAATCATCGATTACATGTACATTAGAAGGAGGAACGACAAGTGGACAAGATTAAAGATTCATTTAAAAAACTTTCTTCTAGAGAAAAGACATTGATTTATATATTAGTGATTTTATTGATTATTTGTTTTGGATGGTTGATTTTATTACAACCACAATTAACGTCGCATACATCATTAAAGTCTTCAAAAGATAGTTTAGAATTACAACTTACTGAATTAAAAGGAACAAGTTCATCTTCTTCAACAGAAGATATCAAAACACAAATTATGAATGTTAATCAAGAAATTAAAGCTTTAAATGATCAATTTTACAATCTTATGTCAAAAGAAGATATTGATCAATTGATTACAAATCTAACAATAGAACATAAAATTAGTCCTACTAATTTAACAATGTCTGAAATAACACAAACAGATTTATCAAGTAAAAAGAGTGATGATAATTCATCTGATAACGCAAATGATAATACAGATGAATCTAAATCATCCAATGCTTTAGTTTATTCATGTGTTGTTACTCAAACATGTAAAGGAACAAAAGCTAATTTACTCAATTTAATTGAAGATGTTAAAAATATGAGTGGTTTACATATTAATTCTGTTGCCTATGAAAATTCAACAGGTAACTTGGATTTAACAATTACATATACAGTTTATATGGTAGAAAAATAGTAAAAGAGGTGCAAACAATGAACAATAAAAAGGGATCAACAATTGTATGGGCAATTACATTGATTATGGTTCTTGTAGTCATTGTAGGTGCCTCTTTGTCTTTTGCATATATAAGTTATAACAAAGCAATTCAATATAAGTCTAAAACACAAGCTGAATTAACAGCACAGTCTGTTGCTCAAGCACTTGTAAATCAAATAAGTCAATCTACATCATCTGAAACATTTGAAGGTCAAGATCAAACTATAGCAGAAAATACAAGAAAATTAATTCCTGCAAATGATGGTGATGTTAAAAGGATAGAAGGTAGTGATATTAAGATTTCTAATAAAAAAATTGGGACTGTAAATTATGTTACAATTACTAGAAATCAAAATAATCAGTTAACAATTGTAGTAAAAGCTACTTATTCTAAACAAACTTCAACTGTTAAGGCTATTATGAAAAAGGAAACTGATGGAAACCAATGGAATATTTATAGATATGAGGGGGCTTCATCATGAAAAAAATAAAGAAAAATGTTAAAGGTATGACACTTATAGAAGTTGTTGTTTCTTTACTTATTGTATCAACTGCATCACTTATAATGGTACAAGGATTTGTTACAGTTAATCGGTTGTTTTCTCAATCAAATCAATACAATGAAACAACAAGTAAAGTACGTGCTGCACTTATTTCGGATGAAAATGGGGAAGTAGATTCTACAGATGATGTAAAGGTAAAATGTGAAGAAGCCACAGCACAAGTTTATTTTTATAAAGGAACGAGTCAAGAAGTATTTCTACAAGGAAGTGTTTATCGAGCAACGAGTAATCAATTTTCTGATAATCAATTAAGAACTTTTACAAGTAATACAACACTTAAACCGGTTGCTCCTGATGAGCCAAGTGTAGATGTAGCAACAGGGTTATATAAATCGTATTGTAGAATGATGGAAGAAATACGAGATTATTTAAAAGAAAAAAAATGCGGATCAGCAGATAATTTAAATAGAGTAAAGGGATATATAAGAGAGTACCTTTTACAGTATACTACAGAAGAACAACTCATTAAATTAGGAATTAATACGAACACTAACCTTGTGGATAAGTTAGGAGAAGTTTATATAGCGAGATATTATCCAACAAAAACAGAAATGCCATCTATTACTGAAAATACTGCAAAGGCACTTGGAAAATGGAATGATAATATTTATAGCCAAAGTAAGAATGTTTATCCGGGTACAAATGGGGAAAATTACTGTTATCCAACACTTATACCTACATTTAAAAGTACTGATTCACTATATGATATATTTGAAAATAATGATGCTTATAAGGATAAGATTTTTATAGCTTTATACAATCATAATGATGTTCAATTACCAAATACTATACAAGCAATATATAATAATAATTCAAAAGATACGGATGAATGGTATGTATATGATAAATTAGATAATGGTGAAAAAAATATATATAAAAGAGAAGATTTTTTAAAAAATTATTCAAAATTTTCTGATTTCAATTCTAAATATTATGCTACAAGATGGCAAAAAATAAGTGCACAAGAATAAGGAGGAGAGATTAAGATGTCGATAAAATTTAATAAAAAAGGTATGACATTGGTTGAAATAACTGTTGTTCTATTGATTGCATCTATTTTAATGACAATTACTGGTGGCATCTTGATTAATTCTTTAGGTTATTTTCAAGATACAACAGCTTTATCTACTGATAAATCTGTGGGTGATGGTATTTTGGATTTTATTAATTCTGAAATTGAATATTCTTCAGATGTAAGGATACAAGAAAATCAGCCCGGTGGAAATGATTGGCATAGTATTTATGTTGAAAATGGCCAATTATATAGAGATGGAGTAGCTGTATTTGATGAAGATTATTATTATAATAAAAGAAAACTGGAAATAAATGTTAATGGATTTAAAAACGGATATAGATTAGATATGAAAATCTATCTTAAGAAGAATAATGAGATAAAATATAGGACATCACATACTTTTGAATTCTTGAATCTAAAGAAAACAAAAAAGGCAGATAGTACATACAATCCATTTAATAATGTTTTAAGTAAAGTTTCTGTTGTTAATGAAAGAAATACTGAAAAAAATAACGAAAAATATAGAGTTTGGTATAAGAAAGATTATTCCGAAATAAAACCAGATGAAGAAAAAAAAGACGATTCAACTGATACAGATCAAACAAAAGATGGTACAGTAGCTGATATTATTTTTAATATAGATGCTAATAATTATTGGGGTGTTTATCACGATGATATTGGATATAGCTATAAAAAAGGTGACATTGTTTGGTACAATAATAGTTGGTGGCAAAAAGTGAATGATTACCATAATGATAAATATCCTGGAAGTTCAGCAGTTTCTTGGAAAAAATTAGATAGAAATTTTGATATAAATAGTGCATATGATAAAGGTGATATAGTCATATATGATAAAAAATATTATCAGTGCAAAAGTGACTATTTTGATTCTAATCATCCTCCTTATAATGATAAAATTGGGCAATGGGATTGTTTGGGAGATATAAATAATCCAGATGTAGTTGCAAAAGTAAAAAATAATACATATGATAATACGTATAATAATACATTAAAAACAGTGGTGAAGAAATATTTATCTGATGAAAAGTATAATGATGCTTTGATGAGCATAACAAAACAGGGATACGAGGAATACGATGCAACAAAATCATATAAAAAAGGAGATATTATAAAAAAAGAAAGTTCATACGATAGTGATTTTTATGATTTATGGATGGCGTGTGTAGATACAAATTTACCACCGAATGGTCCTGCGAATGGGTGGATAAAATTGGATAATGAATGGGATTCATGTAGTTCGTATATAAATGGAGATATTGTTTATTGTAAAAAGGAAGGCTTAAATTCTTTTATTGTAGCTATAAAAGATATTTTTGAGGATACAGTTCCATATCATGATGTTTTTTATCCAAAGAATTTTTGGAATACGGTACAGTATTGGTGAGGAGGTTAACACATGAAAAGTTTACCAATAGGTGAAGTATTAAAAGAATATGGGTATATTAATGAAGAACAGTTACAAATTGCATTAGATGCCCAAAAGAAAGATAGAAGTAAAAGATTAGGGGAACATTTAATAGATTTAGGTTTTGTTAGTGAACAACAAATGTTAGAAGCTTTATCTGATAAATTAGCTGAACCTTTAGTTTCATTGGATAATATAGATTTTGATATTAATGCTGTTAAAAAGGTTCCTGAAGCAATGGCACAAAAATATAATGTCATTGGTTATGCTTTTAATGACAATGTGTTAACAGTAGCAACAAGTGATCCTTTAAATTATTATGGGTTAGAAGATGTAAGACTTGTTTCAGGTTGTCGTATTAGTGTTTCACTTGCAACAAAAGCAGATATTCAAATTGCTATTGAAAGATATTATTCAGATGTTGATACTTTGAATTTAGTAGATGATATTGATGAATCGACTTTACCTGAAGTAGAAGAGGATCTAAATTTATTTGATGCGAATGAAGATGATACACCTGTTGTTAAATTATTAAATTCATTGTTAATTAGAGGATATAATACAAGTGCTTCTGATATTCATATTGAACCATTTGAAGATAAATTACATGTAAGAATGCGTATTGATGGAATGCTTGTTGATTATTTAGATTTAAATAAAAATATACAAGCGGCTTTGATTGTTAGAATTAAAATTTTATCTAACATGGATATTGCTGAAAAAAGATTACCTCAAGATGGTCATTTTATGGGAGTAATTGATGGAGTTGAATTAAATATTCGTGTATCTGTTATTCCTACCATCTTTGGTGAAAAGATAGTTATGCGTTATTTGAATTCTAATAGTACTATTGACCGCTTAAGTACTTTTGGAATGACAGAAGAAAACTTTAAGAAAGTGAATCATATGATGTCTATGCCACATGGAATTATCTATGTAACAGGTCCTACTGGAAGTGGGAAAACTACAACACTTTATATGATCCTTGAAAAATTAGCTCAAGGACAAATCAATATTTCAACGATTGAAGATCCTGTGGAAAGAAAATTAAATCGTATTAATCAAATGCAAGTCAATACAATGTCTGGCCTTACATTTGATAGAGGATTGCGTGCTTTAATGAGACAAGATCCAGATGTAATCATGGTTGGAGAAACTCGTGATAAAGAAACTGCTGAAATTTCTGTTCGTGCAGCTATTACAGGACATTTGGTTGTCAGTACATTACATACGAACGATGCTATTAGTACGATTGTTAGACTTGAAGAAATGGGTGTTGAACCTTATATGGTCGCTAACAGTTTAGTAGGTGTTGTTGCTCAACGTTTAATGCGAAAGGTTTGTCCTTATTGTAAAAAGGAAGTAGCCACTTCTTTATCTGATCGATTAGCTTTACAAGAAGGAATTAAATATATTTCTAAAGGAACAGGCTGTCCTCATTGTAATCAAACAGGTTATAAGGGGAGAATTGCTATTCATGAAGTTATTGAAATAGATAGTAAAGTACGTAAAATGATTTCTAATCAAGAAGAAATAGATGATATTATGAAATATCTTGTTGAAGAACAAGGAGTAGAAACTTTAAGAGATCAAGCTTTAAAACTAGTTAAAGAAGGTAAAACAACAGTAGATGAATTCAATAAGATTATTGCTTATATTGATTAAAGGGGAATGTTATGGCAAATATTAATGATATTTTAAATGATGCAAGAATTAAAGGATGTAGTGATGTCCATATTGGTGAAAATACAGGTATAACATTGAGACAAGATGGAAAACTTATTGGATTTGAACAAGCTTTTAGTAATGAAGAAATAAAAGAAATGATTTTATCAATGTGTAAAGATCGAATTTTAAAGATTGTAGAAAAACATGAAGATGCTGACTTTGTCTATGTAAATGATTTAGGAAGACATCGTGTTAATATTTATTTTCAACAAGGTTATATGACAGCCGCAATTCGTATCATCAATGAACAAATCAAGACATTAGAAGAATTAAATTTACCTGATGTTTTACATAAATTGGCTTTACTTCCTCGAGGACTTGTTCTAGTAACCGGTCCTACAGGAAGTGGAAAATCAACAACTTTAGCAGCAATGATTGATTTTATTTCTTCAATGAGAAATTGTCATATTCTTACTATTGAAGATCCAATTGAATATGTATATCAACAAAAACAAGCTCTTATTCATCAAAGGGAAGTCTATGAAGACGTTGATTCTTTTGATACAGCTTTAAAAAGTGCAATGCGTGAAGATCCAGATGTTATTCTTGTTGGAGAAATGAGAGACTATGAAACGATTCAAGCAGTTATTACTTTAGCTGAAACAGGCCATCTTGTATTTAGTACGCTTCATACTATTGGTGCCCCTAAAACAATTGATCGTATTATTGATGTTTTCCCTCCTCATAAACAAGCTCAAATTCGTGCTCAATTAGCCTCTGTTTTACAAGCGGTTGTTACTCAACAACTTTTACCACTTGCAAGTGGTAAAGGAAGAGCAGCTGCTTTAGAAATCATGATTGCTAATGACGCTATTAAAAATTTAATTAGGGAAAATAAAGGTCATCAAATAGATACAATGATTCAAACTGGAAGAAATGAAGGAATGACAACATTAAATGCATCACTTGCTACTTTAGTAAATACTGGAAAAGTAAATCGTATGGTAGCAGAAAGATATTCTCTTGATGTTGGAGAATTAAGACAATTAATAAGATAGTTAAAAAGAATAAGCGAGTCTGCTTATTCTTTTGATTTGAGAAGGATGCAATTATTCATATATTGCATAACCTTTTATATACTCAAAAAGCAGCAGTATTAAAGATAAGTTTTAACACTGCTGTTCATTAAATACAAGTTCTTTTAGTGACACTACAAGAAACAATCACAAACTTGAATAACCTATTTTTTAGTAATGTTTAAATTACTTACACACTTTTCTTGACAAACCCTTTGATTTTTGAAGATAGTTTTTTAATTCTTCAAATTCTTCAAAATCATATAGATGTTTTTGAAGATTACGAATTTGTTGTTTAGAAAAAGTGCTTATAAAATCACTGATATCTTCATGAAATTGCATTTTAATATACTTAATAATACTTTCCTTTGTTTCATCAAGAATACTATCTATTTCGTTATTTGCTTTTTCAGCTCTTTGGTTTGCTTCCTCCGCTTTTTGCTTTTCTTTCTCGGCTTTTTGTTTCTCTTTCTCGGCTTTTTGATTCGCTTCTTTAATTTTTCTATCACGAGAACGAAGCAATATTTCATTATCTAAACGATCAAGATATTCTAGGTATGATTCTTCAGAAGATATATATTTGTCATGCATTTGTATCGCTTCCTTTATTCTATAATCTATTTCAATTTTATCATATGGTTTTTCGTTTTTAAAGAGATACATCAACTGATTAAAACTCGTCATTTCATTGATTACTTGATTGATATATTCGAGTTGAATAATTGTTATTTCCATGCGATTAAATGGATAGACAATATGATGTTCATCATCAACCATCTCAAAATGACATTTATAATAAGGGGTATTTTCTAGAATATGCCCATAACTAATAATTAATGATCTTACTACATGAGCACTCGTATAATCTTCTCCCTGTTTTACTTGTTGTCTTAAAAGTTCAGCATTGTAAAGTTCAAAACGAACAAGTATCTCTTCATTTAAACCATAAGTTTGTAATTCGATATTGTAGAGATCACCTACATCATCAATAGCTAAAATATCTAAAATAAGTTTCTTTTCATAGAAATTTTTACCATATTGTTGTGCGTTTTTTAATTTAGTAGAAACAATCTCCCTGTCTAAAATAAGCTCTTGACAAATAAGGGTTCTAATTCTTTCATTTTCAACAAGCAAATGATGAAAATATAAATCATTTGAATATTTTATAAAATTCTCTCTATTTTTGTTCATAAAAAGTCCTCCATTATTTATATTGACTTTTTATGAGTGTTTTTCTTCTTTTTTATCAAAAAATTAAAATTTGATATTTAGAAAGAGTATTTATTCTTCATGAAATTTTAGTTGAGAGTATTTGATAATGCTCTCTTTTGTTTCATCAATCATTTCTTTTATTTCATTGATTAGATTTTCATTTTTTTTATTTGCTTTTTCAAGCTTTCTATCACGAGAACGTAAAAGTATTTGATTATCTAACCAGTCAAAGTATTCTAGATATTCTTTATATAAATTATACATATTTACCACTTCCTACTATCTATAATAGCATATTTTAAATAAATAAAGAATATGTAAAATAAATTTTTAAATTGGAAATAAGTGGATTTAAAAGAGATTATTATATTAATTTGTTGAAAGATACATGATACAATAGGGATAGGTGATTTTATGAAATTAGAACTTTTAACATATGAAAAAGAGAATCTTCCACGTGGTTGGAAACCTTATTATATATATTTAATCATGGTCGATCATATAGAAGTAGGAAGAATTGTCTTAAGAGAAGGTAGTAATGAAGAAAGATATTATGATGGACATATTGGTTATACGATAGAAAAGGAATACCGAGGGCATCATTATAGTAAAGATGCTTGTTTATTATTGTTTGATAAAGCAAAAGAAAAAGGATTTAAACAATTAATGATTACATGTTCTCCTGATAATATAGCAAGTCGTAAGATTATTGAGTCATTGCCATTTAAGTATCTTGAAACAAAAGAAGTACCTGCATGTTTGAAGAAAGATTTTGATCAAGGTGATTATATAAAAAGAATATATTGTTTGGATTTGGAGGAATTATGAAATTTATACATTTAGCGGATTTACATTTAGGTAAAATTATTTATCAAAATAATCTATTAGATATTCAAATTGATTTATTAAATCAAGTGATGAATTATATGGTTCAAAAAAAAATAGATACTTTAGTAATTGCTGGAGATGTTTATGATCGTGCAATTGCCTCTAAAGAAAGTATAGTTGCTTTAAATCATTTTTTAGAAGCAATGATTTTACATTATCATAAAAAAGTATTGATCATTTCAGGAAATCATGATAGCAGTGAAAGACTTGATTTTGCAAGTTCTTTACTTCAAAGTCAAGGTTTGTATATTGTTTCTTATCCTGAAAAAGAAATAAGACCAATTGAAATAGAAGGTGTTTATTTTTATTTGGTTCCTTTTTTTAAACCTTCTTATATACGTTATTTATATGAAAAAGATGATTTAAAAACGTATCAGGATGCTTTTGCATATTATTTAAGTCAACAAACATTTGTTGAAGACCATCCTAAAGTTCTTGTAACACATCAATTTATTGCGGGAAATAAAGAAGTGATTAGAAGTGAAAGTGAAGTAATTCTTTCCGTGGGTGGTAGTGAAATTATTGATGTTGATTTATGTAAAGATTTTGATTATGTAGCTTTAGGTCATATTCATGCAAGTCAAAAAATTAAATATGATTATGTAAGATATGCAGGAAGTTTAATGAAGTATTCATTTGATGAAGTTCATCAAAAAAAAGGAATGGTTGAAGTAACTATTGATGAAACTGGGGTTTCTACGCAAATTATTCCTTTAAAGCCACAAAAAGATCTAGTGAAGGTCGTTGGAAAATATGAAGATGTTTTACATTATCCAAATAATGAAAATGATTTTGTAGCGATAGAATTATTAGATAAACAAGTCATAGGTCATGCATATGATTTTTTAAAAGAAAAATACCCTTATTTATTACAAATTACTTATCAATCACTAGAAAAACTTAAAACAAATCAAACAGCTTCTTCCTTAGATGTTGAAAAACAATCTCCAATAGAAATATTTAAAGAATTCTATGAAAAAATGAAAGGTGAAGCAATGAGTCAAGAAAGTGAAGAAATTATTCAACAATTACTAGAGGAGGTAAGTGAAGATGATGCCCATTAGCCTTACATTATCAGCGTTTGGACCTTATCCAGATACAATCACAATCGATTTTGAATCATTTCAAGAAGATGGTCTCTTTTTAATTACAGGGCCTACAGGTAGTGGAAAAACGATGATTTTTGATGCCATGATCTTTGCCTTATATGGTAAAACAAGTGGTCAAATTAGACAAACAGACAGTTTAAGGTGTGATCATGCCTTAAATGAAATTCCTACTTTTGTTGAATTTTCATTTTCTTTGCATCAACAAAATTATACAATTAAAAGAAATCCTAAATATTATCTAGAAGGGAAAAAAACACCTAAACAACCTTCAGCGTTACTTACTTTACCAGATGGCAAAATGGTCGAAGGTATTAAAGAAGTCAATCAAAAAATGATTTCTTTATTAGGGGTCGATGATCAACAATTTAAACAGATTTGTATGATTGCTCAAGGAGAATTTACAAAATTAATTATGGCTTCAAGTGATGAAAGAGAAAAAGTATTAAGAGAGTTATTTCATAGTGAAACGTATCAAAAGTTAGAAGAAAAACTTAAAGTTCATTTGAAAGTATATCAAGATAAATATGATTTGTTATTGAATAAAAGGAAAGATTTGATGCAAGAATTACAAGTTGAAGATCATCAAGAATATTTATCTAAACAAACAAAACTTATCGCAAGTCAACAAAAAGAATATGATGATTTAAAAAAAGATTTAGATCAAAAGAAACAACAATTACAACTCTATCGCTTGCAAAATCAACGATTAATACAATTAAAAGATTTAAAACAACAATTTCAAGATTTAAAGAAACAAGAAAATGATTATCAAGAATTAAATAAAACTGTAGATACTTTAAAAAAAGCACAAGAAACAAATTATTTATATATTTCTTATATTAAACAACAAAAGAAACTTCAAACCTTAAACTTAAATCAAGAAGATTTTTTAAAACAATTAAAAAAACTTGAAAAAGATTATCAAGAAAAAAAGGTACAAGCAAATTCTCTTGACTACAAACAACAAACAAAAGAAAAATTACAAAACCAAATTCAAGAAACGAAACAATTAATCAATCAAATCTATCAATATCAAAATGATTATCAAAACTTACAAACTCTAAAACAACAATATAGAATGTTAGATGAAGAACATAAACTCTTTTTAAAAAAGAAAGAAAAATTTGAAAATGGGTTGCAAAGAGATCAAGAAAGAATCCAAAGTGAACAACAAGTACAATCTAAATATGAACTGATCAAACAACAATATGTTCGTTTAAACGAACAAAAAGTAAAAGTTCATCAATTGTCGGATTATTATGATCAAATACTCAAACTTAATGAAAATAAAAGTGATTTACAAGAAGACTATACAGTTGTTGAAAAACAAGTTGATCATGAAAAAATGCAATATAATCAAATGGAAAAATTGTATTTTAGAAAACAAGCAGGTATTTTTGCATTACAATTAAAAGAGGATCAACCATGCCCTATTTGTGGCTCTTTACATCATCCTCATCCGGCACAAATTGAAAAAGAAGATATAACAAAAGAAAAATTAGATCAACAAGCTAAAAAAGTAAAACAACAAGAACATAGGTTACAAGATATCTTACAAAAAATACTCTTATCTAATCAAAAAAAGGAAATGCTTGTTAAACAAACAAAACAACTTTCAAGTGAACTTAATATTCAAGAAGAGTTATCTAAAGAAATCTTTATTAAAGAATTAGATCATTTATCAAAAGATGAAAAAAGAATGAAAAAAGAATATCTTGAATTACAAGATGAACTTAAATATATTCAAAAGCTTAAAAAGAGTGTGGCTCTTTCATTGAAAGATATGTCTACTTATGAAAGTAAAGAATTAAAACAAGCACAAAGTCTAGAGAATATTCAAGTACAAATTCATCAATTATCTGGTAAATTAGATGATTCAATGCGACAATATGAAATTGGAGAAGTTAATAAAAATTATCAACAAGTTCAAAAAAAATATCGTCAACTTTCATTAGAAATAGAAACTATTCAACAGGATTATGAAAAGGTCAAAAATAAATATCTTGAAATAAAAACAAAAATTTCGTCATTGAATCAACAAATTATTCAAGAACAAGAAATATATGATGAATTAGATAATAAATATCATACTGCTTTAGATGCATTTATAAATGAAGAAGAATTTTTAAATTTAAAAACACAAATCAATCAAATCAGTATCTTAGAAAAGAAATATCAAGATTATTTAATTTCTTTAAAGAGTTTAAATGAACAAATTATTTCATTAGAAAATGAAGTCAAAGATTCAACATATGTTGATTTATCTTCTTTAAGTGAAACAATTAAAGAAGTAAATCAACAATTGAGAGAAAAAAATGATGATTTAGAAAAATTAAAAATAGATTATTCATTAAAAGAAAAAATGATCAAAGATATTCAAAAAATCAATCAACAATTAAAAAAAGATGAAGATACTTATCAAAGATATTTAGATCTTTATAATCTAGCAAGTGGTAAAAATAATGCAAGAGTGTCGATTGAAAGATATGTACTAGCAACTTATTTTGAAAATATGTTGATTTATGCCAATGTGATCATGAAACAATTGAGTCAAGGAAGATATCAATTATTAAGAAAAGATGATGCAGGTAAAGGAAGAAGTCAGCAAGGGTTAGAATTAGATGTTTTTGATCAAGAAAGTGGAAATGTTAGAAGTATTAAGACACTTTCTGGTGGGGAATCCTTTAAAGCAGCTTTATCTCTTGCTTTAGGACTTTCAAGAATGGTTCAAGATTATGCTGGAGGAATTGAATTAAATACGCTTTTTATTGATGAAGGGTTTGGTTCTTTAGATAGTCAATCATTAGATCAAGCAATGAATTGTTTAATGGAATTGCATCATGAAAATAAATTAATTGGAATCATCTCACACGTTAGTGATTTAAAAGATCGTATTGAACGACAACTTGTAGTTGAAAGAAAACAAAAACAAAGTGTGATTCAGATGATCTAATCTTGCTTGTTTATCATTTCTATAGTAAAATAGAGAAGCATTTTAGAGGAGGAAAAAAGATGGCAAATAACAAGAAAAATGAAGCTATTACTGCTAGAGATGTTGATTTTGCTAAATGGTATACAGATGTATGTCGTAAAGCAGAATTAATGGATTATAGCGATGTGAAAGGATTTATTATTTATCGTCCGTATGGTTATGCAATGTGGGAACAAATTCAAAAACATATGGATCAAAAATTCAAAGAATTAGGACATGAAAATGTTTATATGCCGATGTTGCTCCCTCAATCTTTATTACAAAAAGAAGCTGATCACGTAGAAGGATTTGCACCAGAATGTGCTGTTGTAACAAAAGGTGGATTAGATGATTTAGATGAAAACTTAATTATTCGTCCAACATCTGAAACATTATTTTGTGAACATTATGCAAAAATTGTAAATTCTTACCGTGATTTACCAAAACTATATAATCAATGGTGTTCCGTTGTACGTTGGGAAAAGACAACAAGACCATTTTTACGTGGTTCTGAATTCTTATGGCAAGAAGGTCATACAATTCATGCTACTGAAGAAGAAGCAAGAAAAGAAACTTTACAAATGTTAGAAGTTTATCGAAGTACAGCACAAGATCTACTTGCAATTCCAATGGTCACTGGTCGTAAAACTGAAAGTGAAAAATTTGCAGGGGCTGAAGAAACTTATACAATGGAAGCTTTAATGCATGATGGAAAAGCTTTACAATCAGGAACATCACATTACTTTGGACAAGGTTTTGCGAAAGCTTTTGATGTTAAATTCTTAAATAAAGATAATAAACAAGAATATGTTTATCAAACTTCTTGGGGAGCATCAACACGTTTACTTGGAGCAATCATTATGGTTCACGGAGATGATAATGGACTTGTTTTACCACCAAGAGTGGCACCAATTCAAGTGATGATCGTTCCAGTTATGCAACATAAAGAAGGTGTTTTAGATAAGGCTTATGAAATTGAAAAACAATTAAAAGCAGCTGGACTTCGTGTTAAAGTGGATGCTAGTGATAAAACACCAGGTTATAAATTTGCAGATGCTGAAATGAGAGGAATTCCATTAAGACTTGAAATTGGACCTAAAGATATTGAAAAAGGACAATGTGTCTTAGCTAAAAGATTAGATGGTACAAAAGAAACATATGCTTTAAATGAAGAATTACCAAATACAATTCATCAATTATTAGATCAAATTCATGATGAAATGTATGCAAAAGCATTGAAATTTAGAGATGAAAACATTAGAACTGCGAAAACATATGATGAATTTAAAGAAATCTTAAATACTAAAGCAGGATACATTCGTATGATGTGGTGTGAAGATGATGCTTGTGAAGCTAAAATCAAAGAAGAAACAGGTGCTACATCAAGATGTATCAAAGAAGATGAAGAACCATTTGGAGATGTTTGTCCAATTTGTGGTAAACCAGCTAAAAAAGTTGTTTACTTTGCAAAAGCTTATTAATTTGTATAAAGGAGTAATCGTTAAGATTGCTCTTTTTTATTTTATCAAGCTTTTTATAGAGAAAATTTACATAAGTGTGTATAATGGACTCATAAGAATCATTTGAGTAGATAGGTAGAAGTAATGAATAAAGAAGAAGTTGTTCAATTAAATAAATTAAAAAGAAAAACAGGCCTATTTTTTATTATAGTGATGGGTGTCATGTTGATTTGTTTTAATTTTTTAATTCAATTTGAAGTAAATAAAGAAAAAATAAGTGCAAGTTATACTGTAGAAGATACTGTTCGAAAAATAGAAACACAGCTTGGAAGATATTTAGAAAATTCTGAAATGCTTAAAAATATTATATCTTCAAAACATACAATCAGTGATGAACAGTTTAATCAGCTTGCAAGTTATATGAAAAAAAATAAAAATGTTATTGAAGCATATGAATTAGCACCTAATGGGATTATTGAAAAGGCCTATCCATTAAAAGGAAATGAAAAAGTGATAGGTATGAATACGTTGGAACTTCCTGAACGTCAAAAAGAAGCGAATATTGCTAGAAAAAGTGGAGAATATACAATTGCTGGTCCATATGAATTAAAACAAGGTGGTACAGGGGCTTTATTGTTTGACCCTATTTATATAAATGATGGAAATGAAAAGAAATTTTGGGGATTTTCTATTCTTGTTTTAAATTGGGATGCTTTTTTAGAAGAATTAGAAGTAGATAAATTAGAAGATGCCACTTATCATTTTAAAGTTTGGAAAGAGGGCAACAATGGAAAACATGTGACAATTATGTCATGTGGTCATAGTTCTTTAAATCATACATTAAGTGTTGCTTGTGAAGTACCTAATGATACATGGTATTTTGAAATTGTTCCTTTTCAAGGTTGGATACCAATGTCTTATAAGATATTTGGAAGTATTGTAAGTGTTTTGGTAGCTATTTTGTTATCAATGGGTTATTGGCAAATTATTTTAAGACGTGAAAAAGAAGCTGTTTATGCAAAACAAATTGAAAAAGTGGCTACTGAAGCACAACATGCCAATCAGGCAAAGACAAGATTTTTATTTAATATGTCTCATGATATTCGTACACCAATGAATGCAATTATTGGCTATACACAATTATTAGAAAATAATTTAGATAATAAAAAACAGGCATTGGATTATATTTCAAAACTTAAATCATCAAGTACGATTTTACTTTCTTTGATTAATTATATTCTTGAAATGACACAAATAGAAAGTGGTAAATTAGATTTAAAAAAGGAAATAGGAGATTTAGATGATTTAGTTAAAAATATAAATGTTGTAGTTGAACCGCTAATTAAAGAGAAAAAATTGCATTATTCCTATCATTTGGAGATTAAACATCATCATATTATTTGTGATAAAACTAAATTAAGAGAGATTGTTTTAAATATTCTTTCTAATGCGATTAAATATACACCAGAAGGTGGAAATGTTGAATTATTGATCCAAGAAATTTCATTTGAAAATAATAAAGTAAAATATCATTTTATAATTATAGATAATGGAATAGGAATGAAAGAAGATTTTTTACCACATATTTTTGAAGAATTTGCTAGAGAAAAAACAAGTACAGAAAGTAAAGTACCTGGAGTAGGATTAGGACTTCCTATTGTTAAATCTCTTATAGATATGATGAATGGAACAATTCAAGTAGAAAGTAAGTTAAATAAAGGAACAAAGTTTACTGTAGAACTTTCGTTTTTAACTTCTTTACAAGTTGAAAATGTCAATGAAAGAAATACATCAACACTTGATTTTTCAGGAAAACATATTCTTCTTGTAGAAGATAATGAATTAAATGCGGAAATTGGAATAGAACTTTTAAATACTTTTAAAGTAATTATAGATTTAGCTAAAAATGGAGAAGAATGTATAAAAATATTAGAAAAGATGCAAGAAGGATATTATGATCTTATTTTAATGGATATCCAAATGCCAATTATGGATGGTTATGAAGCAACAAAAATAATTAGAAGTTTTAATAATAAAAATGCTCAAATTCCAATTATTGCGATGACAGCAAATGCTTTTGAAGAAGATAGAAAACATGCTTTACAACTTGGAATGAATGAACATCTTGCTAAACCAGTTGATATAGAAAAATTAAAAGATGTACTTACAAAATATTTTAATCATGAAAAGAGGGAGAAATGATGAAAAAATAAACCATATTTTAAATAAATGTGGATGCATTTTTATAGGTTTTATCCTGATTTTTTCATTATTTTCAATTCCTGTACGAGCAAATGAAGGAAAAATACGTGTAGGGTGGTAGGAAGATTCTTATCATATTACAGGGAAAAAAGGGAAGCGTAGTGGTTATGGATATGAATATGAACAAGCTGTTGCAGGAACGGGTTTAGGAATGCCGATTGTAAAAAACTCGTTGATGTGATGGGTGGTACGATCGATGTAGAAAGTGAATTAGGAAAGGGAAGTAAGTTTACAGTTGTTTTAAAACATCACCTTGCTGATGAAAAATATTACGCGCAAGTAAATGAAGATTTGTCTTTGTTGAATGCAAATAAAAATATTCGGGGGAAACATATTTTACTTGCTGAGGATAATGATTTGAATGCTGAAATTACGATTACTCTTTTAGAAGATATAGGATTAATAGTTGAGCGTGTTGAAGATGGGATTCAATGTGTGGCTAAAATGGAACAAATTCCTGCTAAAAGCTATGATTTGATTTTAATGGATATTCAAATGCCTCATATGGATGTCTATAAGGCAACACAAACTATTCGTCAATTGTCAAATAAAGACAAAACCACGATTCCTATCACCGCTTTAACAGCTAATGCCTTTGAGGAAGATAGAAAAAAGGCGGTTGCTCAAGGGATGAATGGACATATATCAAAACCAATAGATGTTGATAAGATAGAAAAAGTTCTTCTTTCAATTCTTAAATAACACAATATAAAAGAAGTATATATTCGATATATATTTCTTTTTTTATTGACAATAAATATAAAATATCCTATAGTTGATGTGTCAACTATAGGAGGAAATATGAATTTATCACGCTTAATTTCTATTCTTCATAATCAAAAAAATAGTTATATGAATGTCCAACTTAAAGAGTTTGGTTTATCCCATGGACAAGCGATTACTTTAAAAATTATTTATGAAGAAAATAATATCAAACAAGAAGATTTAAATAAAAGATTACAAATTGATAAAAGTGCAGTTACGAGAATTTTAAAAACATTAGAAGATAAGGGATTTATTATTAAAAAAACTTCAAAAGAAGATAAAAGAAATCATGTTTTGTCTTTAACTTCTAAGGGAAAAGAATTATATCCTAAAATTAAAGATGTTATTAAAGAGACAACAGAGATGATGATTAAAGATATTGATCAAAATGAGCTTATTCTTTTAGAAGAACTTTTATTAAAAATGAAAATGAATTTGGAGGATACGTATGAAAAATGATGATAAGATGGGGACTAAAAATATATTACCTTTATTAGTAGAATTTTCAATTCCAGCTATTATCGGAATGCTTGTTAATGCAATTTATAATATTGTTGATCGTATGTTTATTGGAAATGCTCCAGAATTGGGGGCAATTGGTTTAGCAGGAATTAGTATTTGTTATCCTGTAACTCTTATTTTAATGGCCATTTCTTTAATGATTGGAATGGGTGGAGCCACTCGTTTTTCAATAGCATTAGGTCAAGGTAAAAAGGAAGAAGCTGGAAAGTATATGGGAAATGGTCTAACTTTAACAATTATTTTAGGCCTAGTCTTTATGATTTTAGGAAATGTTTTTTTAGCACCAATGTTACGTTTATTAGGTGCTTCAAAAACTGTTT
>UMAG01007207.1_pt1 | contig 22493 bp, 28 predicted proteins | sample 1963651 | NCBI WGS metagenome assembly UMAG01 (sample SAMEA4835910, study PRJEB28245) | human gut metagenome | biome: gut microbiome; material: fecal sample | place: Denmark | collected 2008 | reverse complement strand
AAAAGGACGCATGAAAAAACTTTCGTTTTTTCACACGCCCTTTCTTTTATTTATTCTGTTGAAATAATAATCAAGACTTAATTTATATAGGTTTAATTTTATTCAATATTTTTCTTAGTCTCTTATAATCATAGCATCGAATGGATAATCTTCTGTTGAATCTTCGTTTTGTTCTTCAATGCTGAATAATCCGATTGTTGGTGACTGAAGATATTCATCTAAATTCAAATAATTTCCTTCATTATCAGGGTCGGGTATTAATTTATTATCATTAGAGAGTTTCTCAATGTATGAAAATCTGTCCCATTTTTTCTCACAGAGTTTATAAAAATCTTTTTCAAGAGATTCTGTGTACTGATTTGCATATTTATAATTATTAAAATATATAAAATGTGGTACATTATATCTTTCTGAATTTCTACATTCTAATACAGCTGCATATCTGCAAGATTTTGCATACTCTGGATTTACTACAATCCAATCATTAGGAATGATTAAATATCCATCAGAAATCTCAATTTTTTTCATTGTATTATTTTCCGCTACTTCCTCTGTGATTTCATATTTTCCATTATTTATTAATTTAAATATTTCATTATGTAAGTCTTTTTCTTCTTCTAATGCTTTCTTATGAAAATCATCATTTGTCAGAGATAACTCTTTTGTAAGTCTTTTATATTCTGAAATACATGTTGTTTCAAATACCTTTTTAACAGCATTAGGCATTCTGCAAAATGTTCCGATAATCTTATTAATCATAGGTCCATATTTTAGCTGATAATTGTCAGTAAGTTCATCTAGTGTTTCTTTATTATCACCACTAATAAATAATGAAAACTTACAAGCATTTGCATCAATTATTTTTTTACGAGCCATAATCTTCTTCTCCTTTTCAAAAAGTGTTAGTATTACTAATTCAAATATATTATATGCAATTATCAGAAAAAAATCAATATATAATAATATTTTATTTCAGGAAAATATTATTAAAATTTTAAAAAATCTTTTTATTATAGTATATCAACAGCATCATGTAACATAATATAATAATCTTCAAATAAAATAAAATTTTTATTATCTTATAAAACATTTTCTGTGTTAGAATATATGCTATCTACGAGGCTTTATTAAACATAAGCTCTCTTAACCACATTCCTCATCATCTCTTCTCAGAAGTGCCTAAAAAGGTGTCATAAGCACAAAATAAATATTATATAAGAAAATCCTGAGCAATCTTTCATATAGACCACTCAGGACTTAATCATTATCTTTTTTAACTGTATTTCCAATCTAGTAATTATCTCAACTAACAAAAAGTGACTTTTGCAGTTTCTCTGTTGCCTTCCTACGATTCTCTTCATACGACCCTATATACACATCGTAACTAGTGACGATGCTGGCATGTCCTAACATGTATTGCAAATCCTTAGCACCGATTCCTTCGCTTGCCAAAATGCTTCCATAGGTGTGTCGAAGAACATGCAGACTTTTGTATTCAATATTTAATGACTTCATAAATGTTCTATATTTATCACTAATCTGCCATACCCTTACAGGATTCATCTGATTGTCTGTTAAAAGATAAGCTGAATCATTGAAACGTTTCTTATTTCTCTGTTGCTTGAGTAAGCTCATAAGTTCATCCATTACATATATCTTGCGGTATCCAGAATATGACTTAGGTTCTTTCTCGTAATCTTTATCTCCCGCTGCCACCCTAGCATGGCTAATATTGATTGTTCCTGTATCAAAATCTATATCCTTCATCTGAATACCTGCTATCTCACTTCTACGGAGCCCGCACAGAAGAGCGAGTTCAATTATTAGTTTTGTATTCTCATCCTCACACTTATTAACCTCTTGAAGTATGTATCTCGCTTCCTGTATCGTGTATGGTACTATTTCTTTTGGCTTTGTTTTTTTCACAATAACATCCTTGGCTGGATTTTTTATAAAGTCAATGTATTCAAGCTTCTTCGCCATCTCTAGCATTGCTGAAACCAGCATAAGATAGTTCAATTTTGTTTTTGAACTCACCCCTTCCCCTTCCATTTCATCAATATATAGCTGTAATGTTTTCATCTTGATATTTTCCAATCTACATTCACCAAGAGACGTGACTATACCATGTTTTTTGTTATATAAAAGGCTTCTATCACTCGCTTGAGTACTTGGAGAATGCCATTTATCACTTATTTCAAGATATATTGGTACAAACTCCTTCAATAAGATATGTGAACTACTGGCATTAGATTGCAAAAAATATTCTCTCTCCTTTTCAGCCATAAACCTCTTAATATTTGCCTTTGATGTATTCTTTGGAAATACTTTACTTCCACGTTTTCTTTCTCCGTTATAGCTACAGACCTCAAAGACAACTTTTGAACGACCATCTGGTAGTACTTGTATATGTGCCATTTCTTTTCCTTTCTATCATTCTAAACCATTATATCGAAACATCAGACATATTGTTCATATATACCGAAACCTTATAACACCTGATATATTCTGCATTATCAACAATAAGTTTCGATGTTTCGATATTTTTACAATCTCCTATACTTCATCTACGATTGTTAGCTTGTCTCTTTTACTTTTATTATTTATTATCTTTATTATTTTACAAGTTCGTGTACTGGTTACAAAAATTTCCAATCCACAATCCCTTAAATTACTTTGTATTGCATTAATCCTTCTGCTTAGCGAATTTACCGCCGTTGGGAATCCGTTAGATGTTGTATCAAGTTTATTATCCATTGCAACCCTTTTTAATTCTTTATATAACTCAGCGTATGGTGCTTCATATTCCTTTCTGTATTCCATAAATATTAACAACGCTTTGCCTACTGTATTTTCATCAAGCAACTGGTCATTAATTTTCTTAGCATTATGAGTAAACAAACTATCTACATATGACTGTTTATATCCTAATACCTTACCAACCTTAACTGCATAAACATAAAAATCTGCTAGCCTTATTGAATTCTTCATATCTACTGGCTCATCATCCAACATCGCCTGCCCGATTATATTCATACAAAGCAATAAGATATTGGGTAACTCTTTATTGAACTGGTTATTCAACTCTTTCTCAGTAATCATTTTATCAGCTGTAATCCTAGTAAGATTGAATTGTATAGTACGATCAAGTAAATCCTCCGCAAATATCAAAGGGCTTGTGCCATTTATCATTACTATTGATTTAAGATTAAATGTTGTCTCATGCGAATTTTCATACAGAGTCCTTCTTGTTTGCGTACCATTAGTTACAGCTCTGCAAAGAATATCGCTAGTATCAGCTTTAATATATGATAAATTATCAAAACAGCATACTGCTGAATTGCTTAGCCTCATATATAAGCCATCTCTGTCTGTAGGAATCGAGCATAGGTCTAAATTCTTAGGCTCAAGAATTGTTTCAAAGAATCTAGCCATTGTGGACTTCGCACTTCCCTTTTCAGATGACACCAGAATCAGCGGCATTGGAGTTTTATCGCTAGTGAATGCAACGCACAGGTATATAGCGAACAATGCAACATCCTTATCATTAGCAAAATTAAAGAATCTCTTGATATATTTTAGTAGTTTTTTATAATCCTTAACTTCATCTTGTGGATTAATCATTACCTGTCCGCTATATGACTTATCATGCTTAAACACAATGTCTTTATTCTTTAGTACCTCAACCTTTCCATCCTTTATTGAAGCAACCATATTGGGGTTCAACTCATACAATATATGTTTATCGTTTATTGTACAGAATCTTTTATGTATTTTCTTTATTCTATCATTTTCGTATGCCTTAATAGCTATATAATCAAGTGGCTTATTCATATCATTAGTTTTTAACAACATTCCTACCTTTACCATTAGCTTTTGTATTATCAGCCTTAATTCATAAGAATGTAGCTCATATATCGAATATGTATCATTCTTTTTATCATAATATCTACAGTAAATAGTATTATACTCATCCCTGAATGCCTCAAGAATATTATTGTCAAAGGCTTCTTCCAGTACATTTATTAACGATACATTCTTATCTCCATTATTTTTACTTTCCAATATTCTCTTATCTTTAGTATTATGCTTTTTCCCTGTCTTAGCGAAATACAGCTGATTCCAACTTACATTGTTCTTCTTGCATGAATCATGGTGACAACGGGCAACTATATGCTTCGGTTTAAAAAATATATATGCTCCATCTGTATGTTCATTAGAGAAAGGGCACTGCTTTAAATTAATCAAATAGCCGTTACCATATTCCTTTGTATCTCTTACCTGCAATTCATTCTCTGCAAGCCACTCCTGAAATTCCTCTATATTATCATCAAACATTATATCAACTCCTTTTTTAAACTAGCAACTTCCAATAGCTCTTCCTTAGTTACATTTACTGGTAGTTGTGGATATTTTATTATCTTTGAATATGTATATGGTCTATCAGGAAGCGAATCGCCCTTCCTGCTTATCGTACCAGCCAGCTTAATTATTCTAGGTGGGTCACATACTGAAGTATCTACAGAAGCCTTATCATCTGAGAATATACTATCAAGCGTTTCAAGTACTGCCTTTATAAGTTCCTTGTTTTCTTTATTTACAGGTAATTCTTCAAGATAGTAGTCTGCTGTGTAACCGTTTCCGCTCATAGAAATTATAGGTGTCGTGAATCTAAAATTTTTGAGAAATTCCATTACCTGTAAAAGCATTTTCTTTGCATATTTTCTTTCTCTATCAGTCGCCTGTATCCCTGATGGTCTTTTCGGATCTATATCAATATGTAAAAAAATATAGGCTTGAACATCACTCTCACTTGTGCAATTCGTTGTATCAGTTCTTAATCTATTATCGGCTCTAGCTAGAATAGCCGGATTTAGCTTTTGTAAAGACATATAAATAGTTTCATCTTTCCATCTAGCTCTTATATCTTCCCAAGCCTTATTGTAATTATTATAGTAACCGGATACTGTTCTACCTTTATTAAGCCTTGACTTCAATATTCTTAGCTCTACAACTCTTCCCTGTAACTGGTATGCATTAACGGTTTTGAAAAATTCGTTCTTTTCATTATTCATATTTATTTTTATGCTTTCTGTCATCACATTCTCCTTTTCAACAAGCTATAGTACAAATATCTATATTCATACCATAGCTTGTTACTTTTATCTTTTAATCAATAATCTGAAAAATCGTCATCTTCATCATCAACAATTTCTAAATGTTTATGTTCATCTGTACTGTCTTCTTCTATTACTGCCTCTAGCTCTCCATAATTGTAAATACAGGCACTCATCTTATATGTAAATTTTCTGTCGTCAGGCATTTTGTCTGCTTTATATATTTCTGCAATCCTCACTGGATTATATTCTGTATATAGAGGCGAGTTCGGCTCTAAAAGTAATTTAACCTCTGTATTAGTAAACTTAGATGGAAATATCTTCCTTCCTTTTACCAGTCCTAATTCTTCGCATGTTTTATATATTTTTGAGCCTACATAATATTTTGCAGGGTATACAGACTCAACTTCTGCAATTCTTGATTCATTACCGCTATTAAGACGAACTCCTACAATTATCTTTACATATAGTTCTCCTGTTTTTGATGACTTTATAGTATACATCTGCTTGCCAATCCCATAATATTCCCCTGGGGTTAAAACTTCTTTATCATCAATATTCCATACTATCTCATTACAGTTATTGCTTGAAGAATCTTCTGTATTAGTTCTATTCATATCTCGCCTCTTAGTTATTTTCATCATTTGTGTTTACCTCACATTTCTTTAAAATGACATAGTTGACATTTTCTTTTTGCTTAATCTCATAATTAGTGATTGTGTTACACACACGCTTATCATAGTTGAGATTTAGGACAGAATTTATAAATCTCACAAAATCTGAACTATAATATATAAGCTTGCTGCCATTTCTCTTTAATGTTATTGCACTCATCTTTGGCGATATCTGTTCTGCACAGAGTATTACTGTTCCCTTGAGCATATTACAAGCAACATATACTGTACAATCATCTTTAATACTTAGTACCTCCTGTGTTTTTACTGGTAATTCCATCCTCTTACCATTCTTACTATAAACAAACGTGGCAATGCCATTTTCGCCACTTGAAGCACTTCTTTCTCTCTTTTTAAATTTTGGAGTTTCATATCCTTCAAACTCATCCTGTTGATTGAATTTTTCTTTTTCCTCAACGATTAACTGATTCTTATTTTCATTCATATTATTTATCCTTTCAGCAACTCCTCCTAAACTCCGGTATTTAAGAAGCGTTGCATTTTTATTTACTTTACTTTGAGCTCTCATCAAGTATGACTGAATTATAAATCATACTTTGCACAATATATGCTACATATTTTTTTGAAAAAAAAGGCAGTAATTTCCTACCAAATAGAAAATTACCACCTTTTTGCCCTCTAATCTTCTTGCCAAAATTTTAATCAATTTTAATATAAATATACTTTTCTACACATCATAATCAGCTTAAAATTCCCTTAAAATTCTTATTCGTTCCCATTAAACGCTTTATAGTTATGCCTTCATTTCTATACAAATTTATTAATTCTGTATTCAATGGTGAACTTAATAAATATATATCCATATCTTTGTTATCTTTTATTACCATATCCATTTCTTGTTTACATTCATGTGCAATCTCCTCAATCATTCCTAATGTTTCAAAATCAAGATTCTTATTATACAATCTATGCATATAATCTGAATATTTCTTCCGTTTTATTCTGGTTCTTTTCCCATCGCCATTTGCTATATTCTTATTTCCTTCTCGTATATTATAGGTCAAATATATATCATCGTAATTTTTTTCCTGATTCCCACATGAAATTCTAATAATCATATAATTTCCATTTCTATTTTCTACATTCAGTTCCACATTATTATTAACCCAATCAACATAATATTTTTTTGCATATTTCTCTATTGATCTACGTAGTGTAAAAGAATCCTCATCTAATATTTGAATATAGTCATACTCATTATAGAAAAATTTTATTTGCATCAATATATCTGAAAAAACATCTGCTCTTATTCCTTTAAATATATTTTCTGCACCATATAAACTCAATGCTATCTGAAAGAATCCTTTTTCTTCAATTAATCCTCTTAATTTATCTTCATCAACATTATCATCATCAATAAACACCTGATTAACACGCCTTATACTACTTGTGAATGTTTTTTCGCAAACATTCTTTTTCTCTACCAATTCAAATATTTTACTTTCATTATACTTTTGAGAAATACTTTTCAAACTTACTAATGAATCACTTTCGCTCTTCTTTTGTTCATCATAAAAAATATATCTTGCCAACTGCTTATTTTGTGGAAGATATTTATACAAAATTTTTATTTTCTCTATCTTATTCATTTCTATCTCCGTTATATTTTCTTATTAAATTAATATTGATACAGTATATATTCATTATAGTGCAAACATATATCACTAACAACTGCTCTTAATCTTATGAAAAAAAATATACATCTTACAAGTAAAGGCAGATAGGAAATATTATCTCCCATCTGCCTTACAATACTATTTTCTCTAGTATTCTTCTGCCCAAAGCATTGTCGCATATGCTCCATCGTCTATTACATATACTGTTCCTTCTACATAGTTGCTATCAACAGAAACAAACTCATATTCCACCTTATATTTAGGAACTTCCTGTTCGTGAATGATTACCTGTTTCCATATATTATCTTTGTCCTTTCTTTTACTGAATCTGAATATCTGCAAATAATCTAACTTATGTGTCTTTCCTGCTTCTCTAATCATTTCCCACATAAGAATCCTGTACTCTAAAGGCATTTTCTCATTGATACCTTTTGTTTCATATCTTTCCTTATCAAACATCTTATCACTCACTTCCTGTTTACGCTATTTTACTATTATCAGCACTTCTCATATGGCTGGAAAATAACCTCTTTCATATCCTCTGAATCAAGAACTATCTTCTCTGAATAGTACATTTTCTTTATTGTATCCACAGCCTCATCAATAGACTCTGCTTTTATATGTTCTATTCTTGATAGTTGCTCTTTTACTTCAATGTCATATTCTCTTTGCATATAGCATTTCCTTTCCATACATCATTTCTTTATCTCTACATTACAATTTCAGATTTCCCAATATCAAATATCTGTAATCAAATGGTATTCTAAGATTTATGTAATTCTTTACAATTCTGTAATCATCCAATATCCTGCACCTCCTAGCTTGTCTTAATCCACTTTGCTTCCATATCCTCTATTACAGACCTCTTCTTGTCCTCATATGCACAGGCATATGTATTCAGGGTGGTAGAAGCGTCTGCATGACCCAAAATGCTCTGTACAGACTTGATATCTGCATTATTCTTAAGAGCAAGTGAAGCAAATGTATGCCTCAATGCGTGAAGATTAAGATATCTGATTTCATCCGAATGTGAATCTAGGAATTCTTTATATTCATTTGACAATGTTTCACTTCTCAATGGATTTCCACAATCATCCGTAAATAGAGCCTTTGAATCCACAAAATCTTCTCCTTTTGCAAACATCTTCTTGTAGTAATCGTTTCTTGCTTTCTTTATTAATGTACAAAGTGTATTAGTTATAGGAATTACCCTTACACTACTAGCAGTCTTAGTCTCTTTTACCACGCATTTTCCTCTATGCTGGTATACTCTTGCTTTATTGACATTGATAGTTTTTTGATTCAAGTTTATATCATCAAATGTAAGTGCATTCATCTCTGAGCGTCTCATTCCAGTTGTTACAGCAAGATATATCAGCAATTTCACATTGTCACATGCGTCCTTATCTACCAGTTCCAAAAGCTTCTTCACCTCATCCTCGTTATATGATTGAATCTGCTTCTTTACAATCTTTGGTGCAATTACATCACCTACAAAATTGTATGACTTATTTATATAGTGTAATTGCATGGCTTTGTCTATTACTCCGTGTATACACATTATTCTGTTTTTTACAGTCTTAGCCGACAGTCCACTATCAACAAGAAAGTCCACGTACCTTTGTAAATGTATTGCATTTAGTTTTGACAACTGGATATCACCTAGAAATTCAAGAAAACCATTTTTCTTATTGTAAGCCATCTGCATATAGTTACTGCTTGTAGTTGGACTAAGGTGTTTCATATATGAATCCTCATATATTTTAAAGAACTGTCTGAATGATAACCTATCATAGTTCAAACCTACATCATCATCTTCATACTGTTTTTCTACAGTTCTGACAAATGCCTTGATTTCCTTCATATTCGCATTTTCAGGAAATGTTTTGCTTTTCCTTTTGCGTGCTCCATTTATAGACTTAACCTCATACATAACCTTAAAGCGTTGGTGTTTAGTTTCCTTATCTATTACAACTATATGTGCCATTATTACATCTCCTTTGCTACAAAAAAAGGCAGACAGGATATTGCTCCTATCTGCCTTATTTTTTTTGATTACATATTACAATCTTACTCTTACTTTCTTACCAGTCTTTGCTATTGAATAGGCAACTACGCTAGTTGTAACGCCCTGTGCAAACAACTGTGCTGCTGTAACTGTTCCTGCTGCTATTAATGAAAATATCATATCTTATTCACCTCCCTTCATATGTCCTAGAAATACTCAGAACATCCATTTTTCTGTATATCTTCTTTTCAAAATTTCATCAGATATTTTTGTCGTCATTTTTGCGTAAGTTTGCGAAATCTATACAAGTACTGCTATTTGTGTAGCTTCAATGCACTTTCGCAAATTTTCGGAAAATATGATGAAACTTTATGCCGCTATCATTTCTGTAGCCGCTATTACTGCTATGCCTACACAAAGTCCCAATCCAAACCACTGCATTCAATCATTCCTCCTCTCATCTTTTTACACTTCATCCTGTCTTTTTCTGCCTCTCCTTTTAGGCTCCATTTTCTCCTCACTATTATCTGTAAGCCTCAAAGCTATTTTCTCTTTCTCTGCATTTACATCAAGAGGCATTAGATTCCATCTTTCATCTCCATGCCTTAGTCCTAAGTACAAAACGTGTGTAGGGTCTGAACTCATAGTATCGTTATATTCTGAACCTATCTGATATACATTGTTCTTTATCCTGCTTTTACTTATTACTGTGAGAAGATTATGCTTTATTGTATTAGTCATCTTATTACCGCCAAGTGAACTTCCATATGCTATTATCAGCTTGCAGGAACCCGTATCTGCTTCATTGACAGCTTTTGAAATGTACTCAAAATTCTCTGTATCATATGTAAGCTGTGATACTGCTGGCTTTCTTTCAAATACCTCTGAATACAGATTCATTATTTTTACCTCACTCAACCCCATTTCTTTCATATGATTAATCAGATGTAACTGTGTACTGTCTATTTTGGTAATGTTATCGCCATCAATAGTAGGGTAAAGCCCTATCAGTATTGCCTTGTCTCCTTTATATCCTTCTATTCTTCTCTTTATCTCATATGTCCTGTCTCCATTGAATACAACCTCTGTTGTTATCTGTTCTCTCTTAGTTTCCATTTACTGCTCCTTTCTCCAATCACGATAGAAAAATACCCAGTATGCTTCTGTTCCTATATATGCCCTTACGTGCCACTCAGAATCATTGTCCATACATATCAGGTCATCAAACTCATACTCATCTTCATCCAGGTTGCAATGACTAAGACAATCTTTATATGCCACACTATCTATGCCATTATCATCTGTCAGTATGTAGAAGTTGCCACAGGCACCATCTTCATAGCTATCCTCAACAAGTCCTATATGATACTTGGCATTCTCTATTACCTTATTAGGTATGCTTTTATCAATCCTTATGATATTTTCCAGTTCCTTTTCACTTTTGAATGTATACATATGACCTCCTGTTCTTTTACTCCTGTATATGAAAATTTCACTCAGCAATTCTTAATGTATCTGTTGCAACATCATAGTAATACGGACTATCAGACAATCTTTCAACCTCACTCACATTTTCATTATTAACTTCTTTAATCATCCGCTTTATATATCCAATATCAGCCTTATTCTTATCTGCTATCATCAGCAATACTTCGTGGATTGATGAGGGAATTACAAATACTCCATCAATCATCTTTTCCACACAGAACTTCTTTAAGACTTCTGGATATAGCATACATATTGCTCCAAACTGTCTTGTTTCATTTGACAATATAAAAAGAGTCTCAGGAATATCTTCTACAATATCCTGAGACTCTTTCATCATATCATTAAGTGTTTCTGTCATAGATTTTATATCCGGAGCATAGTATTCTTTTGTATTCTTCATTGCAATGGTATACAATTCTCCTTCTGTCACTCTCAACATTGCCATCATGCCATTATTGATATCTGATGATGTTATTACCTCTGAATCTTTCTTGAATATTATCTTATAGACAACTGCCAGATCCAGACCTTCTACCATTCTATGTGGCATATCCTTTAGCCGTTCCTTATTCGCTTCAGCATTGATTAGAATAGCAACTATGTTGTCCTTCTGTTTCTTAAGGCTCATTTCAAAGTCTATATCAGGAAGAGGACTGCTTTCTACATCATCCAAAAATGCTTCTAATGCTTCTCCATTCCAGTAGTATATTCTTCCGATTTTCTCTCCGTTCTTCCTGACAGAAATACCTTTCTTCACAGTATCATTGTTCTTTGTTACATCAACAATTCTCACCTCGTAATCATTTCCAAGTCTTTGCTGTAGCTTAGCAACAACAGCACTTATCTTGTCATCCATAGTAAACCTCCTGTAAATAAAATAAGAGCAAGTACTGAAAGGTTTTCGCTACCTTAGTACTTGCTCTGTTTCTTGTATCAAATTTATTATATATATTTACAGGTTGGTGATTTGCAGGTATCTTGTAAGATGAAATCTATAAACTGAAAGTTTATTCACTCTCTATATCATCGATTATTTCTTTTGCTCGATATAAGATAGGTAATTCTCTATTTGCTACAAGTGTTCCTAATCGTGTATTCTTTCTATTTTCATATTCTCGAACTGCTTCTTCATAAGACAATTGCAATGTAGATAAATGAAAACTATCTATTTCATCCTGCGTTAAATTTTTTTTCCCAAATGATTTTACTTTACACAAGAAATAATTATTAATATTATGCCTATGAATCAGGTTATAATAATCACTTACAACTCCTATTTTAAAAACTATTTCTACTGATACACCTAATTCTTCTTTTAGTTCTCTTTGAATGGCAGTTTGTAACTCCTCGCCTACCTCAACTCCTCCGCCAGCAGTTTCAATTAATGTTGCTTTGCCAAAATCATCATCTCGCTCGGCTCTTACAAAATAGAATATTCCGTTTTCATCATATACAATTGCTCTAGCAATATTTCTATCATGGTCAATATAATCAAATTGCCATTGCGTATCCTGCAGTTCAATATATATTTCTTTATGCACCATATATTCCCCCTGATAATCGACATCAAAATTCAAAGTTTCTGTTCCATATAAAACTAATTTATTGGGATTTACCAAATCGCCAAACAACGATTTGTTTTACCAATTTTAACATAAAACTCAACCTAATTGCACTAATTAAAACTAGAATTATCAATCATTCCGCTCTCCACTATCACCGAGTGCCCAAAAAGTGCCCAACTTCACCACCAACGATTCTCCCAGTATTTATGCGGCTTAGCAGACTTTTTATACCTTTTATATTAAAATCACACTTTTTCCATTCTAAGACTACGACACCTGTTTGACACCTAGTTCACTATGGCAAAAAAAGAAGGGAACGGTATTTCAACCATTCCCTTTGCAATGAGCCCACCGGGGTTTGAACCCGGGACACCTAGATTAAAAGTCAGGTTGAAAGTTCTTCATTCTTCATTAATCCCTGTTAAATATTTAATTATAATATTTGTGTATTATAATATTATATGTTAATATACATATATGGGTGTTACCATAACGGTAGGCGGTTTAGTCTTGAACCTCTTTGAAGGGAGGTGATAGACATGGTTACATATACAGATATGTTTACATATACTTTAGTATTATGTGCTGTTGTGACTCTTGTAGTTTCTATTTGTAATAAACCAAAAAAATAACCGCCCCAGTCTGGACAACTAAGCGGTTATTTTTTAAGCATTTTTGTCAAGGCTAAACCGTCTATCGGTAACACCTTTTTGTATTATTATATTACTCTATATTTTAATTTATGTCAATGTTTGTTTATCCAATCTTGTAAGATGATAATTCTTGGTTCTGTTCCTGTTCTTCAGGTATGTCTAATAGTTTCCTTACATTTTTTTGTGTTATTGGATCTGCTTTATCATATGCTTTTTGTATTTCTATATTGCGATTTTTCGCACTATAACAACACAATTCATCTAATGTTAAATCTAAATAATTTGCTATTTTGGTTAATTTATCTAGTGTTGGTTGACTTCCTTTTTCCCAGGATCTTATTGTTGAATCCCCTATTCCTGTACTTCTTGCCAATTCTGATTTACTTATTTTTCTATTTTTTAGTTCTGTTAATAATCTTTCTATAAATTCCATTTTTTCCTTTCTTTATATTGCGATATTTCGTATATTTTTATTGACTTTTGCGATATTTCGCAATATAATATATTTGTAATCAAATGATAGTGATTTTAATAAATCGCCAAACAATTAAAGTCACTATTTTAACACTATATTATATCAAATCTAAGTCAATTAGTCTATTGTGCTAAGCTTAGTAGAAAGAGGTATATATGATTTATTTGTCGCTCGATTCTGATGATTTTTACAATATAAGTAAAATATTATCTTTTTGTAATATTGATTATGCTATTCCTGGTGTTGATGTTTCTTCTTTAGCGGGAAAATGTAAGGAAATAGCATCAAATATGTGTCATGATGATTCATTAGTTCTTGATGAGAACGGTTGTGTTAGTTATGAACATGGTTAACTTGCAGCATCTTTAATTTCCCAATGATAATAAACTTTCGATTATTCGAAACTACATAAGCTGTTCACTTATGTAGTCTCAACCGGATTGGTCGCCGGCTGACTGATGATGATAGACCAGAAAGGAAAAGAACATGGAAGATTATATCATAGTATTAGGAGTTGGTAAGCCTTACGACATAGCTAGTGAGGATGGAAGTCATATTACTGGATGCTCAATGAGTTATATAGCAACAGCAGATATAAATGCTGTTAATGCTGATCCAGATTCTGGAGAACTTGGTTATATTCCAATTAAGGAAAGAATGCCAGTTGATTTCTATGAGCGAGCAAAGGCTCAGGGACTTCCTGCATCTGCTAAAGTTGTGTACGGAATGAAGAATTCAGGTGGCAAGCAGACACTGTATATCAAGGGATTGGATTTTGTAGGTAAAACTTCAAAATAAATTACTATCATGGGGTTGCTATCTTAGTTGTAAAGGCAAGATGCAGCTTTAATATATGGTAGTGATAACCCCACATGATTTCACTATAGGATTTAGCTGCCCAGGATGAGAACTCCTGTCTTGGGTAGTATGCCTTGTTGATTTACTTAACAGCATAATTAAATATGATTGTGTTGTTATTAAGCCAAGAAGGGAGATTTATAGTTATGAATATAACTTCAATCGGTCTTATTGTATTGGGTATCGCTATTCTACTATGGTTAATAATCTTAATTGTTTTTGTTACCATAAAGATTAGAAATAGTGTGCAGCGTAAAAAATATTCTGTCAAGCAGGATGGAGATGTTTCAACGGAATACGAAACAAGAGGGTTGCATTAACAAACTCTATTACTTCCGTTTTTCTTGTAATGGCTTGGCTGTGTTAAGTATATGTGTGCGCCCCGGCGCTTAGATATCTATATTCCTGTGTCCTCTTAAGACAACTGGAGTGAAAGCTTTAGACAGTAACGTAATGGAATGTGTAAAACCTGCGGAATGTTAACCCTACAGGTAGTTTACAGCCTAAAGATTTCACGGAAGGCGTCAGACAAGGGTCCGGGAATGTAGGGCCCGGAACTACCGGGGCGCACACATAAACGGATTGTCACAGCCTGCCGTGGAAACTAGGGACACATAATTGTAAATATGGAGAAAAGTATGGAGTATATTAGGACATTTATCCTGGTAGTGGCTGTGGCATTGACTTTCTGTTTTGGAAATGCTGCTAAGACTTATGCAGCTGAGGAAAACAAAGCTATAGAGGCAGAAACTACAGAAACTGTTACACAGGAAGATACAACAACAGAAACTAATAATAACAATTCTAATATTATATATGTTGTATTTATTGGCTCTGCTTTATTAGGTTCTCTTGTTGCTCTTGCTCTCTGGATAACATTTAAAAGTTAGGAGCTGCTATGGAAGATGTAATATTTAAAGGTTTTATGTTTGGTTTTTGGCTTACATCGTTCTCCTGTCTTGTTGGTTATATAGCTAAAAAAGTTATTTATACATTTGTAAGCTTATTCAAATAGCATATAGCGCACTTGCGTTATAAATATATTTCAAAGGGAGGTATCCTTATATGAATACATCATTTGTTGCTGCCGCTGCTGAAGGTAACACAGTTCTTCCAGCAGAAGTTATTAGTGCTATAACAGATGGCTGCCAGAAGGTTGCTACAGGAGCACAGGAAGGTATCATCGCTGTTTTACCGCTCGGACTTGGCGTTTTCGCTCTTCTCTTCGGTATAAGGATTGCGGTCAACTTCTTCCGTTCTCTTGCTCACTAATCAATAATAGATAGTGAGTGGCTTGTACTAGTCTTGTGCTAGTACATTCGTAATTTTGTTTGTGGGATTATTTATATAGATAGGAGTTAAAGAAATGGGATACATATTATTATTTGTGTTTATCCTTATATGGCTTAATGTCAGGAAGATTAGAAAAGCTATTAATTATATAGCAGTTCAAAATGGATATCCTGGTAACTTAAAAAGTCAAATTTTAGATGTTGTATCTGCGTATCACATTGAGCGTGTGGAATCTAAAAAGCTTAAAAAAGCTGCTAAAAAGATATACAAAGAGGTGCAGGATGAAAAAAATTGACCTGAAAAAATATGATGTTGAATGGGTATATCTGGATTATAATTTTAAATCTTTAATTGTTGTATGCCTTATAATGCCAGGTTTAACTTTTATGATTGTAGATACTTTTATATCTATATTTTCACCTTTCTTTGATTGTTTATTTTGTATAATAATATATTTTATAGTTAATATAAATACTTTGAGTAGTTTTGTTGTTAGCTATATAGATGGATATCATAGACAGCTTAAATCAAAGACAGAAAAATGTAAAAAGTGTTCTTTTTTTACACATGTTGATTATTGTGGAGTTAAGGATTGTACATTTGAAGGCATAGAACTGGAAGATGGAAGTGTTGATTACACTCTTCCATGCGAATTAAATAAAAGTATTGATAAACAGCCATCCAGGTGATAATATTAACTTGCCGGTATTATTATCAGAGGGGGTATTTATCATATTACAATTAGATATTTGGAATTCAATTTTTTCAATCATTAACATTATAATTGTTACTTTAATATTTATTGTTCTATTAGTAATTATAGTAATCTTGGTGCGTAAATTATTTAAGTATCTGGATGCTAAAACTAAATATTATAATAATTATAATAGTAAAATAAATGATAATTCACAGGACAGGCAAGATTAATTTCTTGCTTGTCTTTTTTTATATTGGAGGGTGTATGAAACGATTTTTAGCATTATTAATGTGTATATTTGTATTAACAATATCAATTATAACTTATTTTCCTACTAATATTTATGCTGCAACTGATTTTACACTTTCTATAGATTGGAAGTCTGTTGTACAGGGTAAACCTAATTTAAGTTATACAGAAGCTCATAACGCTGTTGCAAATCATGGTAATATTTACGGTTCTGACCATATTATGGTATTTCAGTATACTCCTACTTCTACATATAATTGGACATTAGTAGGTGAAGAACACGTAATGAAGTTAAATATGTCTGATAAACAATTAGAAGCATATTTACAATGTAATAATTATCTTGCTACATTAGGACATTTATATAATGCCTATAATTCTAATAATTCTATTGGTAGATACTTAATGACTAAAATAGGTGCTTTAGTTTCTGATGATAGTCCATTAACTACTGCTTGTCTTGATACTATAACTAATAATGTAAATTACTTAAATGCTGTTGAATATGACTCCTCTACTGGAGAACTTACATTACTTGCAGACCAGGTTAGTGCTCTTCGTAAAGAATTGAAGGAAAGATATTATAACCTTATTGGTTTAAAGACTGTCAACTCGTCAAATCTTTCTAATCTTATTAATGACACTAAATTTCGTTCTATGTTTGATAATATTGAAGATTACAATGATGTTATATCTCGTATTTCTGATTATAAATGTGCTCTTACTTATGGTAGTAGTAGTCATTATTATAGAGTAATTTTTTTAAAAAATGATTTTTGTGATGATTATTTGTTTTCTGATTCAAATAATAGTAAAGGCTTTTGGATTGGTGATTCATTATATTATTATTATCCTCTTTGTGTATATGCAAATAATAGTGCTTCAGATTATAAAATAGAAAATGATTATATTGATGTTGTTGCATATGATTCAAATAATATTTGTTATTCTGTACCTAATTTGAAATTTTATATAAATAGTTATGGTGGTTATACATTCTTTTCTCAGCCTTTTTCAAATACAGATTCAAAACACTGCAATGGTGTTGGGTTCTATGCTAATTCATCTGTAAAAGTGTTTAAATCTTATGAGGCCATTTACAATTATTTTCATGGTTCGCAGAACGCTTATCTTTCTTCTAAAGTCGAAGAAGCTGGAGAAGATATAAAGATGTCTATAAATGATATGAACGATAATATCGGCTCTAAGATTGATGATTTAATTGACAGCATTAACAATAAAAAAGAGGGAATGTCTGCCGATGAGTTGCAAGATGCAATCGACAAAGCATTAGATTCTATAAGCGGTAAGATTGATAACATTGGAGATAACACAGAAGAAACTAATAATAAGTTAGATTCTTTGTTATCTCTTATGAGTGAACAGAACAATATTCTTCTGCAAATATTAGGAGTAACGGAATACATAGCATATAACAATACTAAAGAAGACGGCTCCGATTATACAACCGATGATTTAAAGAATACATTTAACACAATGTACGATGGAGTTCGTAATGCTATTTTGTACGGTACAAATACTGTAAGTAATTCTGGAGCAGCTGTCTCTGTGGCTGCATATTCTTCTGAAGATTTAGCAACGCAGGATATTAATAACCTTGATATACATAATGGACTATTTGGGAAGTTTCCTTTCTCTATTCCCTACCAGCTTTATGAATGGCTCCAAGTTCTTGAAGCCGAACCAGTTGCACCAGTTTTTAATTACAATTATGGTTTTATGATTGGCAAGAAAGATAACCCGGATTGTAATTTAACAATAGATTTAAGTGTTTATGAGCCATGGGCTAATCAGGCAAAGTCATTTGAAAGGCTGCTCTTCACTTTGCTTATGGCTGTATTTATATATAAAAAATTCAAAGGAAATTCCATATTTTAAGGGGGTGATTTTATTAGTGCTTTTATAACTACAGTTCTTTGTTCTGTTCTTGTTAATTTTATTGTAAACGTATTTGGCGCTGTCATTGAATTTATTTTAATAACGCAGGCTTTAATGCCTACTGATGTTTTTGGAGGTTTATTAAATGTTAATACAGAAATATTTACAGCGTGGCTACCGCAAATTAACTGGTTCGTACCATTGAATTACGCTGTAACGTTATTTGGAGCATTTGTTGATGCATATGCCGGATACATTATTTACTTATATGTACTTAGAATTATTAGAAGTGTGCTGTCTGGCGGTGGTTTCTTAAAAATTCTTACTGCATTTTTATCTGATTAAATTTAAGTGGGGTGAAACTATGATTGAATGTTACACAGGAGTTCCTGGAAGTGGAAAGTCTTATCATACTGCGAAACGTATATATGACGCTCTCCGTTCCGGTCAGAATGTTATTACAAATCTAAATATTAATACTAATCTTATTGTGCCTAAATCGCCAAAAAAACCTTTAGGACATTTTATATATGTACCTAATCAGGATTGGATTGACAGTTCTATATATGTAAAGACTCCTTTAGGCGGTAAAGTAATATCTAAAGATGTATATTCATACATTTATGGTCTTGAAAATTTTGCATTACAATTCCATAAACGTAATAAACGAGGCCAGATGTATGAACATCAAACGCTGCTTATTCTTGATGAATGTCAGACAATATTTAATCCAAGGTCATGGAATAGAAAAGACAGATTATCGTGGATATATTTCTTTACTACTCACAGACATCTTGCATTTGATGTTGTCCTTGTTACCCAGGATGACAAAATGATTGATAAACAGATTCGTTCATTGTTGCAGTATCAGGTGCTGCATAGAAATGTATCCAGATATAAAAAGTTTGGTAAGCTTCTCGCACTTCCTTTCGGTGGGAATTTGTTTATGACAATAACAAGTATGTATGGTATGAGCAAAAAGGATGCACATATAAAATCTCAATTCCTATTTGGCTCTGATTTTTACTTCAGCCTATATGATTCATATACCCTGATTAAATAATTTTTTGCCAGGAAAGCCGGACGAAGTGTAAGGCTTAACTGGCAAAAAAAATAAAAAATCAGGTTTGACCACGTATATCTAATAGGTGGTCTAAAAATCTTAGTAAAAATACAATACAAACCGCTTAAATACTGGGAAATATACTAAAAAATACGTTCATTAAAATGCCCTTTTTAATGAATTTTGAGGAGGATAAATGAGTTTAATTGAAAAGGAATTAAAAGACGGTAAAAACGAATATTGGTTCTATCGTAAACAACAAAAAAATCTGCATAACATAGATAGTTTTTATTATTCAGTTATGTTAGAAAATGATTTTTGTGAACCGGGTGACGAAAATGTACATTTCTTTATCCAGCAACTTGATGCATTTAAAAACAGATTACTTGAAACTAATGAACTTTATGGAGATGTTGCAACAACCTATGATCCTTTAGGCCTTGTATCTGATGATACACTTGTATATAGCTTAAAGCCTTGTTATGCTCATTTTTATAATCACTGTATTAGTTGTCCGGATTCATATGATATTTTTATTGCTGGCAGAACTCCTAATTCTGATACTCCTGCTATTGTTGTTCAAATTCGTTCTAAAGACCTGTGGTTAATGGGAGCTACTGCAATATATAAAAAGAGTTTTGATGCTGTTAAGAAAATATGTGCATTATATCATTTAACAATAAAATCTGTAACTGAAAATAGATGTGATTATGCGTGGCATACTAACTATCTTCAATCTCCTGAGAAGTATTTGCATATAGATAACTTTTCTAAGATGCAAGTATCTCATTTTAGGCGTATTCAATATCAGTATCAGTTCTGTTCTAATGATACATATGAAAATGATTATATTGCTCTTGGTAAACGTTCAGACAAGATTTTTGTACGTATGTATCTAAAAACTAAAGAAGTGGTTGAAAATTCATATAAACCATTTTTTATTAACCTGTGGTTTTATAACAATCTTATATCCCGATATGATAAATATGTCTTGGAAAATTGTTATGATTTAAAAAATTGGAAAGTCCGGGATATTATCCGGCTGCAATTTTATTATGATTATGGTTCTAGTGATATTTATAAAAAAGAGTGTTATGCTGCTATGGAATCTTATTTTAGAAAAGGCTCTTGCAACTGGGATTATATATCTAAGCTAGCTGATAAGCTGACACCTAAACTCACAACTATTATGAATGTAGAATTTCAAGTTATGCGAAGAATGTCTAAGTCTTTTTGCCTTGTTGATTTACATCCAGCAAATGAAGTTGACCATAGAATTCATCTGTATCTTGATAATCATCAACTCATAGCTGATTATTTACTTACTTCTGTTCTTCGTCTTGTAGATAGAAATACTGCACTTAAGAAAATCGAATGTACTGATACTCCTTTCTGGCAGTCTATCAAACGAACTAAAATGATAGACGTTGCAAAAAAGAATAAAAACATAGCTGCTATGCATCGTGAATATTCTTGTGAGCATTCAATAGAGCTTGTTAAAAACAGTTTCGTTAATAAAGCTGTTATATTAGGAATATATACACACGGACTTGATTATAAAGAGGATATTCAGACAACAATAGCTGATACACTTTGTATTTTAAATGATAATGATGTAAAGCGTGCTGAACGTTACAGAAGTAAAGTATCTCTTCGATTTAATAAAAATGATTTTAGTGGTGATTATGATGGAATCTATAAAAGGTCTATATGACATATTTATGCAGGACAGAGAAGTTTACTGTGTTTCAGTAACACTTAATTCTTATAATTTTTATATACCTCGCTTTTTAACTTGGTTAAATAGTGATAATTTATCTGACCTTACTAAGCAAAAGCTTAAGGAATATATAATATATTTACGTGGCAGCATGAAAAATACATCTGTAAGAACAAACTACCGCCCTGTTAAAGCATTTTGCAAGTGGTTATTCCAGGAAGACTATATTGAAAAAGATATAACTGTTGGTATCAGGTTGCCAAAAAATGATGCAGCCATTGTTGAACCGCTTACGGATGAAGAGGTTACTCAAATAGATAATGCAATTATTTCCGGATCTAATTCACTTAGAAACTATTGCATTTTCCGGCTTATGCTCGATTGTGGGTTAAGACGGCAAGAAGTTATTAATCTTAAACATAAAGATGTTAAGTTTGATAGAATTATTATTCGTAACTCTAAGAATAATAAAGACAGAATTGTATTACTTCCTGAGTTTTTATACTTAAGTATACATAACTATTACATATCAAGTCATTACGCACATGATTATATAATATCCAATAGTCCTTATGTATTTCTGGATAGGCTTAATCATACTCAGATAACTGAAGATACTATTAAGAAGATGTTCCAGAAGTTAAAAACTTCTTCAGGTGTTAATCGTGTACATGCTCACCTGTGCCGTCATACTTTCGCTACCAGTTTTTTGCAATATGGTGGAAATATGGAAAAGCTGCGTTTGTATATGGGACACAGTGACTATGAGATATTGAAGAACTATCTTCATATTTCTTTAGTGTATCCGGATGTCTATAAGCTTGATGATATTTTCTTTCAGGATTTTAAAAAGATTTAGGTGTCCGCAAAATTTAACACATGCAAAAACCCCTTACCTCGAAACCAACGAGATAAGGGGTTTTCTTTAAAATGAGCCCACCGGGGTTTGAACCCGGGACACCTAGATTAAAAGTCTAGTGCTCTACCAACTGAGCTATGAGCCCATATATAATGTCTATAAGACATATAATAACCGGATTCTATCATTCAACCCAGCTGGGCTAGCTGGATTCGAACCAGCGTAATGCAGGGATCAA
>UMAG01015591.1_pt1 | contig 24089 bp, 19 predicted proteins | sample 1963651 | NCBI WGS metagenome assembly UMAG01 (sample SAMEA4835910, study PRJEB28245) | human gut metagenome | biome: gut microbiome; material: fecal sample | place: Denmark | collected 2008 | reverse complement strand
ATTTTTTTATCTTTGAAAGATATTTCAGCTCAATTTGTTTGATCAAAAGTATATCCACCTCAATCATCATGTTCATGGTCTTCAGTAGATTCTCCGAGAAATTGCGTTTCTCCAGAAAAAAAGGGTAGAATCCGTGATGGATATAGTCTTGGAAATAGTTTAGCGGGTTGATATGGGGCAAGATGGTCTTGACGATATGTTCGTGGTTGGTCAGGATTTCCTCCAGACTGTAGCTGGGGAAATGATTGCCCGTTTGCAGATTCAGAAATTCCCGGAAGGAAAAGCCGCGCAGGTTGTAGGACTTGACGATCCCGTTGAGCTCTGGGTTTTCGTCTTTAAGCCGCATGACGGATGATCCGCTGAAGACAATCTTCAGCTGGGGATAGCGTTCGTAACAGGTACGCAGATCCTGGCTCCAGCCGGGCAGTTTGAATACCTGATCAATGAGAAGAACCTTTCCCCCCCGTTTTACGAATTCACCGGCAAAGTCCACCAGACTGACTTGGGAGAAGTAGAAATTATTCATGTTGACAAACAGACAGGAACGGTCTGTTCCAAATTTTTCTTTGGCATATTGCAGCAGGAAAGTAGTCTTTCCGACACCGCGTGTGCCTTTAATGCCGATCAGACGGGCACTCCAGTCTATATCGTCCATCAGGTCGCGGCGCACCGGCGCTGTGGTATGCTCGACCAAGTAGCTGTGTGTTCTATAAAATGCTTCCATGAATTCTGATTTCTACGCTGCAAATATACTAATACTTCGTTATATTGCAAACTGGAGTTAGCAAATTTATTTTTTTTGAAATTGAGGCTGAGGATTTCCGGTGCATCAGGATATTTATTCTTATCTTCATGCCTGAATTGGTTGTAAACCGGCTTGTCCCGGTGATACGGGAAACCGGTTTCATGGGAGAATCCTACCGATTTTAACGAAATAAAATCCTTGTCAGATGGCTTCAAAGCTCTATTTGTTTAATCCGGAGCATGATATGGCTCTGGCTAATTTTACTCCTTATTATCAGCCCCCGCAGGAAATTGTCCGGATGGGGGAGGACTTGTCGTATCTTCCTTTGTGGTATGCCTGTCCGGGCGAAGAGGTCATGATGGCCGACCGGGAGCTTGCCGGCAGATATCTGCATGAATGTTCCGTTTCCGGATTATCTCCGTCAGGTGTTTATGCTACCGGGAAAAAGACCGGACTTGAGTTGTCTCCCTGGGGATGGGATCCTGCGGTTGTCCACCGTTTGCAGGAAAGGGGAGTAGCGGTTGATAATTGGCCGGATGCTTCTGCACTGGAGCGGATCCGTTACCTTTCAGGCAGGCAGCGTTGTGTGGATGTTCTGTCACAGATGCAGTCTGTGGCCGGATGTTGTGGCCGGGCGGTGGTATGTTCCTCTCTGGATGAAGTGCATGAGTTTGTTGATGCAGTGGGTGAAACAGTGCTCAAGTCTCCCTGGTCGGGCAGTGGAAGAGGACTGTTGCGTGTTTCTCCCCAGACGTGGAGTACCAATGTCGAAGGCTGGGTGGCCCGGGTGATCCGTACCCAGGGTGGAATTATGGGAGAACCTCTTTATAATAAGGTATGCGATTTTGCGATGGAATACCGGGCCGATGGAAGAGGAAATGTCACCTGGGTCGGGTATTCTTTGTTCGAAACCGATTCGCATGGAAATTATAAGTTGAACCGGTTGTTGCCGGATGAACAGATTGTCCAAACGCTTGCCGGATATGTAGCTTCGGAAACCCTGCAGGCTGTTCGTCTCCTTTTGCAGGATGTTCTGCAGAAAATGATCGGAACGGATTATGCCGGTTATCTGGGAGTAGATATGATGATCTGTCGCGAGGGGGAAAACTTTCTTGTTCATCCCTGTGTGGAGATTAACCTCCGGATGAATATGGGGGTGGTAGCCCGTCTTTTCTATGATCGTTATGTTGCCTTTCCGGCATGTGGCCGGTATGTCGTGGAACACTATATGACGGATGGAGAAGCTTTGAAAAAACATCAGGAGTTGCAGATGCTTTTTCCCGTTATCTTGTCAGATCAGGGGCGGATTGCCGGAGGATATGTGTCTTTGACTCCGGTAGGTGAAACGACCCGTTATCAGGTTTATGTGATATTGGATACCTGAAAACAGAATTGCCTTCGTCTCTCTTTTCTGTAAAAGCGGAAACGAAGGCAATTTTATTTTTTAGGAATGTGGCGGACCGGAATATTTATTCAGCTGTCAGTCCCTGGTGCTGAATATGGGCTGTTGCAGGCAATAGGATTCGTTTCCCGAAATTAGCTTTGCGCTGCATCGGCATTTCTTTCATCCGGAGGTTCATGCTTCGGCTGTTTTGTCCTGCCGGATATGTTTTGCCGGCCTGCGTCAGTGCCGTTTTCAGCATGGCTTCATTGACATCTCCCAGTTGGGTCATGACAAACGGATCATCGCTTGCTGCCACGTCAGGGGTCAGTCCGTCAGGCATACAGGGAGTTTCATTGTTGGCATTCTTGTAGATGCTGACCATGACATAGATTCCCCAGTTTTCAATTGCAACCGGAACTTTTTCGTAAACGTCTGAGGTTCCGAGCATGAATCCGGTGCAGTATTTTCCGTGTGACTGTTCACCAATCAGTTCTACATTCATGTAGGGCATCAGTCCGCTCAGAAGGGCTTCAGAGGCAGAAGCTGAATTGCCGGAAATGATACCATATACTTTCTCCAGTCCAATGTTGGCATCTTTGGTGCTGATATTCAGATTTGCACTTTCCACCTTGTATTCAGTCTGGAACGGAGTTTCCGTGCTGATTCCTTCCTGTTCGTAATAAGCTGTAAGCAGGTCGTTGTATTCTTCTTTTTCAAAAATCTTCTTGCTGCTGACAGCTTCCTGCGGAGCGTACATGGAAGCCATTGCACTTTCAGTAATTACATATCCTCCTCCATTGTAGCGGAGATCCAGAATCAGTTCCTTGACACCTTCAGCTTTGAATTTTTTGCTGATTTCTACCAGTTGGGGAATAGAAGCCAGGTCGAAGCTGCTGTAAGCAAGGTAGCCGACCTTTTTGCCATTAATGTCGTAGATACTGTCGCAGAGGATCGGGTCTTCATACATTTCCACGGCATTCATGCTGACTGTCTTTCCTGTTGGGGTGATGACATTGTCGGCACCCAGTTCAGCCAAAGAAAGTGTGATGCTTGAACTATTGAACAGTTCCGTATAGTTTGCCGTAGTCAGTGGCTTGCCGTCAATCTGATAGATCAGATCTCCTCGTTTCAGACCGGCTTTTTCTGCAGGGCTGCCTTTATGGACATAGGCAATGGCTGAGATACACTCATTACCCTGTTCGCTCAGAAGGTAAGTGACGGGCATGTAGCCGTAGGTTGTTGCAACTCCTTCAACGCCGCTGGTAAAACTTTTGAAGTCATTGGTGAGCATGGTCCATTTGTCAATGACTTTGTCACCTTCGTGATATTTGATCTGGTCAACCGTTGTGATCGGGTCATTGTTGGTTTCGGGATCCAGCAAGGGAAGATCGCCGGCTATTTCCTTGTTCCAGTAATAATAAGTTTCCAGCATGTCCCGTGCAAACTGATTGGCATAATACATCTCATCAGTGGTGGTACGATCTGGTTTGCTGGATGGATCGTCGTTGTTCTCAGAGCAACTGCTCAGCAGGATTCCTGTACATGCCAGTCCCAGAAATGCTGACATAATAACTTCTTTTTTCATAGGCGTATCATTTTAGAGTGAACTCTGTCTGGGGAAGGCAGAGCTCTGTTGTTAACAGATTAGGGAAACTAAAAGGGTAGAGAAGAAATCAGTTTATTTCCCTCTACCCTTAAATTGTTATGATGACATTACTCTCCTTTCCGGCAGGAGAGTCAAGTTGGCAGCTTTTTAGAAGAACAAGTAGCGCTGGTCTACAACTTCTGCTTTCGTACGCAGGTCATAGATGCACTGGCTGGCATAACGTGCAGCCATGTTGGTCAGATTTGATTCTTCTGTTTTAGCGTTGAATTCTTCAGCACTCTTATCCTTATTATATACCTGAATCATGTAGACTCCGGCGTTACCCTTGATAGGAGCGCTCAGTTTACCGGCTGCAGTTTTTTCTGCTACTGCACCGATTACAGGTTCGCTGGCTCTGGTCACTGCAATGTAAGCAGGAGCAGAGAAGGTAACGTGTTTAACAGAATCGCTGACAGCGTCTGTCATACCTTTCACCTGATCCAGTGAGTTGAATCCGTTCATCTGTGCCATGATCTTTTCAGCTTTCTTGTCACGGCGGATTTCAGCTCTCAGCATATCAGCAACAGAGTTGATATCGCGATAACCTTTCGGATTGATCTTTTCTACAGAAACAACCATCAGATGATCGTTGTCACCACATTCATAAAGCGGAGAAACTTCACCTTCCTTAGCTGCGAATACCCATTTCAGAGCTTCACGGGTAGAATGTACACCGCCTACATAGTGCTCGTCGCTGGAGAAGTCTGTGCGCGGGATCAGAGTATATCCGCTTTCTTCTGCGTTTTTCTTCAGGTCTTCCAGAGTGGTATTCTGAGCAACAAACTGGCTGAACTTGTTGTAAGCATCGTTGTAAGTTTCCTTGCTGAATTCAACCGGACGTTTCACTACAGCCACTTTATATTTGTCTTTCATGGCTTTTTTGTTCATTACCTGCAGAATGACAGTTGCCTGTCCGAGGTTCAGGCTGGCCAGTTCATTTACCGGCTGGCTGATCAGGGCATTGATATATTTGGCGTTTTCAGCATCCAGTTCGGCACCTTCCCAGCTTGCTGCGCTGATCCAGTTTGCTTCTCCTGTCTGTCCGTATTTCTGAGCCAGTTCAGCAAAGTCAGCTCCTCCCTTCAGTGCAGTGAAAATACTGTCGGCCAAAGTCTTGGTTGCATCTTCAGTATTGGCATATACCTGAATCTGACGGAACTGGATAGAGTCAGGAGCAGTAGTCTTGGCAATGATCTTGAATGCGTTGTAAGAATCATCAGCCTGGTTGTAGTAAGGACCATAAACTTCGTTGATTGCAACAGAGTCCAGACGGGCTGTTACGTCCTGAGGCAGGACAGTCTTGTTTACCGGAACGTCAGCATAGTTGACAACGGAACCGGTAGAACGGACGAAAGTAGCGAAATCATCGCTGGTGTTAGCCAGCTGGTTGCTGTAGTCTGTTACTTCTTTCTGTACAGCCTGACGGTCAGCATCCGACGGAACCACTCTTACATCAATGTAGCGGATGTTGCGGGTTTCAGCCAGCTGCTTGAACTGTTCTTTTCTGGTGTCATACAACTTACGGATTTCATCGTCTGAAACCTGAACGGTTGAGTCGGCGATTGAAGAGTAAGGTACGGCAGCCAGCAACATGTCGCTCTGTTCTGTACGTCCTTTGAATGCATCTTCAGCAGCCACCGGATTTGAGATCAGTGAGCGCATGATCAGGTTCTGGTATTTTTCAGCCAGAGTAGACTGACGCAGGCTCTTTTCAATAAATTTCCAGAAGTTGCCCAAAGTCTGGTAATATTCCACATACTGTGCAGGCATCTGGCTGTTGTTCAGATTTGCATAGTCTACCAGGAATTTCTTCAGCATATCTTTATCGAATGCTCCAGTCTGCGGATTGCGGAATGGAGTTTGCATCAGCATCGGGTGAGTACCCTGGTCAATGATAGCCTGAAGTTCAGCGTCGGTAACGGTCAGTCCCAGTTTTTCAGCTTCTGCAGCAATCAGTTTGTTGTTGACGTATGATTGCCATACCTGGTCTTTTACGTTAGACAATTGGTCTTCATTCAGTGAGTTCAGTCCGTTTGTCAGTTTAATGACTTCACTGAGTTCATCCACCATTTTCTGATAATCCTGAGCAGAGAGAGTTTCTCCGTTCACTTCTCCTACGTCTTGTTTTCCCTGATGCGGCTGGAGTATTTTCCATGCGTCACCTGCGATAAACGCAAAAAGGGCAAGACCGATTACAATGACCAACAAGGGTCCTTTGCTTCTGATTGTTTGTAAAGTTGCCATTTAAAGTGATTATTTTTTTGTTTATTGTTTTTTTCTTTTAGCGCACGAAGATACAAAAAATGCAGTTTACTAGCTATCTTCTGTCGAAAAAAAACGATTATTTCTCAACTTTCAGCTTTACTAGCTCTATTTTCGTAGCTGTAACCTTGATTATTTTGAACTTGAAGTGCCCGATTGTAATGATTTCATGTACTTTCGGGAAGCTTTGGTATTCATGCAGGATCAGTCCGCCGATAGTCTGGTATTCATCATTTTCCGGCAGATGAAGCCCGAAGTCTTCATTGGCCTTTTCAATTTCCAGACGTCCGGACAGGATGTATTCATCTTCGCCGATTTCCTTGGCGATGGTGGATGTGGTGTCGTGCTCGTCTTCGATATCTCCCAGAATTTCCTCTACCAGATCTTCCAGGGCCACAATGCCTGAGGTTCCTCCGAACTCGTCAACAACGACAGCCAGTGATCGCTTTTGCTGCATGAATATTTTCATCAGCTTGTGGGCGCTCATGGTAGCCGGTACGATAGGGATGGTCCGGATATTCTTTTGCCATTCCTGCGGGTGGCGGAACAATTCTGATGAGTGGATATAGCCGATCACGTTGTCAATGTTGTCCTTATAGACAATAACCTTGCTGATACCGTTTTCAATGAACGTGTCCTTCAATTCCTGAATCGTCGACTCGATGTCTACGGCAATGATTTCCGTTCTCGGAATCAGGCAGTCCCTTATCTTGATGTTCGAGAAATCCAGTGCATTCTGGAAGATCTTGATTTCCGTATCAATCTGTTCTTTGTCCTTGGTTTCGTCAATACTGCTCTGGATGAAATAGTCCAGGTCCATTTTGGTGAAAGCCTTATTGCTGGCTTCTTTGTTCGGGCGGGTGCCGGTCAGACGCAGAAAGCCCATGGACAGAAACGAAGAAAAACGGCTGACAGGGTAGAGTACCACATAACAGATAAAGGCCGGTACCGAGCAGGCACGGAGTGTCAGGTTTGGGTTGATGCGGAACAGGGTCTTCGGCATGAATTCCCCGGTTACCAGAATGATCAGTGTAGATATGATGGTTTCAATGGCCACCAGGGCAGCCTGGTTGGTCAGTACGTTCACCAATATATAATGTTCGATCAGTTCGGCCATCAGGATACCATAGATGACCAGTGCAATGTTGTTGCCCACCAGCATCGATGAGATGAAATCGTTCGGATGACGGTAGAAGACCGTCAGAATACGGGTAGACAGATTGTTGCTGCGTTCCATTTCGAAGCGCAGTTTATTGGATGAAACAAAGGCGATTTCCATTCCTGAAAAGAACGCGGAAAACGCCATCGATATAATCAGTTGTATGATAAGTCCCATGTTGGTATTAATTTCTCTGCTGATTGGTCTGAGTTGTATCCTGGGGAGCTTTGTCCTCTACGATACGTGTTCCGGAACTGTTGAATACCTGATATTCGGTCATGGTCTGGTTCGATTCAAATCCATACCCCATCAACAGGCCGTCCGGCTGTTCTATCCGGATGAAGCGGTCGGAATAGATTTTTTCCTTGCCCTGATCCCAGTACATGAGCTGGGTATCGAATTTATCTCCGCGCTGGCTTTGTATATGTACATTTCCACGCAGTTCCCACAGTTTCTTGGTTTCGTAATAATAAGCAGTATCAGCCTTGATACTGGCATCTATGTGGAAGAGTGTGTCAAACTTTTCCATGTAGAGGCCTTTTTCGAAAGCCCAGAAAGGAGGGTTCCGTTTGCTGTAGATCAGCCATTCTTCCGTTACGATCTTGTAGCGGATCAAGCCGGAGTCTGAAATTAAAGTGGTCACACCGGTTGTATGCATGTCGGGAAGGGAGTCACCTTCGCTGACGGCATCAGCCAGATTTTGCTTCTTTCCGCCGCAGGAGGGCAGAAAAAGAAACATAACAGCTGCCCATGCGGCAGCTGTTATGTTCAAAAAATTGATGTATGTAAACTTTTTCTGTTTGGTAGACATACGGATTATCTGATGGTTGTTGTTTCGCCGATCCATCCGCCGATTGTTACGGAGTTACCTTTCTTCAGACCGAGGAAGAAGAGGTCTTCGTCTTTCGGAACGTAAGCAGAGTAAGTTCTGATCAGTTCGTTAGCCTTTTCTGCTACGCTAGGATCTACACTCTTTGCACGCTGCAGTTTGTCGATGGCAGCAAAGTAAGTACATTTGTTCAATGCACCTTCATCGCTCCAGTTGGGGCTGGCTGCATACATCTGTGCGATCAGGATATACGCATCACCCTTGTTGGGGTTGAATGAGATAGCCTTATTTGCATATTGTTTTGCGCGGCTGAACTGTTTCTTACCGAACAATACAACGGCAGCACTGTAGCAGTGGTTAGCCTTTTCGATAGGATCCTGTTCCAGTTCGATAGCCTGATCGAAGTAGTTGATACTCTTTTCGATGTCCCCTTTCTTATAATACATGTAACCGCAACCTACGGCAGTAGCAGCAGTCGGTTCGATGGCATGTGCAGCTTCAGAAGCTTCGAAGTATGCTTCCTGTTCTGTACATTTCAGCATCTGCATTACAGAGATCACCTGTTTCAGATAGTCCAGGTTTGTCTTGTTCTGAGCAACTTTCGGACCATAGATTTCCTGCAGGTTTTCGCAGCTGGCAGCACCACTGTTGATGAAGTAAGCATCTACATTGTCTTTAGCCAGTTTCAGGTTCTTCTTGTCTCTTTCCTTGGTAGCAGCCTTCAGAGCTTCATCAGCATAAGCTGAAGCAGTCAGATAGTCCTGAATGAACTGTTCCTTGTGAGTGTCGTCTTTCTTCAGTTTGCGTGAAGAAACGTCCATGAAATCCTGGAACATGAAGTAATCAGAAGTAGCCTTTTCCAGATCAACAGCTTCCTTACACATCTGGTAAGCCTTGTCTACGTCAGCGTTCGGGCCTGAGAAAACGATGTAGTCATGCGCTTTCATACCGATGATGGAACCTTTGGTTGCCGGAGTCTTTACCAGGCTGTTCAGCTGGTCCAGATACTTGATACGCTGATCGTGAACGGCCATCAGTTCGTCCAGATACGTTTTCTGCTGGGCTGCATCCTTAGAGCCGGCAATCAGGGCACGCAGAATTTTGGCACCATCCGTATAGGTACTTACTCGTGCGATAGGGGCTTCTGTAAATACTGCTTTCCAGGGCTTGTAGGCATCTTTGAAGTTGTCAGTCTTTACATATTCACTGTAAATACTGATGTTCTGCAAACAGCGGAGACTGTCTTCGCCGTGTCCGAATCTGGTACCGCTTTGTGCTCCTGTCTGAGCAAACGTGGCTGCTGCACTGAATGACAGTGCGCACAGCATTGTAAACATCCTCATTTTCATCGTATATAAATTTAATTATTCATTGTGTTAAATAATAGATATGTTTTTATTGTACTCTCCATTTCATGAACCAGCGTTCATTGAAGGTCAGTCCCAGCTTGATGACGAAACGGTCTTCCGACAACATTCTGCTGATGGACGGGCTCACGCGGACATATTGTCCTGTGATGCTCAGCATGGTATGTTTCTGGAACAGGTAAAGCGGGAATCCGAATCCGGCACTTACACCATATTCACTGGGGCCTTCTCCTGTCGGCAGGTTATTCAGGTAAGGTGTCGAATAGTAGGCTCCTACCCGATATCGGATGCGTCCCAGATAATTTCTGGAAAGCAGGTTGGGAGTGTATTCGGCTCCTACGGCTACTTTGGAGCGATCCTGATAGTAGAGACCTTCCGTATTGTTATATTTGGCTTTCGACCACTGTTGCAGGGTATAGTCAGCACCGATGGTCAGTTTCTGCTTATGTGTGAAAGTCAGTCCGGCACCGAAAGTATGCGGAATGCCGTATCCGTTATATTCCTCCCGTTCATTGACTACATTGTAGCTGTCGGAAGTGCTGCTGGATGTATTGTCGGCAGTAACCTGAATACCCTTGACTTCTGTTGAATTCATGTTGTGTCCCAGTCCGTAAACCAGTCCGATGGTCAGTGAATTGTCTTTGTTGAACGGTTGGGTATATTGTAGTCCGAAACTTACATTGTAGCTTTTTACCGACAGATTGTTGTAAGTAATGGTCTGGTCTCCGCGGTTACTGAAGCTGGCTGCGGTCTGGTAATTGATATCACCGTACAAGTAACCCGCATTGGCACCGATGGAAAGATTGTCCAGAATCTTGAAACCAAGTCCTCCGAAAATCTGCTGCAAACCGCCTTCTCCATAAAAGACATTCGTGATTGTCACGTCACTGCCTTCAATGGAACTGGTCTTTCCGAATTTGTAGCCCACGGTTGAGTAAGGAGTAAATCCGAATGCGATACCCAGTCGCGGATGCAGACGGAACTGCATGGCAACATAATCGAAGCTGGAATTTTTAGCATTGGAATTGATGCCTCCCTCCCGGTAGTTGGAGCTTTTAAGGCTCATGCCGATATCAAACATGAATGACAGTGAGTCAACAGACGAATATGAGGCTGGGTTCATGGTGTTGATATTAAGACTGTTCCGCAAGCCATAGCCGATACCGCCCATAGCGGCATTATTGGCAAAGGCCTGATCCGACAGGTCTCCCAGTCCATATCTCGTATAAGGAGAGTTAGTGCTTGTCTGTGCGCAGACAGCTGCAGAGCCGGCGACAAACAGGGCGCTAATGAGTACTTTCTTACTTAACATTGTAATTCAATATTCTGTTTAAACCTTTCAATACTAAAAATCTATCTGCAAAGATGATACTTTTTAAGTTTGTATCAAAAGAAAATTTATCGCCGCCAGTTAAAAAAACAAAAAGGTCGGGATATTTCTTTTGCATCAGCTGGATATATCCTGTTATTTCGAACTCCATTCCTTTGATAACTCCAGCACGGATGGCAGTTTCTGTGTTGTAACCGAAGTCGGGGGTATCTCCGTTCCGTTCGATGAGCGGAAGTTTATCGCAGCAGGCGTTCAAAGCCTTGAAGCGGGTATAGATTCCTGGTGAGATATTGCCTCCCCAGTAACATCCGTCGGCATCAATGAATTCGTAGGTCAGGGCAGTTCCCGCGTCGATAACCAGCAGATTTTTCCCCGGAGCCAGGTAATTGGCTTCCACCACGGCTGCCAGCCGGTCCATGCCGAGGGTCTGCGGACTGCGGTATTTGTTTTGGATGGGCACCGGTGTCTGCCAGGTAAGCTCCAGCATCTGGAAGTGTAGCTTGGCCAGTTGCCTGCGTATGGTATTGCTCAAGGTGATTACCGAAGCAATGATTCCCCGTTCTATCGGATATTTGTTGCAGAGCATGGTGAGGCAGTCCAGAGAATGGTTGGAGCCACGCAGCACTTCCACGACTTCATCTCCGTTGAATACGGCAAGTTTGGCAACGGTATTACCTATATCTATTACTAAATTCACGTTCGTTCGTTTTTCTGCTGCAAAGTAACGTAAAAAATAAATAGGTTTAGTCATAAAAACGATTATTTATTTAGACTTTATAGATAAATACCTGTATTTTTGCACCCGAAACGGCCTTTTCTGGCTTCCAAAAGTGATATGAGTTTATGACAAAATCTATTAAAATGTGGCTTCTGGGGATTTTTTCCCTGTGTTTCCTGCTTCCTGTAAAGGCTCTCCAGCCGCAGGACAGTATCCGGTTCAGCCTGCTCACCTGTGCTCCGGGCAGTGAGATCTACGCACTGTTCGGTCATACGGCGTTGCGTTACCAGAATTTTTCAGACCAGACAGACCTGGTGTTCAATTACGGAATGTTCAGTTTCAATACTCCGCATTTTGTTTTCCGCTTTGTGAAAGGGGAGACAGACTACCAGCTGGGAATTACGCCCTATCCTTACTTTGAGTCGGAATATGCCTTGCGCGGTTCGTCGGTTTATGAACAGGAGCTGAATCTGACTCCGGCTGAGAAGTGGAAACTCCTTTCCCTGCTCGAAGAGAATTACCGCCCCGAGAACCGGGAGTACCGCTATAATTATTTCTATGATAATTGTACTACGCGTGCGCGCGACCAGATTGAGCGCAGCATTGACGGAACAGTAGTCTACCCGGAAGGGAAGGAAGGAAAGACCTTCCGCAGTATAGTCCATGAATTCACGGCTGGCTCTTCCTGGGATGAACTGGGCATTGATCTTTGTCTGGGAGCGGAAGCCGATAAGCCGATTGACAGCCGGCTTCAGATGTTTGCACCGTTTTATATGCGCGACTTTGCTGCACAGGCATACATCTTGCAGCCGGATGGCAGTCGCCGCCCTCTGGTTTTGAAAGAAACGAAGATTGTAGACGTTGTTCCTGAAGAAGCCGCTTCCTCTTTCCCCCTGTCACCGATGTTGTGTGCATCCTGTTTCCTGGCCCTGTTGGTACTGGTTGCCTGGTGGCAGTGGCGTATCGGTCGTATCTGGTGGGGCTGGGATCTTCTGCTTTTCGGTTTGCAGGGGCTTGCGGGATGTATCATCACCTTTCTGTTTTTCTTTTCCGTTCACCCGACGGTCGGCTCCAACTGGATGCTGATTCTGTTCAATCCACTGCCGCTTTTGCTGCTTCCGTGGGGGATCCGGGGAGTGGTGAAAGGTAAAAAGGACTGGTTTTACCGGGTGAATTGCGTGTATTTAACACTTTTTATAACGATAATCCCCTTTTCACCGCAAGAATTTAATTTAACAGTATTACCTTTGGCACTCGGTTTGCTGGTGAATTCAGTGAGCCATGTATTAGTATTGAAGAAAAGATATAAATGAAAGAACGCATACTGACATCTCTGATCACTGCATTTGTCCTGACAGGATTACAGGCACAGAACTCTTCGCAGACACCTAAGCTGGTGGTGGGACTGACCATCGACCAGTTGCGGTCCGACTACATCGAAGCTTTTTCGGCGATGTACGGCGAACGTGGATTCAAGCGTCTGCTGAAAGAGGGCAGGGTGTACTATAATGCGGAATACGACTTTTTCAATCTCGACCGCTCTTCGGCCGTAGCTTCCGTATATACGGGAACTACACCTTATTATAATGGTATCGTCGGCGACCGCTGGATGGACCGTAATTCATTGCGTATCGTCAAAAGTGTAGACGATCCCAACTTTATGGGTATTTACACTTCCGAAAGCACTTCTCCGCAACATTTGCTCGTGTCCACCCTTTCCGATGAACTGATGGTGGCTACACAAGGACGGGCTGAGGTCTATTCCATTGCGCCTACGCGTGAAATGGCCGTCATGGCAGCAGGACATGCAGCCAAAGGTGCTTTCTGGATCAACAGCGAAACCGGAAAGTGGAGCGGTACGACCTATTACGGATCGTTCCCGGAATGGGTTTCGGCCTATAATGACCGCGAAGGACTGGACTTCCGGATCAACAGTCTGGTGTGGGGACCTTATCTTCCGGTTACCTCCTACAAGTATGTCACAACAGAGGTGCCGCAAGTAACCTTCAAACATGATTTTTCAGACGAACGGCTGGACAAATACAAGAAATTCAAGACCAGCCCCTATGCCAACGATGAAGTAAACCGTCTGGTCAATGTCTTTCTGACCAATACGAATATCGGAAAAGACAATACGCCCGACCTGCTGACACTTTCCTATTATGCAGGCAACTATGCCCATAAGTCGAATACGGAATATGCCATGGAAATCCAGGATGCGTATGTACGTCTGGATAATACCCTGGGCGACCTGCTGGATCTGATTGACCGGAAGGTGGGACTGAACAATACCCTGATTTTCATTACTTCTACCGGTTATACGGATCCTGATCCCGCTGATCCTCCGCAATACCGCATTCCCAGCGGAGAGTTTCACATCAAGCGCTGTGCTGCCCTGCTGAACATGTACCTGATGGCCGTTTACGGTCAGGGACGGTACGTGGAGACTTATTATGACCGTCAGATCTATCTGAACCATAAGCTGATTGAAGAAAAGAAACTGGATCTCACCGAGGTGATGAACCGTTCCTGCGACTTTGTCGTGCAGATGAGCGGCGTACGTTCGGCCTATTCTTCCCAGCGTATTCTGTTGGGAGCCTGGGATCCGCAGATCGAGAAGCTGCGTAACAGCTTCAGCGCGAACTGCTCGGGCGACCTGTATATCGAGGTGATGCCCGGATGGTCTGTCATCAGCGAATATTCGAATACCCAGAAGGTGATCCGCGAAGCCTATCCTTCCGTACCTTTGATTTTCCTGGGTGCAGGTGTGAAACCTGAAATTCTCTATACTCCTGTCAAGATGGCTACTGTGGCTCCCACGGTGGCTCACTTCATGCGCATTCGTGCTCCGAATGCCGCTTCCGCTTCTCCTTTGACCGGAATTCGTAAATAATTTTCGGTCGTATGCCGCAGATACCTGTTTTTTGGTTATCTTTGTGCGGTTTCGTGAACAAACCTTTTTTACTTTTTGAAAATAATAAAAACAATAATACACAATGGGATTTAATGAATTTATAAGCAAGCTGTTCGGAAACAAGGCTACTCGTGACATGAAGGAAATTCAGCCGTGGGTGAACAAAGTGAAAGCAGTTTATCCGGAAATAGCTAAACTGAGCCACGATGAACTTCGTGCCAAGACGGAAGAGCTGAAAAAGCGTATCAAGGACTCTGCCGTTGAAGAGAACAAGAAAATCGAAGAGCTGAAAGCTTCCATCGAGTCTACCGAACTGGAAAAGCGTGAAGCCATCTTTGCACAGATCGATAAACTGGAAAAGGAAGTGCTTGACAAGTATGAGGTTGTGCTCAACGAAATCCTTCCCGAGGCTTTTGCCATCGTGAAAGATACGGCCCGCCGACTCTCTGAAAATGAAGAAATCGAAGTGACAGCTACCGAATTCGACCGTGAACTGGCTGCACAGGGACGCGACTTCGTACGCATTGAAGGCGACAAGGCGATCTGGAAGAATCACTGGAAAGCCGGCGGTAACGAAATGTCCTGGAACATGGTACACTATGATGTACAACTCTTCGGTGGTGTTGTACTGCATCAGGGTAAGATTGCCGAAATGGCGACCGGTGAAGGTAAGACCCTCGTGGCAACCCTTCCGGTGTTCCTGAACGCACTGACCGGAAACGGTGTACATGTGGTTACTGTCAACGACTATCTGGCTAAGCGTGACTCTGAATGGATGGGTCCTCTCTATATGTTCCATGGTCTGCGTGTGGACTGTATCGACAAGCACCAGCCCAACTCGGCAGCCCGTCGCCGTGCTTACATGGCCGACATCACTTTCGGTACGAACAATGAATTCGGTTTCGACTACCTGCGTGACAACATGGCCATCAGCCCGAAAGACCTGGTTCAGCGCAAGCATAACTATGCCATTGTCGATGAGGTCGACTCTGTATTGATCGACGATGCCCGTACTCCGCTGATCATTTCAGGTCCGGTACCCAAGGGCGACCAGCAGCTTTTCGAAGTGTTGCGTCCGCTGGTAGAACGTCTGGTTGAAGCACAGCGCAAACTGGCTACCCAGTATCTGGCCGATGCCAAGCGCCTGATTGCTTCCGACAAGAAAGAAGACGTGGAAGCCGGTTTCCTTTCTCTGTTCCGCAGCCACAAGGCTTTGCCGAAAAACAAGCCGCTGATCAAGTTCCTGAGTGAACCGGGTATCAAGGCCGGTATGCTGAAGACCGAGGAAATCTATATGGAGGCCAACAACAAGCGTATGCCGGAAGCCGTTGAGCCGTTGTATTTCGTGATCGACGAAAAACTCAAGAGCGTGGATCTGACTGATAAGGGTGTAGACCTGATCACCGGAAACTCACAGGATCCTACTCTGTTCGTATTGCCCGACATCGCTGCACAGCTGTCTGAACTGGAAAACCAGAAAGGACTGAGCGATGAAGAAAAGCTGGCCAAGAAAGACGAACTGCTGACCAATTATGCCATCAAGTCAGAACGTGTGCATACCATCAACCAGCTGTTGAAGGCATACACCATGTTCGAAAAAGATACAGACTACGTCGTAATGGACGGACAGGTGAAGATCGTAGACGAGCAGACCGGCCGTATCATGGACGGACGCCGCTGGAGCGACGGTCTCCATCAGGCTGTGGAAGCCAAGGAAGGTGTGAAGGTGGAAGCTGCCACACAGACCTTTGCAACGATTACACTTCAGAACTACTTCCGTATGTATCACAAGCTGTCCGGTATGACCGGTACTGCTGAAACGGAAGCCGGCGAATTCTGGGATATCTATAAACTGGATGTCGTAGTGATCCCGACCAACCGTCCGATTGCACGTATCGATATGAACGACCGTGTCTACAAGACCAAGCGTGAAAAATACAAAGCTGTGATCGAAGAGGTAGAGAAGATGGTACAGGCCGGACGTCCGGTACTGGTAGGTACCACTTCCGTGGAAATCTCCGAAATGCTGAGCAAGATGCTTACCCTGCGTAAGATCCCTCACAACGTATTGAATGCGAAACTTCACCAGAAAGAAGCTGAGATCGTAGCCAAAGCCGGTCAGAGCAGTACGGTAACCATTGCCACCAACATGGCCGGTCGTGGTACCGATATCAAGCTGAGTCCGGAAGTGAAGGCAGCAGGTGGTCTGGCCATCATCGGTACGGAACGTCACGAATCCCGCCGTGTTGACCGTCAGCTGCGTGGTCGTGCCGGCCGTCAGGGAGACCCGGGTTCATCCGTATTCTTCGTATCTCTTGAAGATGACCTGATGCGTCTGTTCTCATCCGACCGTATTGCCAGCGTCATGGACAAGCTGGGCTTCAAGGAAGGCGAAATGATCGAACACAGCATGATTTCCAAATCCATTGAACGTGCCCAGAAGAAGGTGGAAGAAAACAACTTCGGTATCCGTAAGCGTCTGTTGGAATACGATGACGTGATGAACAAGCAGCGTACCGTGGTTTACACCAAACGCCGCCACGCCCTGATGGGAGAACGTATCGGTATGGATATCGTGAACATGATCGTTGACCGTTGCTACAATGCGCTGGAACAGCCGACTTACGAAGATGCCAAGATGGAAATCCTCCAGACACTGGCCATGGAAGCTCCTTTCACGGAAGAAGACTTCCGCAACCGCCGGAAAGACGAGCTGGCTGAGAAGACCTTCGAAGAAGCAATGGCACTCTTCAAACGCAAGACCGAACGCATGGCACAGATTGCCAATCCGGTTATCAAGCAGGTTTATGAGAACCAGGGACACATGTATGAAAACATCATGATCCCCATTACCGACGGCAAGCGCATGTATAACATTTCCGTCAACCTGAAGGAAGCATACGAAACCGAATCAAAGGCCATCGTAAAAGCATTCGAAAAGGCTATCCTGCTGCATACCATCGACGATGCATGGAAAGAAAACCTGCGCGAACTGGACGAACTGAAGCACTCTGTACAGAATGCCAGCTACGAACAGAAAGATCCGCTGTTGATCTTCAAGCTGGAATCAGTTACTCTGTTTGACAACATGGTGAGCAAGATCAACAACAATACCATTTCTGTCCTGATGCGCGGACAGATCCCGGTTCAGGAACCCCAGCAGGTACGTGAAGCTGCTCCCGAACCTTCCACTCCGCGCCAGCAGTACAAGGAAGAAAAAGCCAGCCTGACCGATGCATCCCAGCAGGAAGCAGCCGGACAGGATACCCGCGAGAAACAGAAACAGGAACCCTACCGTGCTGAAAAGACCGTAGGACGCAATGATCCCTGTCCTTGCGGAAGCGGACTGAAATACAAGAACTGTCACGGACGCGACCAGGCTGAATAATCCTGAGCTGAACGTCAGTTCCCTTTTACACACGCTCCGGCGTGTGTCCGGCGTGCCGGAGCGTGAATATCCATACGCTCCGGCACGTTTTCGTTTGTATATTTTCAAAATTTAACTCATACTTTATGGGGAATATGCTAATTTTGTTCCGTTAAAACGATGATTATGAAAAAGTATGCCTCTTTGTTGATCGGAATAGCCGGATGTGTGCTGGCATCCTGCAGTTCCGTCCAGTTTCTTTCTTTCGACCAGCTTTGTCCTGCCGATGTCAGTTTTCCCGAACAGTTGCGGAATGTAGCCGTGGTCAATAACATGCCTCCCATTCCTTCTCCCAAATCCGGAGTGCTGACCCTGGGACATCTGGAAGGCGACGGCAAGACCTCAGCCGAAGCACTGGCCGAGTCGCTGGCCGATACCCGTTATTTTGACCAGGTGATCATTTGCGATTCTGCCCTCCGTTCCGAAGGTAGTGCCGGCACTTCAAGCCTGTCAGCCCGTCAGGTGGAACAGCTGACGCGGGATCTGGGAGCCGATGCCATCTTTTCTTTCGACCGTGTGCAGATTGAAACCCGCAAGGAGGATGTTTTCTATCCGGAGTTTGGTGCCGTTCTGTCAGTGGCTCATGTGAAGCTTACTCCGCAGGTGCAGGTCTATGTTCCCGGACGTGACAAACCCCTGTTCACCCTGGTGAAGACCGACAGCCTGGGATGGGAGATCGACCCTACGGTTTCCGACAAGACTGTCATTCCGGAAGTATCTTCGTATGCCGCTTCCATCCTGACCGGCCATCTCGTGCCCCATTGGGTATCGGCCGACCGGATCTATTTCGACGGCGGATGTGCCGACATGCGCGATGCCGGAGTCAGTGTGCGTGAGGGAGACTGGAAAGCAGCCCAGGAACTGTGGACAAAGCTCTATGAAGCCAGCAAGAAAGGAAACCTCAAGATGAAATCTGCGTTCAATCTGGCCCTTTCCTATGAAATGCTGGGTGATATGAACCAGGCAGTATCGTGGCTGGAAAAGGCAAAAAGTCTGGTGAAGCCCGACTCCGACTATGCACAACTTGTCAGTTTCTACGACCGTCAGTTGCAGGAACGTCTGCGCCAATGGACCCAGCTGAACATCCAAATGCACCGTTTTGATAACAATTTCTGAAACTTTTCCTTGTACGAACGATTTTTTTTGTACATTTGAGAGAACAAATAAAGGAGAATAGTCTATGGATATATGTGAACAGTCACAGCTGGCCATCGTTTCCGCCCTGAAAGAAGCGATCGGACACTATGCCGCAGGGGAGAAAGATTCAGTCATAACAGATATTCATCTGCTGCCGCGGCAGGACAGCGGCGAGCTGGTTATCTTCGACGATGACGATGAAGAGCTGGCCCGTACCATTATTGATGAGTGGGTGGATTATGAGAGCGACGACTTCTATACCCAGGTGGAGCCGCTGCTTCGTTCGGCTGTCATGACGCTGAAAGATGAAGGTGCGCTCGACAAGCTTTGTCTGCTGAAGCCGTATTCTTTCGTGCTGGTGGACGATGAAAAGGAAACCGTAGCCGAACTGCTGCTGATGGATGAAGAAGAGACCATGCTGCTCAGTGACGAACTGCTGAAAGGGCTTGACGAGGAACTGGATACCTTCCTGAAGGAACTGTTGGAAAAATAAGCCTGAGTCCGTATGAATGAACGCATCACCTTTCGGAAAAACGAACACCTTCGGACGGTTAATCCCCGGTGGCGGGGCAATCCGTCGGTGGGGGGCAAGTTCTTTAACCGTCAGCACCGCTGGCGTCCGGGGGTGGGAAGTGTTCTGAAGTGGCGTTTCTCGCCGAATCCCCAGCGCAAGGAAAAGCGTCAGGTGAAATGGAATCCCCGGATTCATTACCTGCGTTCGCTGGATGCCGCAGTGGGCAACTGCCTGATCTGGCTGGGGCACAATTCTTTTTTTCTTCAGCTGGGAGGAAAACGTTTTATGATCGATCCGGTGTATGGCAGCATTCCGTTTGTCAAGCGCCGGAGTGAGTTTCCTGCCAGTCCTTCCATTTTTCGCGATATAGACTATCTGCTGATCAGTCACGACCATTTTGATCATCTCGACAAGCCCAGTGTGGCAAAGCTGGTTGCCGGCAATCCCCGGATGAAACTGTTCTGCGGCATTGGAACAGGCAGGCTGATTCAAGGATGGTTTCCCGGTCTGCAGGTAATTGAAGCGGCCTGGTATCAGCAGTATGCTGACGGCGGTCTGCGTCTTACGTTTCTTCCTGCCCAGCATTGGAGCAAGCGCGGTGTAAGAGACGGAGGTGAGCGTTTGTGGGGAGCCTTTATGATTGAAGCCGACCACATTACGATCTATAACAGTGGAGATACAGGCTATGCCCATCATTTCCGTGAACTGCCGGAACTCTTTCCCCATATCGACTATTGCATGATCGGTATTGGTGCCTATAAACCCCGTTGGTTTATGAAACCCAATCACATATCACCTTACGATGCACTGACTGCATCGGCCGACATGCATGCCCATGTAACGATTCCCATGCACTATGGCACCTTCGATTTGTCCGATGAACCCTTATTCGATCCGCCCCATGTGTTTCAGTCAGAAGCGAAGAAGCGCGGTCAGGACATTATTTTGCCCGAACTGGGAGAAATCATTAAATTGAAGCGGTTCTCATAAACGGACACAGTTATTGTGACCGCATCCCCATATTACACTCTTGATCTTTTTATCAACTTCCTATAGGAAATCAATTGATTTCCGGCAGACAGTCAATCGACTTCCATAAGGAAATCGATCGGCTTCCTGTTGGAATCCGTATAATACATGCAGAGCTTTCCGGTGCAGTTTACTTGAAACCGGATGCTGAATAAGACGACCCTGAAGGATCTGAATCTGAAAGTTTTCTGAGAAATATATATGTAAATATCTGAATATAAACGATCTGTCAGAATCTCAGATTTCTCTCAGAATACTCTGTTGTTAATTTCCTTACTTTTGTCAAAAGTAAAAAAAGGTAGAAAACAATGAAAAGAAATGTGATTAAATTATTTGTATTTATTTCTGGCAAAGGCCAATGTGGAAGCACTGGAATATAATTCCCGTATTATGCATGTGCATGATATCATAGAGTATCCTTGCCTTGCACAATGACGGAAACGGATCTTATCGTCTTGTTTTTCCTTTGGAATTAACTGACATGAACTGACATTTTGCAAATATAGATCCTTGTTTTACAGTGTATTATGGTTTTATGCAAGTAGGTGTTATAATTACCCCTTGCAAAAATAAAACTTCATTCTTAATTTTGTTGTGACAGAAATCCAAATGTATGAATATGAAAATCTCATCGTATTTGTTGACAGTCGTGGTGGGTGTGCTGCTTGCGCTCTTGTGTGGGTGTACAGCAGAGAAGAAGCCGGAAAGTGTGTCAGAGCTGTTTCCGGTTCCGATATCTTTAAGTTGTTCTGTGGAATCGTTTGTTCCGGAGGATTCTCTGGCTGTTGTGGAAGGGCTGGCTTGTTCCGGCCGGAATCTGGTGGTTTATGATCTGCAATCGGGTGAGAGTTATGTATTATTTGATGCCCTTAGCGGTGAATATATCACCCGTTTCGGAAGAATAGGGCAGGGGCCTGGCGAAATATCTTCGGGCAGTTACGGATGCCTGTCTGACGGACGTTTTGTCGTCTTTGATGATGCGACCAAAAATGTGACAGCCTATGATATGGATACTTTGCGTAACGGAGCCCGTCATGGTGGCTTTGTGTGGCGTCAGAGATATGATATCGGTGATGGCCAGCTTTCCCGTCTGGCTTTTCTGGGCAATGGCCTATTCTTTGGTGCAGGTTTGCTGGATTCTCATTACCAGTATATTCTGTTTGATTCAGACAATCATATTCATGATACAGCTGTTGAGGTGTATAATTCTGAAGATACATCTTTTGACAGGTATACTCGTTTTCTGTCGAATCAGGGTGACCTGGTAATGAACTGCTCCGGCAAGCGTCTTGCCTGTTCTTTGAATTTCTCTTCGAATATTGATTTTCTGGCTGTAGATGAAGGAAAAATTCGTCTGGTGAAGTCTCTTCGTCTGAAGAATCCTTTATATCTTCCGGAATCAAGTGGCGGTATATATAGTGCCAGTGTGACTCCTGAAAGTTTCTGGGGGTATATCAGTCTTTGCAGCACTGATAAATATGTGTATGCATTGTATTCGGACAAAAAGGTCATGGAGTCAGGCCGTTGTTCTTCCACGGTTCTTGTTTATGACTGGGATGGCAATCCAGTCCGTAGTTTTCAACTTGATGTACCGGCTTTCCATATAGCGGCTGATGAAACGGACAGCCGTCTGTTTGTTTCGTTAATGGATGAAGAGCATAATTGGAAGATAAGTGTTTATGATCTGAAATGATTTTCTCTCAGAATACTCTGTTGTTAATTTCCTTACTTTTGTTACAAAAGTAAAAAAGATAGAAAACAATGAAAAGAAATGTGATTAAATTATTTGTATTAGGTCTGCTCTTATATGGACTATGTTATTCCTATAGTTTAAAGAAGAGTGGAAATGCTTCCCTTAATATGAGTGAACTTACCATTCGTAATATGGAAGCATTGGCTAATGATAAAAGTTCGGTGACATGTGTGTATGACAAAGGAGATACATGTATGGTTGGTTCAACCCCAGTTAAGGATTATGATGAAGATGATGATTCTTGGTTTTGATTGTTAATTATAGCATCATTGCAATAATCAATAGTATTGCAATGATGCTGTTATAATTATATGAATATGAAGAATATTATAATATTGTCTTTAATTTTGCTTTGTGTTGGGTGTTTTTCACGTGAGGATATAAAGCTCAATGATATACAGGTTGAATTTACAGATTTTGCAGAAACAGACTCTTTATTGTTTGTTAGTTTGTCTGATAAAGTTATAGAGGAGCCTTCAGAGATGGGATTATGGAATAATAGTTTGATTATTAATGATTTTAATAGAAGTGAGGATAATTTTATTTCATTTTATTCTTTAGAAAAAAATGAAATAATTGAAACTCGAATGAATAAAGGAATGGGACCAGGTGAAATGTCATCATGCAATATTCATATTTCAGGGGATAATTTGTGGTTATATGATATGGGGAAATCAAAAATTCTTTGCTTTCCTCTTTTAGAAATATCAAATGACAGATTAAAACTGCTCCAATATGAACTTTCAAGGTATTATTATGATGTTGCAATGTTAAATGATACTATTATGGTGGGTTCAAATGATCTTTCCATAGACAAAAAAATATCTTTTGTGAATATTAAAAATAGTGATATAAGGTATTCGGGTGAATATTCATATGTTAACACGAATATTCCTATGTCTGCATTTATTGATGCATGTAGCAGTTATATAGAAGTCAATCCAAAAACGAAAGATATATTGTTGGCTTATCGCTATACAGATGTAATAGAAATTTATGATTGTGAAGGGAATCTGAAGAATTCAGTTCATGGTCCTGATTGTTTTGATATAAAATTTCAACCAGGTTCATCTGGAATGCGTAAGACAAAGGAGACCAGAAAGGCTTTTGTCAATACTTATGTAACGGAGAAACACATATATTTATTGTATTCAGGTTGTACAAGGGAAGAAAAGAATTGGTCTAACGGGAATGAAATTTTTGTGTATTCATGGAGCGGAGTACCAGAAAAACGATATATTTTGAATCAGCCAGTTTACTCGTTTGCGGTAGATGAATGTAATGAATGTATTTATAGCTATTCTTTAGAGAGTAGTGAATTAATAAAGGCTGTTATGTAGCTATAATTATATGGTAGGTGTGTATTTGCTGGTAATGATTATTTTGAAGTACTACAAATCGGGGATTTGTTGCTTCGTAGAGGGAACTGGATATTTAATTTAAACATTCAAAAATTTAAATAATGATGAAAAAGAATTTTATAAAAGCTGCTTTCGTTGCAGCATTTGCATCTATTGCAGGTTATGGTGTATATACATCACAGCAGAAGGTTGAAATGTCAGATCTGGCAATGGCTAATGTGGAAGCGCTGGCTAATGGAGAAGATGAAGGTGGTAAAAAAACATGTTATAATTCTATTACAACAATGGAGGGTAGTCAGATTTTTTATTGTCAGACTTGTAGCTGGGTTCCAGGGACAAATTCATTATTTTCCGGAAAAGGTAAATGTTGAAAAGTAGAATGACTTAATTGCAAAAGATTGTGTATGGTATTTTTAATCAGCTATCTGGTTATATCCATACACGATCTTATATATATTAAAAAAGTGTAATGGTATGAAAAAGCATATTTTCGTTTTATTGTCGTCAGTTCTTTT
>UMAG01004880.1_pt1 | contig 29990 bp, 19 predicted proteins | sample 1963651 | NCBI WGS metagenome assembly UMAG01 (sample SAMEA4835910, study PRJEB28245) | human gut metagenome | biome: gut microbiome; material: fecal sample | place: Denmark | collected 2008 | reverse complement strand
CGAACTTACCGGTACGGTACAGACCGGATTCGGAGCTGCAAACACCAATCTGGAAAAAGGTACTTATAAAGTAACCGTATCCATGATGAAAGCCAACGATCCGACAACAGCATCCATGGCAAATTCCTGCATCGCAGGCAAAGGAACTCTGGTAGTAGCAGAGGACGGAAGTGCCAAGCTTACTGTACCGATCCAGGCTATCAGCATGATGGGACAGACCGCATATGCAACAGACTGGAAGGTATACAAGGGAGCTGTAGGAACGGAAGCGACAGCAGCAGAGTATACAACCGATAAAGACGGAAATGTAAACAGCATTACATTCGCAATCCCGGATAAAGCCCAGGACGGCGTATATGTAACCATGACTATGGCAGCAGGAAGAACACAGGACGCATTTCTGAAAGCTGATTATGCAAACGCAGAGAAGGATGCTACAGCAGTAGACACATCCGCACTGGAGGCAACTATCGCACAGGCAGATGCCCTTACTGAGACAGCTTACACCAAGGCCTCCTGGGATGGAAACAAAGATGCCATTGAGGCAGCCAAGACAGCAGCCAAAGCAGCACTGGAGAAAAAAGAATCTCAGGAGGCTGTGGATGCGGCGAATACTGCACTGGCAGATGCAGTAAGCAAACTGGAAGCAGCTGGTGATCCGGCAGAACTTCAGGCACTTGTTGACCAGGCGAAGGCAATGAAGGAAGAGGATTTTACCGTTAACAGTGTGAAGACGGGCTGGAAAAGCTTTCAGACAGCTATTGCAGATGCAAAATCAGCTATTGAGGGACGAGAGACAGAGCAGATTCTTGCAAGAAGAATCAGCTATTTAAACGAAGCAATAGCAAACATGATCAAACCTTATGATTCAACTGCGTTATCTGAAAAAATTGCAGAAGCAGAAGCCTTAAAAGAATCAGACTATACTGCAGACAGCTGGAAGGACGCAGATCTTGCTTCAGCGATCAAAAGAGCAAAATATGCGATTGACAGCCGCGGAAGTAAAGAAGAGATCCAAGGCGGAATGAATGATCTGGAAACAGCAATGGATAAACTGGTGGCAGTTTCTCTGGAAGTAACCGTAGGACGTGGAGATTTTGCAAAAAAACTTACACCTGGAACCTACAGCCTTCCGATCGACCTTCTGAATGCAGGACATATTGATGCTACAAAACAGTATACAAGCGTAGATTACATGAAACATACTTCTATGGCTGCCGGATGCTTTACAGGAGATGCAACTCTGGTGATCCATGAAGATGGTACGGCAACCCTTACAACTGGTTTAGGTGCAGTTACTTCTGATGCACTGGGATCTGCTCAGTCCGGCGGCGCAGATGACTGGTCTATCTATGAAAGTACTCAGGATTTCCTCAATGGAGATGCAAACTCTTCCAAAGGTGCCCGCTATAAAGCGCATGTAGATAAACAGGGTATCCTTGGAGGAAAGAGAAAACCGACCAAGATCAGCTTTACAGTGCCGGATCTGAAGCAGAACGTAATTGCAACCCGTATGCACATTGAGATTATGGGTGTTTACCAGGATGCCTGCATCGGTCTGGACTGGAATAATGTAAAGAAAGTAAGTGATGATACAAGCGCAACTTCTACTGTAGAAAAAACTTACGAAATCGCACCGGATACACAGACACAGCTTCTGAATATGAAAGCCGGAAGCACAGTAAAACTGGATGCAGATGTTATACTGTCAGAGAATCTGACTATAAAGGGCGGCATACTGGATCTGAATGGACATGTTTTAAATCAGGCAGATAACCTGATCCGTATCAAAGGCGATGTAACGATCATTGACAGCAGCGCGGAAAAAACAGGTAAGATTACACGAGAAGCAAAATATGGAGACTATGTCTCTTCTATGGCTTCTATTACTGTAGAAAAAGGTTCTTTGTCAGCAGATGGAGTTGTTATTGACGGACAGATCGGAAACAAAGTGGCATACGATTCTTCAAACTGTCTGAAAGGGCTTCCACGTGTTGCCGTTTCCCTGAAGAATTGTACATTGATGAATTCAGTGCAGCAGGTTTCTGATTATAATGTTATCAGTTTTACAAACATGGATAACGGAATTGATGTGACAGTGGATCACTGTACAGCAAATGAAGGTATTGGAGTTGGATACAGTACAGGAGATAACGTTTCAGTTACGAATTCAACAATTAAGTCGTATAGCCAGATCTCAAATGGCAACAGTGCAGCAGTATTTACGGGTAATATATCAGAAAACGGTGTTGGCATTGAGACTGATAAAGCAACTGTCAGAGACAATACAATAACGAATGGGGCATTAACTCTCTGGACAAAAGAAGATGTTGTAGTGGAAAATGTAAATGCTACAACAAACAGCAGAAGTGGAGCTGCGATTGCTTCACGTGGAAGTGGAACTGTAACTATTAAAAGTGGAGTTTTTGTTAATACAGGAAAAAGAGGATATGCAATAGAGTCTTCAGGAGCTCCTGTTGTGATCGAAGGCGGTTATTTTAAGGCCGTAAGAGGAATTGTAGACACTGCGGTATATAAAACACCTGCAGGCAAAAAACTGGGCGAAGTAACAGAAGGTGATTATGCCGGATATTATACAGTTGTAGATGATCCGGATGCGGCAGTCGCAGATCCTGTAGCAACAATCTATAATCCAGACGGCAGTGAAGCTGAAAAAATTGGAGAAGATAAGGCAAATCTTATCACAACTTTTGCAGAAGAAGGTCAGACAGTAAAACTGAACAAAGATATCACTACAGATTCTGTAACAAATTACAGAAATATCACCCTGGATCTGAATGGGCATACATTAAATCTTGCACAGGGAATAACTGCTTTTTACGGAACCTGCCATGTGATCGACAGTTCAGCAGATAAGAGAGGAAAAGTGGTCGCAGGTATGAGTGCGTTTATTTCCACGAGTAATGCTAATTCAGGCCTGATTCTTGATAATGTAACCTGTGAAGCACCTATGCTGCAGTATATTTCCATTGGTAAAGTTTATATAATCAATGGAACGAAGATGAGAGGAATAACTGCTATCGATCCTGTTGCTGGTGACGGTGCTGCATATATCCAGGACAGTACATGGACATTTGGAGAGAAGGATGAAGACGGAAATGCTGTAGATGGACAGGCCCTTCTTGAAAATACAGTAAGAGCTGCCCAGTATACAATTACTAAGAACGAAGATGGCTCTTTCACTGTAGCAGTTACAGATTTCGGTAAAAACATGAGAGCTTTTGAAGCTCTGGATGCTTTTGCTTACACCAAGGCAAGCTACAAGGCAGCAAAAGATCTCTATGACACACTGGATGGAACAGTCGATGAGGATATCACAGAAGAGCAGATCAAAGCATTCAACGATGCAGTAACCGCTCTTCAGCCGGTAGCTACAGAGACTTCTATCAACGCTCTGCAATCTGCCATCACAGCAGCCAAAAAGTTAAAAGCAGCAGACTACACAGCAGCATCCTACAAGACATACAAAGCAGCCATCACAGCCGCAGAGACAGTCCTAAATGGTGAAGACCTCTCCGACACAGAGGTAACAGCAGCAACCAAGGCTCTTACCGATGCCAAGGCAAAACTTGTCAAGCTGAAAACACAGACCATCACCGTTTCTGTAAAGAACACCAAAAATGTGGTTTCCAGGAAATACGGTGACAAGGCATTCTCCCTTGGAGCAAAAGCGAAGACTACCTTAACTTACAAGTCTTCCAACACAAAGATCGCAACCGTAGACAGCAAGGGTAAAGTTACCATCAAAGCTGCCGGTACTGTAAAGATCACCATCAACGCAAAAGCAACCAGCACTTATAAAGCAGCAACAGCCAAAGTGCTTACTATCAAGATCGCTAAGAAAGCTCCGACCATCAAAACAAAGATCGGAACAAAGAACCTTTCTTACAACGCTCTGAAGAAAAAAGCGCAGGTATTTACACTTGGCACTTCTGTAAACAGCAAAGGTACCTTAACTTACAAGAAACTTTCCGGATCCAGCGCAGTTTCCGTAAACAGCAAGACCGGCAAGCTCACAGTTAAGAAGGGCCTTAAGAAAGGTACTTACAAAGTAAAGGTTCAGATTAAGTCCACAGCAAAGGGCAACTACACTGCAGGAAGCAGAACTGTAACCGTAACTGTAAGAGTTAAATAATTTACGGATCTTCGGATCAACAGATTCCACTTATGTGAATCCCCCGGCTTTTTCTCCTGAAAGTCGGGGGATTTTGTATCTTTGGAGTTTTTTTGGATCTGATTAAAGGTCGAAATGAAGAAATTTTGGGATTTTTTTGTACAGAAAGTCCGGAAAGGTCTGTATTTACAGCATTTTTCAGATTTTAAAACCGTTCCCAGAGGGAACCAAATGAAGAAAAATAGTTGACCGAAACTAACATTGACGATACAATGCCACTATAGAGTTAGCCTGAGGTAACAAGTGGCTGTTTACCCGGGCACATAATAAAAGAAAGGCAGATAAAGAATGAAAAAGAAAGTAATCGCAGTTCTTCTTGCCTCCATGATGGCGACTTCCATGGTTCCGGTAACGGCTATGGCAGAAGATCAGCCTGGCGTAGAGAGTACAGAAGAAACACAGGATTTGGCCACAGAAGCAGATGCAGAGGCCACAGACGGAGATTTTTTTGCAGTGGAAGGTGATGTGCAGGAATCTGAGACAGAAGCTCCGTCAGAAGATGTACAGGAAGAACAGGAGGCAGATGCAGAAGAGCCTGCTGCCCAGGAGGATATGGAGCTGGAGGAGAGCGGGGATGCAGATGCCCTGGATCTTTCCCGGGATGCAGCGGAGAGTGCTTCCGATGAGGCAGATCCTTTTGGTCTTACAGACGGTACCGCACCGGTAGCTGAGGCAGCCGGAACTGTGACTCTTAACGGAGTTGCTTTTGACACTTCCAAGACTTATATTGTTCCCCTTACCCTGAAGAATGCCCACAACCTGGAGCAGGACAGTGCGGCAGTTGCATGCCCGGGTAAATTCGGAACCTTGACATTTGACGAAGACGGAACTCCGAAGCTTTCCACAAATCTTCGAAGCGTAACCGTTGGAACCCTTACAGACTATGCTTATAATTTCAAGGTTTACCAGGGTGTGAAGCCATCCGGAACAACCGTAGATGCAGATGTAGCTGCTGCACAGAATGTACCGAAGGCAGATGGAAGCGGAAACCATGAGGTTCCGGAGACAATATCCTTCGCTATCCCGAAGGATACCTTTGGGGCAGGCGGCGTTTACCTGAGCATGTATGTAGATGCCATGGGCTACGCACCGGATGCTTATCTGCAGATCGACTATGCAGGAGCCAAGGAGTCCGGAGATTCGTCCCTGAACTTTACTACAGAAGTTACCACTGCAGAGGTAGAGCAGTTCGGCAACTACAACGTGACCTCCCAGGTGACGGTAAAGGACGGACGTATCACAGATGTTTCTCTTGCAGGAAATGATTTCAAGGGAACACATGCAGATGACAACCAGATGTATCTGAACAAGGCGATCAACGGTCTTGGAAGCACAAAGGGCATGAAGGAGAAGCTGACAGGCCTCTACATGAACGATGCCCAGAAGCTCAATGATCTGGATACCGTTTCCGGAGCAACCTATTCCTCCAACGCTATCAAGAACGCGACCATGAATGCTCTTGGCGTAAAGATCGAGCAGGAGGTGATCCCGGATGCCCCGACAGAAAAACCGGTGCCAGGACTTTACTACATCGAGATGAAAGACCGTACAGATGTGGTTGACCACGGACTGGTTGGCGAAAGCAAAAAAGCCGGCGCATACCTTCGTGTAGACAATGACGGAAAAATGTGGCTGACCTATAAGATGGTTTCCGGAACGACCGGAGAGCCGCTGTATGTTCTTGGCTATAACGGCTATTATCCAAACGGTGACACTACACAGCCTCTTACAAAAGAAGGCGTAACGTATTCCACAGAGAGCGCAACTGCTCCGACCATCGGTGACTGTACGGTTGTTACGGATATCACAGTTCCTCTTGACGGCATCAGCCAGACCTATGTGAACAACGTATATCTTTATGTAGATGCCATGAAGAACCTGAACGGCGAGGTTTCCGGCGTAAACTTTGACGCAGGTAAGTTCAACATCAATTCCACCATCACTCTGTACTGGGATACCCTGTATAATCTTTCTGAGGATTCCAGCGCAGCAGAGCTTGCAAAGCTTTCCGATGGTGTATACAAATTAACAGGTGAGATGGTAAAAACAAATAAAGTAGATATGTCTATGAGTAACAGTGCCATCAACCACAATATCAAACTGGTAGTAAAGAACGGTGTTCCGTATGTGAACATGAACTTTAACAGCCTGACCGTCACTTCCCTGAAGGGCTATCTGAAGAACCTGAATTATTATGCAAGTGGTTATGAGGTTTCCAAGACAGGAGAGCCAAGCGGTACTCTGGTTCCGGTAACTGTAAATTCTCTTCAGCAGTTCTCCAATGGAAAGACTCTGAAAGATGATTTCGGAACAGAGTATCCGAATGACATCACCTTCCCGCTGTGTGAAGAGGCTCTGGAAGGAAACAATGAGATCCCGCTTCAGGTATTTGTTCCGATCATGGATGCCATCACTCCTGGTTCCGGAAAACAGAACGTTTACCTGCGCCTGGATTACTCCACACTGAAGGAGACCACCGATGCAGATGCAGATTTCGCTGAGACAGAGAAGGCACCACAGGATCCTTCCACCATCAGGAAGCAGGCTGCACAGAGCATCACAGTTGCAGTTAAGAACACCAGGAACGTGGTTTCCAGGAAATACGGCGACAAGGCATTCTCCATTGGAGCAAAAGCAAAGACAGGGCTGACTTACAAGTCCTCCAACACAAAGGTTGCCACTGTAGACCGCAAGGGTAAAGTAACCATCAAAGGTGCCGGAACTGCAAAGATCACCATCTCTGCAAAAGCGACCAGCAGCTACAAAGCTGCCACAAAGACTCTGACTATCAAAGCTGCGAAGGCAGCACCGGTCCTGAAGACAAAGATCACATCCAGAAATGTTTCTTACAATGCACTTCGTAAGAAAGCACAGGTGTTCACTCTTGGCGCTTCCGTGACCAGCAAGGGAAAACTGACCTATGCAAAAACAGGAGGAAGCTCCGCATTTACCGTAAATAAGACAAACGGAAAGATCACTGTAAAGAAGGGCCTGAAGAAGGGTACCTACAAGATCAAAGTGAAGATTTCCTCAAGAGCAACTGCAAACTACAATGCAGGAACAAAGACAGTTCTTGTTACAGTAAAAGTTAAATAATTGATTCTGATGCGGATCACAGAGATCTGCAAAGATAATCTGAGAATTTCCCCCTCATCCGCCCCCGATGCTTCCCCTGGTACCGGCGGCAGGATGGAGGGGATTTTTTGTGATATCCGGGTTTGCGATTAAAGACCGAAATGAAAAAAAATCGGTCTTTTTTTTGTGGAAAAATCGGAAACATGGCGGATTTAAAGGATTTTTGAGATCATTGAACCGTTCCCTGCGAGCACGGTTTGAACGAAAGTGTGTTGACATTAACTTTTCCTCATGATACGGTTAATCATGGCTAACAAGTGCTCATAGGAGGATGATGGGTTTGAAGATAAAAAAATTTAAGAGAAGCAGCACCTTTTTTATAGCGGCTGCACTGTGCCTGGGGAGCACATCCGGCGTTTATGCCATGGATGAGAATGAACTTTCCAGGATCATCGAGGAGGCGAAGAATACAGATACTTCCGGGTATACACCGGAGAGCTGCGAGAGTCTTCAGGCTGCTCTTGAGGGAGCAGAGAACCTTCTTGCAAAAGAAGATGTAACAGAGGAAGAGCTTGGAGCAGGGGGAATGATGCTTCAGGCAATCCTGGAAAAAGGTCTGGTGGCTCAGGCGGACAAGTCTTCTCTGGAGGCGGTCCTTTCTGAGGCAGCTTCATACACAGACAGCACGCAGGAAGGATATGAAGTGCTGGATCAGGTATGTGTCCAGGCCCAGGCTGTGCTTGAGGATGGCAATGCCACCCAGGCAGAGACCGACGGCGCGGCATCCGCAGTGACCCAGGCAGAGGAGAACCTTGGGGGAGGTATCGACAAGACAGTGTTAAGTGACCTGATCACCCAGGCGGAAGCAGTGGATACTTCCGGTTCGGATGACGCTTCTGTGCAACAGTTAAAGACTGCCATCGCATCTGCAAAGCAGGTGGCTGCAAACCCGTCTGCCACACAGAGTCTGGTGGATAAGCATATCCAGCTTCTTCAGGCGGCTGCGGAGGCACTTTATCAGAAGACAGATCCTGATACGGTTTATGACGGGGTATATCAGATCGGCGGACTGCTCCACCATGCTACCGCAGATCAGGTTTCCATGGGAAACTCAGCACTGGTAAAACCCTTCCAGCTGATAAAAAAAGGAAATGACATCCATCTGCGGATGGAATGTACGTCCCTGACTACCAAGCTTGGCAAGCAGGATTTTACCGGCTATCTGGCAAGCATGTGGTATTATCCTGGATTTACCAGTGAAGATACCCTGCCTTATGCGGCTGCAGAGGAAGGCCAGGCTGTAGATAACGGCGAGGCGCAGAACGCAGCGGAAACAGAAGCAGAGGATCAGGAAGAGGCGCAGAGTGCAGAGACGGAAGCTGCGGCAGAGAGTTCTCAGGCAGAGGATTCAGAGGGACAGGAAGCAGCGCAGGAAGAAGACGAGCTCTTTATGGACGGAGAGGAAGCTTCCGGGGATAATGACAGTGCAGAGACCGGGGAAGAGGATCCTGCGGCTCAGGCAGAAACACAGACTCTGGATGTGAATGAAGCTCAGGCGGCAGAGGCTGCCACAGCAAAAGCAGTGGGTGTGGAATCCTACTATGACGTTTACGATTCCTACAATGATCCGAAAAAAGGCACCGATACCACAGTAAAAGGGAAAAAATATCCTCATTATATAACGATCCCGGTAGAGCTGAACCAGAGCATCGTATGGACCAGGATCTACGTTCCTGTCATGGAAGCCATCAATGCAGGCGGCGGAAAGCAGTATGCGAAACTGTATCTGTACTGGAACGAGCTGAAACAGGTCAGCGGAACGGAAACGGACAAGGCGGCCCTGAAAAAACAGATCACAAACGCGCAGAATGTTCAGAAATCCCTTAAACAGGATAGTCAGGGCTATGCCGGTGAGCAGCTTACCATGCTTGCAAATGCTATTGCAGCAGCTCAGGCAGTTTATAAAAACATGAACATCGACCAGACCGTTGTGGATAATGAGGTAAAAGCCCTTACCATGGCGGTAAATGCAGTGACCAAGGTCAAGGTGGATTCTGATAAGAGCGAGCTTAAGAAAGCCATCGAGACTGCGGATAGTTATCTAAATGAGACGGATGTGGAATATGAAGCATCCACCCGTGAGGCGTTACAGCGGGCGAGAGATAAGGCCAGCCAGGTCTATGACAATGAGGAGGCTTCTCAGACAGAGGTCAACAAGTGCGTCACTGCCATGGACAATGCTATCCATGGACTGATCATTCAGGGAACCGACCGCCGTGAGATCAAAAAAGCACTGACAAAGGCGGAAACATACCTGAAGGATACGGCTCATTACACAGCCGCAGATATGGATGTGCTTCGTTCTGTTTATGAGACGGCAAAGGCAGTTTACGAGAACAAAGAGTCTAGCCAGGAAGAAACCGATGCCCAGACCGGTATCCTGGATTATGTGATGAAAAACATGAAGAAGGCTTCCCAGACAAAGGTGGATAAGACCGGACTTCAGGAGATGCTTCTCACCGCTTCCAATATGGCAGGCAGGGAAGATACCTATACGGCTGCCACCCTTAAGACATTAAACTCTGCCATCACTGCCGCAAAGACGGTTTATGATAACAGCAGTGCTACCCAGAGCCAGGTCAATACACAGATCAAAAAGCTTTCCAGGGCAGTCAGCGGACTGAAGAAGAAGTCTTCCGGCAGCAGTTCAAACAGCAGTAATAATAATGGTAATAACAGCAGCAACAATAACAACAACAGCAATAATAACGGCAGCAACAGCAGCCTGGATGTGAAGAACCTGGCGGACGGTGTGTATTCAGTCACAGGCTCCATGGTAAAGATCGACAAAACATCTGCATCCATGTCCAACGAAGCCATCAATCACACCATCAAGCTGACAGTAAAAAAAGGAAAATATTCCATTACCATGGACTTTAAGGGTCTGACCATCAACGGTCAGCTTGGATACTTAGGTACCCTGAAATATTTTAAGACCGGCTACAAGCTGGATAAATATGGTTCACCATCCGGTTCTCTTGGAAGTGTAACTGTGGATTCCTACCAGAAATACACCAACGGCAAGCTGGTGACAGATAACTTCGGGACCAATTATCCGGATGTGGTCACATTCCCGCTGATCGATGAGGCAAAAAGTGACGGTTATGTTCCGCTGCAGGTTTTTGTCCCAATCATGGATTCCATTACCAAAGGCACCGGAACACAGCCGGCCTTCCTGAAACTGGACTGGAGCACTCTGAAAAAGACAGACAGCAAGGATTCCGGCTTCGAAGGCGATAACAACAATGGTGATGGAAGCAACAGCGGAAATAACAGCACCGGAAATGGTTCTCTCAGTGGAAATAACGGCAGCTTAAATACCAACAGCAATGGTTCCTTAAGCGGTAGCACTTCCAAGTCGGGCGGAAGCTCTTTAAAGAGCAGCGGTTCCCTGAAATCTTCCGGAACCACAACCAAATCCACATCTACAAAGAAATCCGCAGGAACTACCGCGCTGAAATCCGGAAAGAGCATCGGCAGCAAATCGGATTCTCAAAATACAGGAACTACAAAGCTTACCAGCAGCGGTCTTTCCGATGCAGCGGATCAGGATCAGGAGACAACCACTTCCGGTGAAGCTTATGCAGATGCCGAGACCGGTACCGAGGAGTCTTCCGGAAATATGAGAAAAGTGGCAGTTCCGGTATCCGTCAGCGTGCTGGCGGCACTGGCAGGTGTTTTCTATAAGATCAAGAGCAGAGGGGGAAGCCTGAGAAAGAAGGCAGGAAAGAAGAAATGAGAGAGAAAAACTGGAAAAAAGATCTGTTGACCTGTTTGGGTGCGGCAGTGCTCTTCGTGGCGGCAGCTTTAGGATTTCCGGCAGTTTCCGTCCAGGCGGAGTCGGGAAGTGTGTATTCCTGTACCATTAACCGGTGTTATTCCCATCCGGTGACAGGAGAGATCGAAGATTCCGGTGGTGAGGCATCCTACGCCACCGGACAGGGCATGGTGGAAGGTGCAGTTTATGCAAGCGGTCTCATGGAAGTGACGGACTCCGAAAATTATTATCTGACCATCCGTATGAGCCTGATCGATTATACTTCCGGTCACAGCTTCAGCGTACAAAATGTAGGAGATTCCGGCTGGTCCGGCACAGGCGTCGCGGTAACCGCAAATGGTTCGGACAGTAACGGAACCACTTCCGATATCTGTATCCAGGTTCCAAGCGAGAACTGCATCGTCCGGGTCAGCATGTATGTAACTCCGATGGGAAGAGGTGTTACATTTTATCTGTATCCAAGCGATTATTCCGAGGGAAACAGTGTGGGTATGAATCCTGCTTTTGTAACAGAAGAAGCAGCATCTGCCCAGGATTCCGGAAGCGGTGAGGCAGTTGCCAACAGTGCCCTGGATACGGGAAGTGGACAGGAAGCCGGAACCTCTGAAGCAGCGGATACCCAGGAAACAGACGGAGCAGAAAATACGGATGAGGCTACCCAGGATAATGCAGGGGAAACCCAGAATGATTCAGCCGCCACCCAGGCCGCAGCTGCACAGAGCACTGCAGAAAGTGGCTCCACAGAAAGCGGCTCAACAGGAAATACGGATGCCATGAATTCCGGGAACACCGTAGCAGCAGCGGCCCAGAAACAGGCCGCAGCCGCAAAAAGCTCGGATGAGTCTGATACAGACAAGGAACTGAAAAGCGCCCAGGGATTAAAGCTTTCCACAGCAGAAGAGGACAGCACCACTTCAGGAGAAAAGAAGTCTGACAGCGAAAGCAGCGTAAAGATCAACACGGTATTTGCCATTGCCCTTGCAGTGACAGGCTCTGGTCTGGTCCTGATCCTGGTAACTGCGCTGATCATCTGGTACTTCCGTAAGAACTGGCGCAGATGGGGCGGAGAGGATGATGACGATGATGAATATTAGATCCTGCATCCGCAAAGGAATTTTTGTCACGATCCTGGCGGCAGCGTCCCTTCTTCTCACCGGCTGTGTGGATCAGCATCCGGAAGGCACGAAGACAGCCACACAGACAGAGACGGTGGAATCTATGCTTACGATCACAGATCCTGTGGAAAAACAGGCAGTGGAGGTGGCGAAAGCAAAGGTGCGTTCCATGGAAGGGACTCCCAAGATCGTAGCCACATCCCCGGCAGTTGCAGATATCTGTGACAAACTGGAACTGGAGCTTGTGGGCGTGTGCTCCAGCAGTATTTCCACCATTCCGGAACGATATAAAGATGCAACCACCGTAGGCACAGCCATGAGTCCGGATATGGAGATCGTGGCATCCCTAAACCCGGACTGGATCTTAAGTCCGATCTCTCTTCAGTCAGACCTTGAGCCCAAGTACGAAAACATCGGTGTGGACTGGGCTTTCCTGAATCTTCGCAGTGTACAGGGAATGTACCGTTCCATCCAGGAGCTGGGAGAGATCTTTGACAGAGAAGAGCAGGCAGATAAGCTGGTAAAAGAATTCCAGGATTTTTATGACGAATATAAAAAGAAGAACGAGGGAAAAGATCATCCCAAGGTTCTGATCCTGATGGGACTTCCCGGCAGCTATATCATTGCAACAGAGAATTCCTATGTGGGAAGTCTGGTGGCACTGGCAGGCGGCGAAAACGTTTACACAGATACAGACCAGGAATTCCTCACAGTGAATACAGAGGATATGAAAACAAAGGAGCCGGATATCATCCTTCGCGCAGCTCATGCCCTGCCGGATCAGGTCGTGGAGATGTTCAACGAAGATTTCAAGACTAACGATATCTGGAAACATTTTGATGCTGTTAAGAACGGCAGGGTTTATGACCTGACCTATGAAAATTTCGGTATGAGCGCAACGTTCCGCTACCCGAAAGCACTGGAAGAACTGCAGCCGATCCTTTACCCGGAGAGCGATGCAGATCTTGAGAAGGCACGGAAAAACAGCGAAAATGCACAGACAAGTGCTGAGAAATCTGATGCAACTTCAAAGTATGAAAAAGCACAGAAATCCGGCACTTCAGAAAAAACTGCAGGTTCAGATAATACCTCAGAAAAGGAGTAATGACAGAAAATGGATGAAAACAGAGAAAAAAGAAAGCGGCTCCGTGCAGTGCTCTCCTTTGTGATCATGGCGGTGCTTCTGGTGGTACTGTTTTTTGCAGCTATCAATATCGGAAGCCTGAAGGTTTCTTTTGCGGAACTGATGAGAGGACTTTTTGTGGAGCGGATCGATGAGGTTGCGACAATTTATGACCTTCGTTTCCCTCGTATTATTATTTCCATGCTGGCAGGTGCAGCCATTGCAGTTTCTGGTGTATTGTTCCAGGCGGTGTTAAAAAACCCGCTGGCTGACCCGGGGCTGATCGGTATTTCCAGCGGTGCAAGCTTCGCGGCAGTACTGATCACTGCTTTTGCACCGGGATTGTATTTTTTTACACCACTGGTTGCTTTTTTTGGCGGCGTGATCGCCTTTCTGATGGTGTACTGCCTTTCCTGGAAAGGAGGACTTAGCCCGCTTCGTATTATCCTTACAGGTGTAGCTGTAGATGCACTTTTTACCGGACTTTCCAGTGCTTTTAACAGCATGAGCGGCGGAAACATGTCCGGTGTGGCTTCAATCGTAGAGGCCAATATCACACAGAAAACATGGGATGATGTGACAACACTGGTGCCTTATGTTGTGGCAGGACTGTTCCTGGCCTGCCTGTTTATCGGAGAATGCAACCTGATGTCCCTGGAGGACAAGACAGCGAGAAGTCTTGGATTAAATGTAAATGCCACCCGTATCGTGATCTCCCTCATCGCGGTACTTCTGGCCAGCATTTCCACAGCTATTGCAGGTGCCATAAGCTTCCTCGGACTGATCGTTCCTCATATCGGAAGGATTCTGGTGGGAAGCGACCACAGGGCACTGATCCCGTTTTCTGCTCTTGCAGGTGCATTTACGTTCCTTTTGGCTGACACCATAGGAAGAACAGTTGCCGCACCTTATGAGATCAGTGCAGCTGTTGTGATGAGCGTGGTAGGAGGCCCGTTCTTTATCATTCTTTTAAGGAGGTCAAAGAAATATGGTGACTGAATCACGGAATACTGAAAAAAAACGGCCTGCCATGGAGGTGAAGAATGTATTTTTTTCCTACGGAAAGAATGAGATCCTAAAGGGGGCGTCTCTTAAGATCGAAAAAGGTAAGGTAACGACAATCATGGGTGCCAACGGATGTGGAAAGTCCACACTGTTCTCACTGATGACCAAGAACCTGGTTCCTGGAAAAGGCAAGATTCTTCTTGGGGGAAATAATATTTCCAATTTAAGGCTGAATGAATTTGCCAGAAAAGTGGCCATTGTCCACCAGTATAATACAGCGGCAGATGACATCACCGTGGAGCGTCTGGTCTCCTTCGGAAGAACGCCCCATCTTGGTATGATGGGAATCCGGGGAGAAGAGGACGAGCGGTATGTAAACTGGGCCATGGAAGTGACCAATGTTTCCCAGTTCCGCGAGAGGGAATTATCCAGGCTTTCCGGTGGACAGCGCCAGCGTGTATGGATTGCCATGGCGCTTGCTCAGGGAACCGAGATCCTGTTTCTGGATGAGCCCACTACATATCTGGATATCCGTTATCAGATCGAGATCCTGGAGCTTGTGCGGAAGCTGAACCGGGAATTCGGCATGACCATCGTTATGGTACTTCATGATATCAATCAGTCCATCTATTTTTCCGATAAGATCATCGGTCTTGCCGGTGGAAAAGTAATCGTGGAAGGTGAGCCGGAAGAGGTGATCACAGAGGAGAGCATCCATGCTCTTTATGGTATTGATCTGAAGGTTGCCAGGGTAGATGAGCGTAAGTTTGTTTTAACCGTATAGCGTGTATAAGAAAGGAAAAGAAGATGAGAAATCCATTAAAAATTTTCTGGATCCTGCTGGGGTTTCTTTGCCTGGGACTTGGTACGGTAGGAATCGTATTGCCGATCCTGCCAACAGTTCCCTTTTATATGGGAACATTATTCTGTTTTGCAAAGAGCTCAGAGCGGCTTCATACCTGGTTTACAGGAACAGGCCTTTATAAAAAGCATCTGGACAGCTTTGTACAGAAAAGAGCCATGTCACGGGGAACCAAATGTAAGATCATTGGTATGGTGACTGTAGTTATGGCTATTGGTTTTATCTGTATGAAAAATGTACCCGTGGGAAGAATCTGTATTGCCATTGTGTGGGTATGCCACATACTGTATTTCTTCCTCAGAGTAAGAACTGTGGAACCGGAGGTGTAAGTAGCTGATGATAAAGGCAAGGCTGGTGGGACTTTTATCCCACGCAAAAAAATATATCGTGTATACGATCATGTGGCAGTGGCTGGCCCTGCTGTCACAGGTGATGGCTGTTTTTTCCATTGCAGGTCTTCTGGAAAAGGTGTTTTACGGAGATGTGACCACGGCGGAGGTGCAACATACGGTTATTACCCTGATCCTGGCTGTGGTGGTCCGTTTTTGCTGCGAGAGGATGTGGGCAAGGTCTTCCTATCTGGCCTGTGTGGATGTAAAACGGATCCTCCGGGAAAAAATCTATGAAAAAATGCTGAAGCTTGGCGCTTCCTACAGAGAGCAGGTTTCCTCCTCTGAGGTGGTGCAGGTTTCCACAGAGGGAGTAGAGCAGCTGGAAACCTATTTCGGAAAATATCTCCCACAGCTGTTTTACAGCCTGATCGCGCCGGTGACGCTGTTTGTGATCCTCTGCCGGGTAAGTCTGAGATCCAGTGTGGTACTTCTGATCTGCGTGCCGCTGATCCCCATTTCCATTGTGGTGGTACAGAAGGTTGCGAAGAAGCTTCTTAACAGGTACTGGAGCATTTATACCGGTCTTGGAGATTCCTTTCTGGAAAACCTTCAGGGCCTGACTACTTTGAAGATCTATCAGGCGGATCAGCAGAAAGCAGATGAGATGGATACGGAATCCCAGCGGTTCCGTCAGATCACCATGAAGGTTCTGACCATGCAGCTGAATTCTACCAGTGTGATGGATATTGTGGCTTATGGCGGTGCGGCTGTTGGTATGGCTGTGGCAGTGACGGAGTTTCTTCATGGAAACTTGAGCCTTTCCGGAACTCTCTGCATTGTGCTTCTGGCCAGTGAATTTTTCCTGCCGCTCAGGCTCCTGGGCTCCTTTTTCCATATTGCCATGAACGGTATGGCTGTCAGTGACAAGATCTTTCGGATCCTGGATCTCCCGGAGCCGAAAGCCGGAGAGAAGACTCTGCCGGATGGCAGCCTGGATATTTCTTTCCAGAATGTGCATTTTTCCTATGAGAAGGATCGTGAGATCCTTAAGGGAATTGACCTTGATGTTCCTGCGGGAAGCTTTGTTTCCCTGGTTGGAGAGTCCGGCTGTGGTAAGAGTACTATTGCGGGGATCCTTACCGGAAAGAACCGGGAATTTTCCGGTGAGATCCATATCGGAGGGGTACCTCTTAGAGATGTCCGTGAGGATGAGCTGATGAAACATGTGGTTCTGGTGCGTCACAACAGTTATCTGTTTAAAGGTACAGTCCGTGAGAATCTTCAGATGGCAAAAAAAGATGCCACAGATACAGAGATGCGTGAGGTACTTAAGAAGGTAAATCTCCTGGGATTTCTGGATACGCAGAATGGTCTGGATACCAAACTTCTGGAAAAGGCTGGAAATCTTTCCGGCGGACAGTGCCAGAGGCTTGCAATCGCCAGGGCACTTCTTGCGGATGCCCCTGTGTACATTATGGATGAAGCCACTTCCAATATTGATGTGGAAAGTGAAGAGCTGATCATGGATGTGATCCATGAGATGGCAAAAACCAGGACAGTACTTCTGATCTCTCACAGACTTGCCAATGTGGTACAGTCCGATCAGATCTATTTCCTGAAGGACGGTGAGATCAGGGAGCGCGGAAAGCATGAGGAGCTGATGGCACTGGATGGCGATTACTGTCATCTGTATGAGAGCCAGAGGGCGTTGGAAAATTACGGGAAGGAGGGAAATATGTGATGAGTGACAAAAATAATAACGCACGTGAAATGACTGAAACTCAGAAAAATATATACAGGCAGAAGATAGATATGGCCATGGCGGGAACAGATACAACGAAAAAGCGAAGAAGCGCCATTGCCATTATGGGAAGTCTTATTGGCCTGGTGAAACCACTTCTCCATATTATGGCGGCGGCGATCATATTGGGAACGGTTGGATATTTATGTGCTATTTTCCTGACGATCCTGGCAGGGCAGGTGATCCTTCGCGGGCTGGCAGGAAATGCTGCAGGTGCAGGGATTTCCGTGATCTCAGAAGCTGCAATGAAGAGTACCTGGCTTTCCGGAGCTTCTGTGAACAGGATCCTTGCCGTGATGATCCTTATGGCAGTGCTTCGAGGTATTCTTCATTATATGGAGCAGTATTGCAATCATTTTATTGCCTTTAAGCTTCTGGCAATCATCCGCCATAAGGTATTTGCGGCTCTGCGAAAGCTCTGTCCTGCAAAGCTGGAAGGCCGTGACAAAGGTAATCTGATCTCCATTATCACTACGGATATCGAGCTTTTGGAGGTTTTTTACGCACATACTATTTCTCCAATAGCTATTGCAACACTGACTTCTGTGATCATGGTGATCTTTATCGGAAGATACCATGTGCTTGCCGGAGTATTGGCACTGGCGTCCTATCTGATCGTAGGTGTGGTCATCCCCATGTGGAATGGAAAGCGTGGAAGTCAGAAGGGTATGGAATTCCGTACGGAGTTTGGTGAGCTGAATAGTTTTGTGCTGGATTCTCTCCGTGGTATGGATGAGACGATCCAGTATGATCAGGGTAAAAAACGAAAAGGCCAGATGTCTGACCGCTCCCGGAAGCTTGCGGGAATGCAGGAGGACTTAAGCTGGATGGAAGGTTCCCAGAGATCATTTACAAATCTGATGATCCTGCTTGCTTCTTTCGGAATGCTGGCGTTGACGATTTATCTCTATGGAAAAGGGGAGATTGGTTTTGACGGAATCCTTACCTGCACCATTGCCATGATGGGATCCTTCGGTCCGGTTGTGGCGCTGTCCAGCCTTTCCAATAATCTGAACCAGACTCTGGCAAGCGGTGAGCGTGTGCTGTCTCTTCTGGAGGAGAAGCCGCTGGTGGAGGAGATTTTGGATGGAACTGAGTTTCACGCAGTTGGAAGGTTTAATGATATGGAGAAACAAGATGAACCGGAACGGATAACAGCTGGTATGTATGTTAAGGGCTCTGATTCGGAGAAGATTGAAAATGAATCTGTTGTTGAATTTACAGGTGCAGAAGTCTCTCATGTGACATTCGCATATGAAGAGGAAACCATCCTGGACGACTATTCCCTGAAACTTGCACCGGGTAAGATCACCGGTATCCACGGTTCCAGCGGCTCCGGTAAATCCACACTGCTGAAGCTTCTTATGCGTTTCTGGGATGTGAACGAAGGAATGATCTCCGTAGATAACAAAGATGTACGGGAAATTTCCACCCGTCATCTCCGCGATCTGGAAAGCTATGTGACACAGGAAACCCACCTGTTTCACGATTCCATTGCAAACAATATCGCCATCGCAAAGCCGGGAGCCACCCGTGAAGAGATCATGGCTGCCGCAAAAAAAGCCTCCATCAATGACTTCATCATGACCCTTCCAAAAGGATATGACACAGAAGTCGGAGAACTGGGAGACACTCTCTCAGGCGGTGAAAAGCAGAGAATCGGAATCGCAAGAGCCTTCCTCCACGACAGCCCGCTCCTTCTTCTGGACGAGCCCACATCCAACCTGGATTCCCTCAATGAAGGCATCATCCTCAAATCCCTGAAAGAAGACAACTCCGATCGCACGGTAGTTCTGGTATCCCACAGAACATCTACGATGAACGTGGCGGATGTGGTGTATGAGATGGAGAATGGGAGAGTGTCGTAAAGGGATGTGCTCTTTTTGCTTGACTTTGCAATTGTGTAAGTTATGATACTTATAAGAAAGTAGCTTACGAGTTAGTAAATTTATTTGCCCCGTTGGAGAAATCTGACGGGGTATTTTGTTAAGTGGGGGTTAATGATGGGAGAGATGAGTATGCAATATATTGCACATAGTGATAAAGGACGCGAACAAAGTATATCAGATCATTTGCAGGGAACCGCAGAAAAAGCAAGAGATTTTGCTGAGGTTTTCGGAAAAGGCGACTGGGGATATTGCTGTGGAATGTTACATGATATCGGAAAATACAGTGACAAATTTCAACGCAGAATCAAGGGGGAAAAAATAAAGGTGGATCATGCGACAGCAGGAGCGAGGGTTTGTCTGGAACTTGGCGGGATGTATCCGTTTTTGGAAATGTGTATTGCCGGACATCATGCCGGGCTGCCTGATTATGGAACCAGTATGGATACAGGAAATTCACCTACGACACTTGGAAGAAGAAAGAAGAAAATAGAAGATTTTCAGGCATACAAAAGCGAAGTGCAGATTCCGGAGTTGAAAACACCACCGGTTGATGTAGGGAAAATGGTGGATGTAAATTTTTCATTAAGCATGTTTACAAGAATGTTGTATTCTTGCCTTGTTGATGCAGATTTTCTTGATACAGAAGAATTTATGACAGAGGGAAAATCAGGACGGCAGCAGGGGCAAAAAATGCAGGTGCTTTTGAATAAGTTGGAAAAGTATATAGAAGAATGGCTGAAAAATACAGAAAAAGAAAGTGTAAATGGCAGAAGAACAGAGATTTTGAAAGCCTGTCTGGAAAGAGGAGAGAAAGAAAAAGGCCTTTTTCGGTTAACGGTTCCCACAGGTGGAGGAAAAACCGTTGCATCGCTTGCGTTTGCATTGAGACATGCGGTAAAACACCATATGGATAGTATTATTTATGTAATTCCGTATACCAGTATTATTGAACAGAATGCAGAGGTTTTTCGGAAGATACTGGGAGATGAAAATGTTCTGGAAAATCATTGTAACGTGGATTATGAAGGCTCGGAAGAGTTAAAAGCAATGCAGCTTGCAGCAGAAAACTGGGATAAACCGGTAGTGGTTACGACGAATGTACAGTTTTTTGAATCTTTATTTTCAAGTAAATCTTCCAAATGCAGAAAACTGCATAATATAGCAAACAGCGTAATCATATTTGATGAAGCACAGATGCTTCCCAATGATTATTTAAAGCCTTGTCTGGCGGCAATAGAAGAACTGATATTAAATTATAAAGTAAGTGTAGTATTGTGCACCGCTACACAGCCGGCTTTGGATCCTTTTTTCAAAAATATAAAGCACATTACTGAGCTTTGTCCAAGAATAGAGGAACAGTTTGAATTTTTTGGAAGAGTTCAGTTTGAGAATGCCGGAAAATTATCAGAAAAAATATTAAAAGAACGTTTGGCAAAAGAAAAACAGGCATTATGTATTGTCAATACCAAAAAGAGAGCGCAGGAAATTTATAATGTGATCAAAGGGAAAGACGTTTATCATTTGTCTACAAGCATGTATCCAAAACACAGAAAACGTATGCTAAAGCAGATAAAAGAAAGACTGAATGAAGGGGAAAAATGTATTGTGATCTCAACAAGTCTGGTGGAAGCAGGAGTAGATCTTGATTTCTGTACGGTATACAGGCAGATTGCAGGGATAGATTCGATTATTCAGGCGGCAGGAAGATGCAATCGAGAGGGAAAGCGTACAATAGAAGAAAGTAAAGTGGTGATTTTTCAGTTTGATGATATAGAAAAAGTTCCGGGACAAAGACAGCAGATAGACGTTTCGAAAGCACTGCTTGCAGATGAATGTAAGATCGAAGAGCTGCAGACAGTGACAAGATATTTTAAAATGCTTTATCATATGCGGGGAGAAAGTTTGGATAAGAAGAAAATCTGTGAAGAACTTAATGGGGGATGGCATAATTTTGCCACAGTAGGAAAAGAGTTCAAATTAATAGAGGAAAATACGGTAACGATTTTTGTAAATCAGGAAGAAAGGGCGCGGCAGATATTACAGGACCTGAAAAATAAGGGATTTACCAAATCGGGAATGAGACGGGCAGCACAATACTGTGTGAATTTGTATGCACAGAAATTTGAAAAATATAATGATGCAGGTATGCTGAGGCCAGTCTCGGAGGATATGCCGGAGTTTTATGAGCTGATAGACTTAGAAGAATATTCTGAGGAGACGGGATTGAATCTTGAGATTGACTATGGCATGGGAATTTTTAGTTGAAAACAGTTGTGAAATAGAAACGGGAGATTAAAGTTTTTTGCTTTAGTCTCTCGATTCTACTTACTACTGACTGTTATGCTTAAAGTTATTATTTCAATCCACAGGTGTTATTTCAATCCATTGGTTTGGAAAGAATTCCTGACATAAGTAAATATAATATATGCATATAAAAATTTCAATAAATTTAAACATAAAATATTTGTGACAAGTATTGTTTATTTGAGAAGAGTGTAGTATATTTAGGATAACAGAAAAATGTAAAAGATAATTTGCTTGAAATAGAATGAATTTACAGAAAAAGGAGCTGCATATGATTTTATATCATGGAAGTAAAGAAATCGTAGAGTATCCGGAAATCAGAAAGGCGAGGTTTAACAAAGATTTCTATTTTGGTTTCTATTGCACAAATATTGAAAAACAGGCAGAACGATGGGCGACAAGATATGGTGAAGAGGGATATATCAATAAGTATGAATATACAGAAAATACAGAATTGAAAATCCTCAGATTTGAAAAAATGACGGAAGAATGGCTGGATTTTATTATTTCCTGTCGGAATGGTCAATCTCATCAGTATGATATTGTGGAAGGTCCAATGGCAGATGATACCATCTATAATTATCTGCAAAATTATCTGGATGGCAAAATTTCAAGAGTAGCGTTTTGGGAACTGGTAAAATTCAAATATCCCACACATCAGATTAGTTTTCATACAATTACAGCATTGGATACTTTGCAGTTTGTGGGAAGTGAGGTCGTATATGGCAAGGAAAAATAACAACAATCTGTTTTTTACGTGTAGCTTGATTGAGTATATAGGACGGATGCAAAAACAGCGCCGTCGGGAAATTGTAGATTATCTTGGTAGGGAAAATATAAAGAGAATCTATGCTTATGCGGATGTATTTCATTGTGAGCCAATAGAAAAAGTTGCTGCAGAGTTTACCGAGCAGTGTAACATACCAGAAGGGGAATTTGATAATGTATCCATGTGCAAATATACAGTTCCGGATTACTGGGATATTGGAGAAGTATATGAGCGATTAATAGAAGATGTATATAATGAAACAGAAATTGAGAAAGGAATCTGGGAAATCTATCATTCCTGGATCGATGCACATATTTCGGATTATAATACAGATTTTTATTATCAGTCGAGAGAGTATATAGCGGAATGTTATAAAGCAGGAGAAATATTATAGAAAAGAGGAAGCGCTTATGGGGATGGGAGTAAAAGTCAGAGTCTGGGGAGATTATGCATTGTTTTCCAGACCGGAGATGAAAGTAGAGAGGTGCTCTTATGATGTGATAACACCATCAGCTGCCAGAGGAATTTTGGAAGCAATTTACTGGCATCCCGGTATGAAGTGGTGCATAGATAAGATTTATGTAAAGAAACCGGTTAAATTTACCAGTGTGAGAAGAAATGGGGTAAAAAGCAAAGTATCGGTAAGTAAGGTGTTAGAAGTCTATAATGGAGGCAAAAAGCCTTTATATTTAAGCAGTAAAGAGGAAATTGTGCAGAGAGCATCTTTGCTGTTAAGTGACGTAGAGTATGTTATTGAAGCTCATTTTGAAATGACCGAAAAAGCAAATGAAACTGACAATCCGGGAAAGTTTAAGGATATCATTATGAGGAGACTGAAGAGGGGGCAATGTTACCATATGCCGTATTTTGGATGTCGAGAATTTCCTGCAAATTTTGAATTGTGCAATGAAGAAGAAATTCACACAGCATATGATGATGTGGAGGAGAAAGACTTTGGATTTATGCTGTATGATATTGATTATTCAGACGAAGAGAAGCTTAGTCCCATGTTTTTTAGAGCAATCATGAAACAGGGCGTGATAGATGTGCGAAACTGCGAGGTGGTTCGATGATACTGCAGGCATTGGTAAAATACTATGAAGATCTGGAAAAACAAGGAAAACTGCCCAGGCAGGGATGGTGTCAGGCAAAAGTTTCTTATGGAATTAATTTATCTGCAGATGGAAATATAAAAAACATCATATGGTTAAAAGATCAGGTTCAGGCAGGCAAAAAGCAAGTTTGGATTTCAAAAATAATGACAGTTCCGGCAATGCTTACGCGGTCCTCCGGAGTTGCTGCGAATTTTTTATGTGACAATTCGAAATATCTTCTTGGAATTGATAAGAACGGTACAGGAAAAAGAATTACAGAGTGTTTTGAAGCGGCAAAAGAAAAGCATATTAAATTATTGGAAAATACTTCCGGGGAAATGGCACAGGCTATATGTGCGTTCTTTCATAAATGGAATCCGGAGAAGGCAAAAGAAAATGCCAGTATTTTAGAAAATTGGGAAGAGATTACAGATGGTGGAAATCTTATATTCTGTATGAATGAAAAATATGCCCAGGATGACGATGACATAGAAAGAATATGGGATGCCAGCAGTAACCAATCGGAAACAGATATGGATGGAATCTGTCTGGTAACAGGAGAAAAAACAGAGATTTCAAGAATTCACAGGAACATAAAAGGAGTTCCGGGAGCACAATCCAGTGGTGCAGCTTTGGTTTCTTTTAATGCACCATCATTTGAATCTTATGGAAAAGAACAAAGCTATAATGCACCTGTTGGAAAGTATGCGGAGTTTGCTTATACAAGTGCATTAAATTATTTGCTGACACAAAGAAAATATACATTTTCACTGGGAGATTCTATCATTGTGTACTGGGCAGAGGAGGCAAAAACAGAATATCAGGATGTACTTCTGGCATTGTTAAATCCGATAAAAGATAATCAAAATGAGGTGCATGCATTTTTTGAAAAACTCAGAAAAGATGAACAGATCATAATTGATGACATTGAATTAAATCCATCTCAGAAGTTTTATATTTTATGTCTGGCACCAAATGCTGCCAGGTTATCTGTAAGATTTTTTTATCAGAGTTCATTTGGAAATATTACGAAAAATCTGGCATGCCATTATGAACGAATGCAGATGATAAAACCTAAATGGGAAGAGCGGGAATATCTTGGAATTGAAGATATGTTAAAAGAAACAGTGAATATGAATTCACGGGATAAAAAACCAATCTCCAATATGGCCGCTATGGCGTTTTCAGCTATTTTACAAAATTCCAGGTATCCGGCAAGTTTGTATACAGATACATTAATAAGAATACGGGCTGAGCAGGGATGTGTAACATGGGGAAGAGTTTCTATTGTTAAGGCATTTCTGATAAAAAATTATAAAAATACGGAAGGAGAGATCTGCATGGGATTAAATGAAGAATCTAATGATGTAGCATATGTATTGGGAAGATTATTTTCTGTGTTGGAGTCGATTCAGACAGAGGCAAATCCTGGAATAAAATCAACAATTCGAGATCGGTATTTTAATTCAGCATGTGCAACACCGGCATCAGTATTTCCAGTATTGTTTAAATTAAAGAATAGTCATATAAAAAAAATAGAAAGAGATAAAGGGTATTTGAAAAGGAAATACGAAGATCTTTTGGGCGAATTGGTGAGTAAGCTAGAAGCTTATCCAAAACGTTTGTCATTGGAGGAACAAGGAAAATTTATTTTGGGGTATTACCACCAGAAACAGGAAAGTATTTGGGAAAACGGGAGGGAAAATAGATGAGCGAAGTTATTAAAAACAGATATGAGTTTGTAGTTTTATTTGATGTGGAAAATGGTAATCCAAATGGAGATCCGGATGCAGGAAATATGCCAAGAATAGATCCGGAAAGCGGCTTAGGACTTGTTACGGATGTCTGCCTGAAAAGAAAAATAAGAAATTATGTGGAAATAGTAAAAGAGGATGCACAGGGTTACAAAATTTATATTAAAGAAGATGTTCCGTTGAATCGAAGTGACCGAACGGCATGTGAAAATGTTGGAATCAAAGAAACAGATGATAAGAAAGTAACGGAAGCATTAAAAAAACTGAAAAAAAGTGATCCGGATGTGGATTCAAAATTGCGGGATTACATGTGTGAAAATTATTATGATATCAGAACTTTTGGGGCAGTAATGACTACTTTTGTAAAAGCTTCTTTAAACTGCGGACAGGTGCGTGGCCCAGTTCAGCTTGGATTTGCCAGAAGTATCGACCCAGTGATCAGTCAGGAAGTTACCATTACCCGTGTGGCAATCACAACAGAAAAAGATGCCGAAAATAAAAGTACCGAAATGGGAAGAAAGAGTATTGTGCCATATGCATTGTATCGCACAGAGGGCTTTATATCTGCAAATCTTGCACGAAAAACAACAGGATTTACAGAAGAAGATCTGGAACTTCTGTGGGATGCGATCATAAATATGTTTGAAAATGACCATTCAGCAGCCCGTGGAAAAATGTCAGTACGTGAACTGATCGTGTTTAAGCACAGTAAAGAATTGGGAGATTGTCCGGCATATAAATTGTTTGATGCAGTTGAAGTAACACGAAAAGAAAATGTAGAATATCCGAGAAGATATCAGGATTATACAGTTGAAATTCATAATGATAAAATACCGGAATCTGTTGAAGTAAAAAGGATGATTTGATGGAGTATACAGAAGATGATTATTTGATGATATCAGGTATACAGCATTTTAAATTTTGCAGAAGACAGTGGGCATTGATCCATGTTGAGCAGCAGTGGGCAGAAAATGTTCATACAGCTGTTGGAAAACTGATGCACCAGAAGGTACATGATCCATATTTGACGGAAAAAAGAAAAGATACTATTTTGGTAAGAGCTTTGCCGGTTTCTTCAAGAATTATGGGAGTGAGTGGAGAATGTGATCTTGTGGAATTTCATAAATGTGAAGATGGAATACGGCTTCATGGACATAGAGGAATGTATTCTGTTTATCCGGTAGAATATAAAAAAGGAAAGTCAAAATCAACAGATGCGGACAGGCTGCAGCTTGTGGCACAAGCCTTATGTCTTGAAGAAATGTTTTCAACAACAATATCTGTGGGAGCACTTTTTTATGGAGAAACAAGACGCAGAGAAGTTGTGGAAATTACAGATGATCTGAGAAATGAAGTCAGAGATATGTTTAATGAAATGCATCAGTATTATAACAGAGGCTATACGCCAAAGGTGAAAACAGGCAAAATGTGTAATTCATGTTCCTTGAAGGAGATTTGTCTGCCGAAATTAAATAAAACAATTTCTGCAAAGAATTATATAGCCCAGATGTTGAGGGAGGAAGAGACATGAAAAAACTGTTGAATACATTGTATGTAACTTCTGAAAACAGCTATTTGGGACTGGACGGAGAAAACATTGTTGTCTTTGAAGACAATAAAGAAAAAGGAAGACTTCCGCTACACAATCTGGAGGGAATTGTTTCTTTTGGTTACAGAGGTGTCAGTCCGGCATTGATGGGAGCTTGTGCGGAAAAAAACATTTCACTTTGTTTTATGACACCTCAGGGAAAATTCCTTGCCAGAGTAACTGGAAAGACAAGAGGAAATGTGCTTTTGCGAGAACAGCAGTATGCAAGTTGTTTAGACTCTGCAATCAGCCTGGAAATTGCAAAAAACTGTATACTTGGAAAGGTATATAATGCAAGATGGGTATTGGAACGGTGCATCAGAGATCATGGTATGCAGGTAGATGCGGAGAAAATAAAAACAGCGTCTGAAAAGTTAAAACATACGTTGGAATTAATTCAAACATGTGAATCAAAAGCACAATTAAGAGGCTTTGAGGGAGAGGCAGCCAGCGTTTATTTTGGAGTTTTTGATGAAATGATTTTGCAGCAGAAAAAAGATTTTTCGTTTCAAGGGAGAAACAAAAGACCCCCATTGGATAATGTGAATGCGATGTTGTCTTTTGTATATACATTACTGACGAATACAATTGCTTCTTCTCTGGAGTGTGTGGGGCTGGATCCTTATGTAGGATATCTTCATACCGAAAGACCGGGAAGAGTATCGCTGGCATTGGATATGATAGAGGAATTAAGAGCTGTGTTGGCAGATCGTTTTGTACTGTCACTTGTTAACAAGAAGATCGTAAGTGAAAAAAATTTTACAAAAAAAGAAAATGGAGCTGTTCTGATGGACGATGAAATTCGAAAGAAGTTGTTGGTAGAATGGCAGAAGAAAAAGAAGGAAACCATCACACATCCATTCTTGAAAGAAAAGGTGGAGTGGGGAATGGTTCCTTATGTACAGGCAATGCTGTTGGCAAGATATTTAAGGGGAGATTTGGACGGTTATCCAGTGTTTTTGTGGAAATGAGGTGACAAAGTGTTGGTATTGATTACTTATGATGTAAATACAGAGACAACTGCAGGAAGAAATCGTTTGCGTAAAGTGGCGAAGCAATGCACAAATTATGGAAGAAGGGTGCAAAATTCTGTATTTGAGTGTATTTTGGATAGCGCTCAAAGTGTTGCTTTAAAGGGAATATTGTCTGATATTATTGACAAAAATAAAGATAGCTTACGTTTTTATTACCTCGGAAATAATTATCAAACTAAAATAGAACATGTAGGGATAGAACGTGGGATTTCAGTAGATCAACCTTTAATTATGTAAGTGCGAATCAGAAGTACACATAAAATACCGGCAGGATTCGCACTACAAATATCAGAAAAGTAAAATGAATAACACCAAAGAAAAGAGAGAAGGGATAATAAAAAGTAGAAAAATTATATTTATTGCATAAAAAAGCAAAGAATATTTGTGAAAATTTGCTGTCGTTCCCCTCGCGGGAACGTGGATTGAAATACATCTAAAATGATGGTTGAACATCAGAAGCTTTCTGTCGTTCCCCTCGCGGGAACGTGGATTGAAATAATTTTTGGGCGCAATATCAGAAAAATATTTAATAGTCGTTCCCCTCGCGGGAACGTGGATTGAAATACAACCGGGCAGGTATATGCCGGACAGTCCTCAAGTCGTTCCCCTCGCGGGAACGTGGATTGAAATTTTTCACCATTGTTTCCACACCTTCCCGTTAGTAGTCGTTCCCCTCGCGGGAACGTGGATTGAAATCATCGTATGCTTATGAAAATTTCATGGAAATGTAGTCGTTCCCCTCGCGGGAACGTGGATTGAAATAACTACTTTGCCGGATTATGTTTATCATACATACGTCGTTCCCCTCGCGGGAACGTGGATTGAAATAGAGAGAAGCACAGAAAGTTGTTTCTGTACTCAAGTCGTTCCCCTCGCGGGAACGTGGATTGAAATTGAGATGGGGAACGAATAACACGAAGATGGTTCGTCGTTCCCCTCGCGGGAACGTGGATTGAAATATCCGGGATGTAAGTTTGACTACATGCCAGTATTGTCGTTCCCCTCGCGGGAACGTGGATTGAAATTACAACTACCCATAAAGTCAATCAGTGGAATCCCCGTCGTTCCCCTCGCGGGAACGTGGATTGAAATATTGAACATCACACATTCACAAAATATCGGTAAAGTCGTTCCCCTCGCGGGAACGTGGATTGAAATCACGAACTGAACCTTGATTGGCTCTTGGAAGAATGGTCGTTCCCCTCGCGGGAACGTGGATTGAAATCGCTCCGAAGGTTTCATTCAAACTGGTAAAACCGTCGTTCCCCTCGCGGGAACGTGGATTGAAATAAACCAGTCTATTGCATTTTTCCACGGATCTTCGTCGTTCCCCTCGCGGGAACGTGGATTGAAATGACTGCATCCGGTAACGTCCGTTCCTGCTCTATCGTCGTTCCCCTCGCGGGAACGTGGATTGAAATTGCCCTTTCTGCGACTTCTGAGATTTCACCTTCGTCGTTCCCCTCGCGGGAACGTGGATTGAAATACAATAGGCAATCGGGTTGGTACTGGCTTTCATCTGTCGTTCCCCTCGCGGGAACGTGGATTGAAATTTCTTCAGATGCCGGTACCGGCACTTTTGTCAAGTCGTCGTTCCCCTCGCGGGAACGTGGATTGAAATAATACGAGGCGGCTGCAATGAGTAGCATTCTCTTGTCGTTCCCCTCGCGGGAACGTGGATTGAAATCGCAGACATCTTCTTTTTCTGAATAGACCAACGCTGTCGTTCCCCACGCGGGAACGTGGATTGAAATGTGCACTACGCTCAGCCTTGCGGCTTCGTTTGTCGTCGTTCCCCACGCGGGAACATGGATTGAAATAACAAAGAGGAAATCAAACGGTGTGGTACATGGGGTGTTCCCTATGCGGGAACAAAAACCACAAAAACCGGAAATCGCAATTAATACTTGCATTTAAAAGACATTGGTGTTACAATGAACGAAACTAAGAACTTGTTGGCATAGGAGTGGGCGAGAGCCCGCTCCTATTTGCTGAGAAGGAATTTGTTCAGAAATAGGCAGAAATAGGAAAGGCAGGTGGGAAGCATGAGCAGACGGGAAGAATATGAACAGAAAGCAGAGGCGATCCTTACACCGATCGTAGAGTCCAAGGGCTTTGAACTGGTAGATGTGGAGTATGTCAAGGAAGCTGGAACCTGGTATCTCAGAGGTTATATCGACAAGCCGGGCGGAATCACAGTCAATGACTGCGA
>UMAG01032598.1_pt1 | contig 30045 bp, 26 predicted proteins | sample 1963651 | NCBI WGS metagenome assembly UMAG01 (sample SAMEA4835910, study PRJEB28245) | human gut metagenome | biome: gut microbiome; material: fecal sample | place: Denmark | collected 2008 | reverse complement strand
ATATCACCGGAAATGCTGAACGGGTATCCGCCGGAATATGCACTCTAAATGTAAATTCGTTTATAATTCTCTCTATCCTATTTTTGATGTGTGGCGCAACAACTAAATCAGCCAGTCGCTCCTGCGGAAAGATTTCCAAAAATAATCCTTGTAGATTGGAATCAATATTCTTAAGTTTTGGCTTATTTATTTTTGAAGTATCTATGATTTTGCGTATGTCATTTGCCAAATTAGTATGACCTAACTTAGCTTCATGAGCAGCAATTTGTAATGCTACGGTGTTGAATTTTTCATTATTATCTTCGAAATGGCTTTTTACAAGTGTTTTCAATTGAGCTGCTGTTGCCATATTTCTTCTTTATTTTATTAGTGATATTATTTATGTCAAATGGTTCTGCAAACGGGCAAAACTTAAATAATCTACGTTTCGCATTATTCATCGGAGATACACATGATATACGAATCTGCGAAGCTTTAATGCTGATAATATAATATACAAATATAATTATCTTTACTCCATTTTCTGAAAAATAATGGCATAAAAAAAAGTTTTTTGAAAAATTGAAGAATACATTTATACTTATTATGAGTTGAAAAGATATTCTTCTTTATGTTTGGTATATTTTTCAAATCGTTTGGCTTCATCATTATCAATGAACGAAATTGTACGGTATTCTATATCCTGTATATTATTTAAAACATAATTGGATTTATCTTCGTTTTTTCTTGTACCCGCACCGAAAGGTTTTGGCAACAATGATGACATCCTGTATGCAAGATTTTTACCGGTACCAAATAAGATAAACTTACCAATTCTTCCATTTCTAAGTTGATACACACCACTTCCGAATGGAACATTTAGATATTCTCCTTCCCTTGGGTCAGGAAAGGATTTCCAGTTAGTCCATCCTTTATTATATAGCTTTTCAAAATATTCCATAAAAGAAAATTCAGTAATGTATTTGTTTATTCATCTAATTTCGTTTCTATTTCACTGAGCTTTAGTTCGCCTGACATGAGTTTGAGGAGGAGGGTGTCGCGAAGTTGGGCTAAACGTGAATTTTCACGACAGTTTTTTAGAATTCGTTTTATCATAGGAAGCACTATATTACCGAATTCTTTAATTTTATTATTCTCATAAGAAAAAATAGGTAAAGACTCTACGTCTTTTGTATTTATTCCTGGTATAGCGGCTTTACCTCCAATTGAGTTTAGTTGATTCATTATGAAAGGTGTTTGCATGTAAAAATATGCAAAAATATTATACTCTTTATTCAATAGATCCAATTTGAAAACATGTTCGTTTATGAACATGTTTTCAAAAGGAAAACCATCACCAAAGATGGTGTAATTAGGAATAAAATACCCTGGTTTACCTCCATCCTTATATATAAGAAGTTCATATCCGTTTATCTTTCCGCGATTTGTTGTTAATGCAAATTCTTTCGGAATATATTTTGTTTTAGAATAATCATAAACTCCAAGCCCTTTTATATTCTCAGCTCCAATACTTGGAACTCCTTTGTCTGTTGCGCCTCCTTTCGGACGTCTTCCACTTTCTATAGTGTGAGGAATATCTCCAATATATTTAATATTGAACCTTTCCGGTATCATCCCAAGTTCTGAATCTACAAACTTTCCATCCTTGAATGGCTCAAAATCTACAAACCAAGACTTGAATAATGCTTGTGCCTGCTGCTCTAAATTTTCATTTATGCGGCGGTTTAGTTCGATTTTGTCATCAAGAGATGAAAGTATATTAGTAGTCCTTTCTTGAAGTTCTTTTGAGGGAGCAGATATTGTTATGCTAATAATATTCTTTATTGGTAATTTCGGTTGTGCAGCACCTACAATACTTTTTTTAATCTTATTTTGTCCATAAATAGATGTTAGATAATAATATATATATTCTTGACTTACTTCTTTATTAGCTATAATCTTAACACAATTTTCGGTGAGGTTCGCATTGTTAAGACTTTTACCTATTATGGCAACTAATCCTATAGTGTTTCCTACTATAGCTAAAATAATATCTCCTGAATTAACAATATAATTTTTTATCTTATTAAACGTATTATTATCCACATATCTGTAAGAAGAAGTTAACTCCATAGTCTTATTAACGTACATGTCACTTATTCTTATATATGGGTGAGTATTCGGATTTGATATAAGTTCAATCCCTTTAGGTAATCTTTTCCCCCCCTTGATGATTGCAACATCTCCTAATCTATATTCTTTCCATTCTTCCATAATCCACTCAAATCATTAAATCTTAAACCCAATGCTCCCCAACTGCTTTCTGATCTCTTCCTCCAACTGGTGCGACTTCTCAAACATCTCAGACAATTCCGAAGTGAGTCGCTCCATTTTTTCCTGAAACGGCTCATCGTCGTCTTCCGCTTCAGCTATGCCCACATAACGTCCCGGGGTAAGTATGTAGTCTTGCTTGGCTACTTCATCAAGAGTAGTTGCTGCGCAATATCCTTTTTCATCTTCCAATGCTCCTGCCTGGAAATCGTTGTACGTTTTAGCGATACGCTGAATGTCTTCTTCCGTCAGTTCACGCAGCTTGCGGGTCACCATTGTTCCCATCTGGCGGGCATCGATGAACAGAATTTTCCCGTTTGCTTCTTGGCGCGGTTGAGGAACCAGAGCGACACAGGAATACCGGTGGTGTAGAAGAGCTGCGACGGCATCGCCACAATACATTCTACCAAGTCTGCCTTAATGATATTCTCACGAATTGTACCTTCACCGCCACTTTGCGAAGAAAGGGCACCATTGGCCAGTACCATGCCGATGCGTCCGTGTGGGGAGAGATGATGAATCATGTGCTGAATCCATGCAAAGTTGGCATTGCCCGAAGGAGGAATACCGTATTTCCAGCGCACATCATCCTGCAACTTATCGGCTCCCCAGTCGCTCAAATTGAAAGGCGGATTGGCCAAGATGTAATCGGCTTTAAGTATGGGGTGCTGATCATCGAAGAAGGTGTCGGCTGCAAACTTACCTAAATCGGCTTCTATACCGCGAATGGCTAAGTTCATTTGTGCCATTTTCCATGTGGTAGGGTTGCTGTCTTGTCCGAAAACAGAGATATTGTTTATGTTTCCCTGGTGTTCATTGATAAACTTGGCAGACTGTACGAACATACCGCCAGAACCACAGCAGGGGTCGTATACGCGGCCGCTGTAGGGCTGCAAAACTTCTACCAGCGTGCGGACAATACAGGCAGGGGTGTAGAACTCTCCAGCCAGTTTGCCTTCAGCCTCGGCAAACTTTGAAAGACAATATTCGTAGGTACGGCCCAAAATATCTTTTGAATCGCCGTGTTCCTTCATCTGAATGTTGGTGAAAAGGTCTACCACATCGCCCAGTCGTCTTTTATCCAGCTCGGGGCGGGCAAAGTTTTTGGGCAGAATGCCTTTCAGGCGTGGATTCTCTTTTTCAATCAGGCGCATGGCATTGTCTATGGCTGTACCTACTTCGGGGGTATGTGCGGCTTTTGCCACTACAGTCCAGCGTGCTTCCTGTGGTACAAAGAAAATATTCTCAGAAGTGTATTCATCTTTGTCTTCTTCAAAACCGTCGCCTTCTTCTACAAGTTCATTGTATTTTGCTTCGAAGCGGTCAGAAATGTATTTCAGGAAAATAAGCCCCAGAACTACGGATTTATACTCAGAAGCATCAAGATTACCTCTTAAAAGGTCTGCTGCTTTCCATATTTCTTTTTCAAAGCCTATATCGGCTGTATTTTTTATTTTTGCCATATTTTTATTTATCGTTTATCAAATTAATATGTTTGCAATTTCAAATAAGGCCTCCACACTTGGCTGTTTTCTGTTGCTAACATAAGAATTCACAATACAAAAGCTTTTGCTAAGTTTTTCTAAAAGCCAAGTCTATTTATGGGTTTATCTATTACTTAATCCTTTGTTATTTTACAAAGATAAAAAATGCAATGCAATAAAAAGGTAAAAAGGGGAGGAAAATTCTTTTCTTAATAAAATTTGCGTACACCTTCAACTTCTTCAATAGCAACCCATAATAACATTGCCTGAACCTTTTGTGGATAAGTCTCAAACCAAAGGTTAAGTAAAGGTTAAGGATTCTTTTTTAGAATTAGCAACAATTATCAACGATAGTTGAGTAACAAAAAGTACCCGTAAAGAATACCGCATTAATAGACTGTGATTTATTGACTATCTTATAATTAGATATTTACTTGTTTGATCTGCATACAGAAAATAAGAACTCTGTACACTCTTTCGTTTTGTAAACAAATCCGCGAAAACCAATCATCTTTATACAGGGCATGAAAGGTAATTTAAACTGTGATTTTTTATCTCGTTTTTAAGGAAAATCCGTTTCATAAGGCTTCTGTCTCAAGAGAAATACATGGGAAAAGTTCCTTCGGGAGTCCGTTGGATTGGGTCCACTTGGGGTCCATTTTTAGGGTCCATGGGTCCACATGAACCTATATGGACCCTCTATCGTGAGAAAAACTCTTTTTTTGAATGGAATAATGCCCTCTTTTACGTGATACCCATTGATAGATAGCTGATTGTAAAAAAAGGTCCTGTTCATCGGATTTTTCCCTTCTCTTGAAGTATTTTTCTTATTTAAAGTGAAATTCGCATTTTTTTTGCCTGCTTTGAAGAAGCTGTTTGAATGAATGTCACTAAAAGAATCGAGATAAGCCCGACAGGAAACAGGAAGATGGTCATCCGGAGGAATTAAAAGGAAACCGGATTGCACAATTACTTATATGATGTAAATTATAATTGAAGTTTCGACAGAAATGCCGCATTATGGGGAGGAGCTGCACACCTCGGACGGCAGCATATCCTCCTTATTAAAAAAAGAAGGCCTGAATACAGCTCATAAAAACGCTTCGACAAATGAAGGAAAAGATTTCGGCGTGTGAAGGAAAATGTCTCGGCGTTTTTATAAAAGAACGGCGCTTTTCTGCCGGTCCGGAAGTCTTTTCCTCACCCTGAAAAAAGGCGCCCGGAAACGGAGTCTCTCACGGTAAAGGGTCCATATAGGTCCATGTGGACCCATGGACCCTAAAAACTGCGCTGGAAGGTGCTGTGGGGCATATTCTTAGCTGAAATTTATAGCAACAACTTTTTTACGCGGCCAAAGAAAAATCAGTGAAAAAAATCTGAAAAGGGAGGATTTTTCCTTTTTTTTGTTTACCTTTGGGCTTCGGTATTATAAAAAGTAATCATCAAACCATAATTAAGTATGGAAAATAGAAGTTTAGTTACTATTGCCGAGCATTCTAAGGAGAAAATCCTCTATCTTCTGGAAATGGCAAGAGAGTTTGAAAAGAAACCTAATCGCCGTCTTTTGGCTGAGAAAGTAGTTGCAACCCTTTTCTTCGAGCCTTCCACCCGCACACGACTGAGTTTTGAAACAGCGGCCAACCGCCTGGGAGCAAGAGTTATCGGTTTTACCGATCCCAAAGTGACCAGCTCTTCGAAGGGAGAAACCCTGAAAGATACCATCATGATGGTCAGCAATTATGCCGATATCATTGTGATGCGTCATTATCTGGAAGGAGCAGCACGCTATGCCAGTGAAGTGGCACCGGTGCCCATTGTCAATGCCGGAGACGGAGCCAACCAGCATCCTTCACAGACCATGCTCGACCTATATTCCATCTATAAGACGCAGGGTACACTGGAAAACCTGAATATTTATCTGGTGGGCGACCTGAAGTATGGACGTACCGTACATTCGCTGCTGATGGCCATGCGTCATTTTAATCCGACTTTCCACTTCATCGCTCCCGATGAACTGAAAATGCCGGAGGAATACAAACTGTACTGCAAACAGCATCAGATCAAGTATGTGGAACATACCGACTTTACGGAAGAAACGATTGCAGATGCCGACATTCTGTATATGACCCGCGTACAGCGCGAACGTTTTACGGATCTGATGGAGTATGAACGCGTGAAGGACGTTTACATCCTGCGCAACAAGATGCTGGAACATACACGTCCGAACCTGCGTATCCTGCATCCGCTGCCCCGCGTAAATGAAATTGCCTATGATGTGGACAACAACGAAAAGGCATATTATTTCCAGCAGGCACAAAACGGACTGTATGCACGTCAGGCAATCCTGTGTGACGTACTGGGCATTACCCTGGATGAAGTAAAGGCAGACACAGTAAAATAATTATTAAAACATTCCAAAAACTATGAGTGATAAGAAAGAATTACAGGTTGCCGCTCTGGAAAACGGAACCGTCATCGATCATATACCTTCTGACAAACTGTTTACGGTGGTTTCTTTGCTTGACCTGCCGCATATGGATACGAACATTACCATCGGCAATAACTTTGAAAGCAAGAAGCTGGGCAAAAAGGGAATCATCAAGATTGCCGACCGTTTCTTCAGTGATGAGGAAATAAGCCGCCTGTCAGTCGTTGCTCCGAACGTGAAGCTGAACATCATCCGCAATTACGAGGTGGTGGAAAAGAAGCAGGTTGTCATGCCCGATGAACTGAAAGGTATCGTGAAGTGCAACAATCCGAAATGCATCACCAACAACGAACCGATGCAGACCTGGTTCCACGTGACTGACAAAGAAAAAGGATTGCTGAAATGCCACTATTGCGAGAAAGAACAGCAGAAGGACAATATCAAACTGATTTGACGATATGAAGCAGGACTGGAAACCCGGAACCATGATTTATCCGCTTCCGGCTGTATTGGTCAGCTGCGGAAGTTCAGTCGAAGAATATAACATCCTTACCATTGCGTGGGTTGGAACCATTTGTTCCAACCCGCCAATGTGTTACATTTCGGTACGGCCTGAACGTCACTCCTATCCTATTCTGAAAAAGAATATGGAATTTGTCATCAACCTGACCACGCAGGATATGGCGTATGCCACTGACTGGTGTGGAGTACGCTCCGGACGCGACTACAACAAGTTTGAGGAAATGCACCTCACTCCCGGAAAGGCAAGTGTGGTCAACGCTCCCATCATAGAAGAATCTCCCCTGTGTATTGAATGCCGGGTGAAGGAGATCCTGTCACTGGGATCGCACGACATGTTTATCGCAGACGTGGTGAACGTGAAGGCTGACGACAAGTACCTGAATACGGAAACCGGAAAATTCGAACTGGCTCAGTCGAATCTGCTGGTGTATGTACACGGCGGATATTACGGAATGGGCCCCAAGATCGGTAAGTTCGGATGGTCCGTAGAAAAGAAAAAATAAACATTTTTGCATGAAGAAAACCGCCCTTGTACTCTTGCTGGTTTCTGCTGCAGCCGGATCGCTTCAGGCTCAGTCGAACTACACTCCGATGGTCACCCTGCGAAGACCTTTGGTGAATATTGGTGTCAAGGCCGGTTTTAATTCTTCCATGTTTTTCATTGACGAACTTTCCATTGACGGAAAGGAACTTGAGGGAGTCCAGAACAACTACAAAGTGGGGTATTTTGCGACTGTCTTTTGCCGGCTGAACCTGAAAAAGCATCATTTCATCCAGCCGGAAATTTCCTATAATGTATCTATGGGAAGTGTGTCTGTCAGCAATTCGCTGGCAAACTCGGCGCTTCTGCCTGAAAATGCCCTGGTCAAGACCAAGGTCACTTCGATTGATCTCCCGATTCTTTATGGATATAAGTTTATAGATGTCCATCCTTATGGCATGGCTTTCTTTGTCGGGCCCAAAGTGGCGTGGTCGTGGAAGCAGCAGACCGAAAATGAATATTCGGGCTTTTACCAGCAGGCCATCCGGGAAACCGGATATCCCTTTAATTACAGTGCAGTAGCCGGACTGGGCGTCAATGTATCGAATGTATTTTTCGATTTCCGTTATGAGATCGGGCTGCATAACCTGACCAGATCGATTGATTTTGACCGGCAGGCAACAGAGGCTCCCTATAATGAAAGTATGATTGTTGTCCGGAAACGGCGGAACGTCATGAGCTTTTCCGTGGGAGTGATTTTCTGAGAAACCGACAGAATTTGCATATTAACCTAAAAATACAGATTTATGAAAAGAGACGATTTAATCTTTGATATCATCGAAAAGGAGCATCAGCGCCAGTTGAAAGGCATTGAACTGATTGCTTCAGAAAACTTTGTAAGTGATCAGGTGATGCAGGCCATGGGATCCTGTCTGACCAACAAATATGCAGAAGGTTATCCGGGCAAACGCTACTATGGCGGTTGCGAGGTGGTGGACCAGAGCGAACAGATTGCAATCGACCGTCTGAAACAAATCTTCGGTGCAGAATGGGCTAACGTACAGCCTCACTCTGGAGCACAGGCTAATGCGGCTGTCTTTCTGGCTGTCCTGAATCCGGGAGACAAATTTATGGGACTGAACCTGGCTCATGGCGGACATCTGTCACACGGATCGGCTGTAAATACATCGGGAATTATCTATACCCCCTGTGAATATAACCTGAACAAGGAAACAGGCCGTGTGGACTATGATCAGATGGAAGAAATTGCCTTGCGTGAACGTCCGAAGATGATCATTGGCGGAGGATCGGCTTATTCACGTGAATGGGACTACAAGCGCATGCGTGAGATTGCTGATAAGGTAGGTGCAATCTTTATGGTGGACATGGCTCATCCGGCCGGACTGATTGCGGCTGGTTTGCTGGATAATCCGGTGAAGTATGCACATATCGTAACTTCTACTACTCACAAGACCTTGCGTGGTCCGCGCGGAGGTGTGATCATGATGGGCAAGGACTTCCCTAACCCATGGGGTAAGAAAACACCGAAGGGCGAGATCAAGATGATGTCGCAGCTGCTGGATTCAGCTGTATTCCCCGGTATTCAGGGAGGTCCGCTGGAACATGTTATCGCTGCCAAGGCTGTGGCTTTCGGCGAATGTCTGCAACCGGAATACAAGGAATACCAGAAGCAGGTGAAGAAGAATGCTGCCGTACTGGCGCAGGCTTTGATGGACCGTGGCTTTACCATTGTTTCCGGCGGTACGGATAATCACTCCATGCTGGTGGATCTGCGCAGCAAATATCCTGATCTGACCGGTAAGGTGGCAGAAAAGGCGCTGGTTGCTGCTGATATCACGGTCAACAAGAACATGGTTCCGTTTGATACCCGCTCTGCATTCCAGACTTCCGGTATCCGTCTGGGTACTCCTGCCATTACAACCCGTGGAGCCAAGGAAGATCTGATGGTTGAAATTGCAGAAATGATCGAAACCGTGCTTTCCAATGTGGATAATGAAGAAGTAATCGCTTCCGTACGGGCACGGGTGAACGAAACCATGAAGAAGTATCCTATCTTCGCATATTAAATTAAACTGGTGAATATAAACTAAACTTTAGAATCAAATGAAAAAGACAACAAACATCGTAGCTCTGCTGCTCAGCGGATGTCTGATTCTCAGCGGATGCGGTATGAGCAATACGGCCAAAGGAGGACTTATCGGCGGTGGCGGAGGTGCTGCGCTGGGTGCTCTGGTCGGAGGACTGGCCGGTAAGGGAAAAGGTGCTGCCATCGGTGCAGCTGTCGGAGCAGCCGTTGGTACGGGTGCCGGTGTACTGATCGGTAAGAAAATGGACAAGGCTGCCCAGCAGGCACAGCAGATTGAGGGTGCAGAGGTAGAACAGGTGACGGATAACAACGGATTGCAGGCCGTGAAGGTTACTTTCGATTCCGGTATCCTCTTTACTACCAGCAGTGCAACTCTGAGTTCTGCAGCCAAGGCTTCGCTCAGCAAGTTTGCCAACAATGTCCTGAACCAGAACCGGGATATGGACGTGGCTATTTATGGTTATACAGACAATCAGGGCTGGAGAAATTCTACCAAGGAACAGAGTGTTCAGAAGAACCTGAATCTGTCGCAGGAACGCGCACAGAGTGTATCCAGCTATTTGCTGGGCTGTGGTGTTTCAGCCAGCCAGATCAAGAGTGTGGAAGGTATGGGTGAAAGCAATCCTGCAGCGGACAACAGCACGGAAGCCGGACGGCAGGAAAATCGCCGGGTGGAAGTATATATGTATGCCAGCCAGCAGATGATTCAGCAGGCAGAAGCCGGAACCTTGCAATAAGGAAACGGAATACATAAAAAAACGGGCGGAAGCGTGGACTCTGGGGTCCGGTGCTTCCGCCCGTTTCTTTTACCGGGAGGATCAGTTGTTTTCCTCTTCGGGATCTCCTTTCAGAATTGGCAGGGTGATCTTATATTTCACAGCCAGAATGCGGACAATGAAAACAACGCTTCCTCCGATGATTTCTGACACGTATGATTCCATGCCCAGACGCAGACAGGCCCAGTAAGCGAGCCCTCCGATCACGCAGGCCATGGCATAGATTTCCTTGCGGAAAATCAGCGGAATTTCGTTGATGAATACGTCACGCAATACACCTCCGGCAGCTCCGGTGATGCTTCCCATAATGATGGCTACCCAGAAGGGATAACCGAGTGCCAGACTCTTGCTCGCTCCTACTACCGTAAACAGTGCCAGTCCGATACTGTCGAAGATAAAGAACGTGTTGTTCAGATGGATCAGATACTTGCTGAACACAATGACGAAAAACATGGCGAAGGCTGTACAGCTCAGATACATCGGATCGGTCATCCAGGGAGGTGTAACATCCAGCAGGAGGTCACGGATCGTACCTCCTCCAACGGCAGTGGCCAATCCTACCACGTATGCGCCGAACCAGTCAAAACGCTTGGCCGAAGCCAGGCGGATACCACTAATGGCAAAAGCGAATGTCCCGATCAGGTCGAGTATCTGAACAAACGAAGGCATAGTAAACATTTCTAATTTTATATTATAAGGTTATTGGTTATACGATTACCAGGTATAATTCAAACCAAAGCTCAGCAGTTCCTGCAACTGGAAGTAGCTTCTGTCCGGTTCCCGTGCAACTCCGTCATCGAAACGGCCGTGTACGAAGAGCTTGGTAGAAAGATATTTGTTGAAGGCGAAAGTAAATGTGTTTTCCCATTCACTTACGACCTTCTTATAGTCTGTCGTATATGTGAAGCGGGATTCCCACAGCAACATCGGAATGATCTTCCAGCTGATGTTGGCTTCCAGACGTGAACCGAATTCATTCTCCGTCTTGTGTCCTTCCTTGATGTTAAAACGTGTCGGATCTACCCGGTCGCTGGCTACGGCATACAGCGAGTAGTTGAGCGGGTTGACCATCACGGAAAGATTGCATCCGCCTTTGGTGTACTTGTAATCCATACCGAGACCGACATTCAGCTTGGCCGGTGAGAAGAATGCTGAGACCAGGTTGTTCGTGTTTGTTTCGTAAGTAGAGAACAACTGAGTTTCGAAGTCAACGGATAAGGTATAGTACCAGTGAGTGATTGCCTTATAACCGAATTTCGTCTTCAGACGCAACAGGTCGTTGTTCGGGGTATAGCTGTGGAGAGTGTCACCCGGACTTGTAATGAATCCCAGTTTCCATTCGAATTTGTTTTCAAACTGGATGCGCTGTTTGTCATCATAGTTTGCCTGCCAGGTGAAACCGGACACCAGTGATTTGGCGCTGTTACCACCTTTATACCAGTTCTTGGAAATATAGTTCTGTGAGAACTGGAGATAACCGTTACCGGTTTGTGTCCAGAAATTCGGTTTGAGTACATACAAGTCCTGCGAAGGCATCTGACCCATGAAGAGATTTCCCTGTGCAGCATTCAGAATGTTTTCTGTGGGCGGATCCTTCACTTCCAGCTTGTCGGGAGCGCCGCTCAGCAGTTTCAGATTGGCTTCGTTCTGGACAACCAGTGCCGGGTAGTTGACATAGAAGTTCAGTAACTGGCGGTTGACCTGGCGGTCAATCTTTTCAGATTTCCGCAAATCAGGCAGCTTGGCCAAATCTTGCATTCTTTTTTCTTCCTGCTCCTTGTGGCAATAGATGGAGGCCGGTTCCCAGCCGTCAATTCCGAATGCCTGCTGTACGGGCGCTTCATAATAAGTGGCAGGGAAAGCCAGCTTGAAGAAGTCCGGATCCGGTTTGATTCCCGTGATCAGCAGGTATGGATCTTCCCAGCGTTCCAGTGCATCATCATAATCCTTGCGGAAATCTTTAAGGAATGCCGTAAATCTCAACATATAGGGATTGGGGAGAACCCGCACTGCCGGTTTGATTTTCTGTGCCTTGATACTCAGTGTATCTGTTCCTGATACAACAGAATCCTTTGAAGCAGCCAGTTTGTCAGACTGCGTACGTGTCTGGATTCCTTCCTCCGTATTGACAACAGAATCTTCAGACACAGAGGTAGAGGTGATAACGGAATCTTTTTCCAGCTGCTGCAACAGACTGTCTGTGTCTATTACCGTAGCCTGTTTGGCCTGGACAGCTTTCTGTCCGGCTGTTTGAGTTGTTTGTGCCCATGTGCTTCCGTAAAGTAGAAAAAGCAAGAGGGTTAATCCAATTTTTCGCATTGTTTATTATATATTCTTAATTTCTTGCAAAAGTACAATAAATTCCATGAAATGGTGCGGCTTCATCAACAAATATTCCGCCATGCAGGTGCTCTTTGGACATGGTGTGAAATGTTTTGCCGGTTTATATCGTAAGTTTCGGCTTTTTTTTATAATTTTGCAACTTTGAAAAGAAGTTGTTATAACGAATATCAATCATTAAACATTCATATTGTGGCAGAAACAAAGTACATTTTCGTAACAGGTGGTGTTGCCTCTTCTTTGGGTAAAGGCATCATTTCATCATCTATAGGTAAGTTGCTGCAGGCAAGAGGCTACAGCGTAACAATCCAAAAATTTGATCCTTACATCAACATTGACCCCGGAACTCTGAATCCTTACGAGCACGGAGAATGCTATGTGACAGTAGACGGTCATGAAGCCGATCTTGACCTGGGACACTACGAACGTTTCCTGGGCATTCAGACTACAAAGGCCAACAATATCACAACCGGCCGTATTTACAAGAGCGTGATCGACAAGGAACGTCGCGGTGACTATCTGGGAAAAACCATCCAGGTAATCCCTCATATCACAGACGAGATCAAGCGAAATGTAAAATTGTTGGGTAACAAGTACAAATTCGACTTCGTCATTACGGAAATCGGCGGTACGGTAGGTGATATCGAATCTCTTCCATATCTGGAAAGTATCCGTCAGCTGAAATGGGAACTGGGAAAAAATGCTTTGTGTGTACACCTTACTTATGTACCTTATCTGGCAGCAGCCGGTGAACTGAAGACCAAACCGACCCAGCATTCTGTAAAAGAACTTCAGTCAGTAGGTATTCAGCCGGATATTCTGGTATTGCGTACGGAACATGAACTGAGCACTAACCTGAAGAAGAAAGTTGCTCTGTTCTGTAATGTAGACGACAATGCCGTTGTGCAGTCTATGGACATGCCGACTATTTATGAGGTACCTTTGCGTATGCAGGAACAGAAACTTGATGTAACGATCCTGGAGAAGATGGGTCTTCCTGTTGGAGAAACCCCTACCCTCGGTCCGTGGAAAGCTTTCCTGGAACGCCGTCACAAGGCTACTGAAAAGGTAAAAATCGGTCTGGTGGGCAAGTATGATTTGCAGGATGCCTACAAATCTATTCTGGAAGCTCTTTCACAGGCTGCAACCTATAACGACCGCAAGGCAGATATCCACTTCATCAACAGTGAGAAACTGACAGAAGAGAATATCGAAGAAAGCCTGAAGGATATGGATGGAATCATTATCTGTCCGGGATTCGGCCAGCGCGGTATCGAAGGCAAGTTTACAGCTATCAAATATTGCCGTACACACAATGTACCGACTTTCGGTATCTGTCTGGGTATGCAGTGCATGGCAATCGAGTTTGCACGTGATGTACTGGGCTATACAGATGCCAACAGCCGTGAGATGGATGAAAAGACTCCGCACAATGTCATCGATATCATGGAGGAACAGAAATCCATTACCAACATGGGTGGTACGATGCGTCTGGGTGCATATGAATGCGTACTTGATCCGAACTCCAAAGTATATCAGGCATATCAGTCTGAACATATTCAGGAACGTCACCGCCACCGCTATGAATTCAACAACGACTACAAGGCTGAATTTGAAGCTGCAGGCATGAAATGCGTAGGTATCAATCCGGATTCAGATCTGGTGGAAATCATTGAAATTCCTACCCTGAAATGGTTTATCGGTACTCAGTTCCATCCGGAATACAGCAGTACTGTACTGAAACCGCATCCGCTGTTCCTGTCATTTATCAAGGCTGCTATTGACAAATAACAAAAACTAATTTTGAAGAAATGGATAAAAACACGTTAGTAGGTTTCGTCCTGATCGGAGCGGTCATTGTCGGCTTCGGCATCTACAACCGTCCCAGTCAGGAAGAAAAAGCACGTGCACAGCACTATCAAGACTCTATCCAGCAACTTGCGATCCAGAAGGAGCAGGAAGCTCTCAAAGCGCAGGAAGCTGCAGAAAAGACAATCCGGCTGGATTCTACTTCCATGTTCTATCAGGCTACCCAGGGAACAGAGCAACTGACTACCCTGGAAAATGATCTGCTTCAGCTGACTTTCTCGAACAAGGGAGGACGCGTGAAGAAGGCTATGCTGAAGGAGTACATGGATCAGCAGAAACAACCACTCGTCCTGTTTGACGGAGAGGATGCTTCGCTGAACTTCGGCTTTGAAGGAAAGAATGAGAATCTGCTGAGTGAAAACCTGTACTTTGAAACTGTCAGCAAGACAGATACATCCGTAACCATGCGTCTGAACGCATCCAACGGTGGTCATCTGGACTTTGTCTACAAGCTGTTGCCCAACTCTTATATGGTAGACTTCAGCATTCAGGCTTCAGGCATGCAGAACTTCTTCTCCCCTTCCACAAAGACCGTCAGTGTTGACTGGAAGCAGCGTGCACGCCAGATGGAGAAAGGATATACTTTCGAACAGCGTTACACTTCGCTGACCTATAAGCCGGTGGACGACAGTTTTGATTACCTGAGTGAAACAAAAGACGAAAAAGAAACTATTCCGGAAGTACTTGACTGGGTAGCTTTCAAGAACCAGTACTTCTCATGCGTGTTCATCGCTGAGCAGAATTTTGAAAAGGCTACACTGGAATCGAAAATGGAACAGAAAGGCAGCGGCTACATGAAGAACTATCAGGCCGATATGCAGACTGCTTTCGATCCGACAGGTGCGAAACCGAGTAATTTCCAGTTCTATTTCGGACCGAATCACTTCAAGACTCTGCTTGCAAGCAATGACTTGAGCTTCAAGGATAAGGACCTGGAACTTGAAGACCTGGTTTATCTGGGATGGCCGATTATCCGGCTCATTAACCGCTGGTTTACAATCAACCTGTTTGACTGGCTTTCCAGCTGGGGCCTGAGCATGGGTATGGTAATTCTGCTGATGACCATTATCGTGAAGATTCTGGTGCTCCCGACCACCTGGAAGTCGTTTATTTCGTCAGCCAAGATGCGTGCTTTGAAACCGTATGTGGACAAGATCAATGCCAAATATCCCAAGCAGGAAGATGCTCTGAAAAAACAGCAGGAAACCATGGCACTTTACAGCCAGTATGGAGTCAGCCCGATGGGCGGCTGCTTGCCGATGCTGCTTCAGACACCGGTGTTCATGGCACTGTTCTTCTTTGTTCCGAATGCTATCGAGCTCCGTCAGCAGAGTTTCCTGTGGGCAAGTGACCTTTCTTCTTATGATGATCTGATCAGCTGGAGCACCAGCATCCCATTGCTGGGTAACCACCTGAGTCTGTTCTGTCTGCTCTTCAGTGCAACAACCGTCATCAATCAGATTGTCATGATGAAGCAGCAGGATATGGGTAACAATCCGCAGATGGCAGCCATGAAATGGATGATGTATATCATGCCGCTGATGTTCTTCTTCATTTTCAATGAATATGCATCAGGTTTGAGCTACTATTATTTCATTTCCGGTCTTATCGGTATTCTGACCATGTGGATCATGCGCCGCATGACGGATGAAAAGAAGCTGCTGGCTCAGCTGGAAGCCAATAAAAAGGCTCCGTCGCAGCAGAAGACAAGCGGTCTGATGGCTAAGCTGGAAGCTTTGCAGAAGGAACAGGAACGTCTTCAGAAAGAACGTCAGGAACGTATGAACAAGAAATAATAGCTGATTTAATCAGAATTTCAGCTGAAAAATATGAAATCCCGTCTGTCTTTAATTAGGCAGGCGGGATTTTTTTGTGATTTAGAGAGAATCTATAAAAAGAAAATTTATCTTTGCAAAATCACGAAAACTAATACATGATCTTAAACCGAAAACTATGGATGCAATAGGATGTTATTTTCTTAATAATCTGGTCTTATGTCTGTACGCCCAGCGAAAGAATGACAATGTACTCTTACTGAAAGAGCGGGAGCGTATGCTTTTTATTTCACTTTACGGACTGGATGAAACTGATACCCGGAATCATACAGAAATGGCTGAAGAACTAGGACTGTGCAAGGAGCGTATAAGACAGCTGGAAGTCAAGGTGTTCAAGAAATTTTATCTCTTACAGCGGAGAAAATATGTTCCGGTTATGCGCATTTATAATCTGCTGACAAATCAAGGTCACTATTCCCGGTCAGGAGAAACTGATCATATCCGTTTCCTGATGGAATTCAGGGAAATACATCTTCCTGAATGGGAAATATATCTTTTCCTTCGTTTTGTGAAACTTTTTCTGCGGTTAGAAGGTTCAGAACGGAAATGGATTAACCTGATAAAAAAGACATCACCCCGGAGAAATGTTACAAGAAAGGGCTTGGAAGTCCTTTTGCCCAAAATTATCTGGCCGGAGCAAGTCTCGGTGTTTTCAGAATCTTATCATTGCAACTTTACTCCAATCCGCGTGTATAATCCGGAAATAAAAAAAGAACGTTCACATTCCGGTGAGTTTTATAGCCGGAAAATGAACAGGAATGTCTTTTATGAATCCAAACTGGAAAAACATTTCTTTAAAAGACTGGAACAATCTGATGTGGTTCGGGCATATTGCGAACAGCCTTTTAAGGTACCCTATGAGCATCATGGATCTCATTATTATGTTCCGGATGTACTGGTGTGTTTGACCGACGGACAATGTTTTGTAACAGAGATAAAACCGTTATTGATGATGGTCAGCAAAGAAGTTATGACTAAATATCAGGCCTTGCATGATTTCTGTAACCAACGGGGTTGGGGTACTTTATTGAGTGATGGGGTTCATGATATCTTTGACCTGTTTCACTTTACGCCCAACCTCAGTCTGGAACGGGCCATTTTGCGGGAATTGTCCTTGAACCGGACATTGATGAAGAAAGATCTTGACCGTCTGAAAGAAACTCACCAGGGAAACTCTATTCAGGTGGCACAATGTATTCTTCGCTACAAGTTGTCTTATCGTCCGGTTCCCATGCTTGTCTGGAAGACAAAGGAAGCTCTTTTCTGTCCGATTTTACAAAGGAACGGTGAAGAAGAGACCAATGACCGGATTTTGGAACAGAATACATTTTGAGAAATACATTCCGTGTGTATTTTTTGTATTATCTTTGCCGGAAGACAAAATGACATCTAAAAAACATGAACAGAAATTTTATGACTATGACAGCTGCCATGATGATGGTCACATCAGCCTGCGTCGGTCCTGAAAAAGCGGCACAGGCTGAAGGCCCTATTATCGGCAAGCAAGAAATTACGGTAAAGGAAGGCCGTATGACTCCGGAGACGTTGTGGGCGATGGGACGTATCGGAAGTTCTGCTGTTTCGCCTGACGGCAAACGTATTGCTTATACTGTATCTTATTACAGTGTGAAGGAAAACAAAAGTCACCTGGTGATTTATGTGATGAATGCGGATGGATCTGATAACCGTCTGCTGACGACAACTGCTGCCAGTGAGGGTGAACCGGCATGGATCAAGAATGGCAGCAAGATTGCTTTTCTGGCTGCCGATGCCAACGGCAACAGTCAGGTTTGGGAAATGAATCCCGACGGAAGCGGACGCAAGCAGTTGTCTGACTATGCCGGTGGCATTGACGGATTCCGTTTCTCTCCGGATGAAAGCAAGCTGCTCTTTATCTCTCAAGTGAAATATGGAGAACGTACTGCAGACAAATATCCGGATCTGGATAAGGCCAGCGGTATGGTGATCGATGATCTGATGTACAAGCATTGGGATGAATGGGTACAGACTGTCCCCCATCCTTTCGTAGCTTCATTTGACGGAAACAAAGTAGGAGAAGCCACAGATATCCTGGCAGGTGAACCGTATGAATCACCGATGAAACCTTTCGGCGGTATCGAGCAGCTGGCATGGAGCAACGACTCGAAGCAGATTGCCTATACTTGCCGCAAGAAAACCGGACTGGATTATGCCATTTCTACGGATTCTGATATTTATCTTTATAACCTGGAAACCAAACAGACCCGCAATCTTTGCAAGGAAGATGCTGCCGACAAGAACATGGGTTATGATACAAATCCCAAATTCTCTCCTGACGGCAAGAGCATTGCCTGGCAGAGTATGGAACGTGACGGTTACGAAAGCGACCGCAACCGCCTTTGCGTAATGGATCTGACCAGCGGCAAAAAAACATATGTCACGGAAAGTTTCCAGTCGGGTGTAGACGACTATTGCTGGGCTCCTGACAGCCGTACCTTGTATTTTGTAGGAGTATGGCATGCAACCAGCATGATTCACAGCACGAATCTGGAAGGAGATGTGAAGCAGCTGACCGACGGTATGTATGACTATGCTTCAGTAGCTATGCTGAATGACGGACAGTTGCTGACTAAACGCCATTCTCTGAGTGAAGCAGACGAACTGTTTACCGTTTCCCTGAATCAGGAAAATGCCGTATCCCGCATCACCAAAGAAAATGATCATATCTTCAGTCAGCTGAAACTGGGTAAAGTGGAACCCCGCTGGACAAAGACCGTTGACGGAAAAGACATGCTTTCATGGGTAGTTTATCCTGCTGATTTTGATCCGAACAAAAAATATCCTACCCTCCTGTTCTGTGAAGGTGGTCCGCAAAGCCCTGTCAGCCAGTTCTGGAGCTACCGCTGGAACTTGCAGATTATGGCTGCCAACGGTTATATTGTCATTGCTCCGAACCGCCGCGGTCTGCCGGGCTTCGGTATGGAATGGCTGGAAGAAATCAGTACCAACTATGGCGGTCACTGTATGGATGACTATCTGAGTGCCATTGATGATATTTCCAAGGAGCCGTATGTAGACAAGGATCGTCTGGGATGTGTGGGTGCCAGCTTCGGAGGATATTCGGTTTATTGGCTGGCCGGACACCATAACAAACGTTTCAAGGCATTCATTGCCCATGACGGTTTCTTCAATATGGAACAGCAATATCTGGAAACAGAAGAACTCTGGTTCACCAACTGGGATCTGGGCGGTCCGTACTGGGAAAAGACCAATGAGGCTGTTAAGCGCAGCTATGCAAACTCTCCTCACCTGTTTGTTGATAAATGGGATACTCCGATTCTTTGTATCCACGGAGAAAAGGACTACCGTATTCTGGCTTCACAGGGAATGGCAGCTTTCAATGCAGCCAAGCTGAGAGGTATTCCTGCTGAATTGCTGATCTTCCCCGATGAAAACCACTGGGTATTGAAACCGCAGAATGGTATTCTCTGGCAACGTACATTCTTCAGCTGGCTCGATCGCTGGTTGAAGCCGGAAGGAAAAAAAGAGTAAGTTTGGAAAAATAAGTTCGGCTCAGCATGTTGAATGACAACGCTGAGCCGATTTTTTTGTCTCAATTATTCTCCAAAATGAATATTTCCAAAGAATTCAGGACAATGGAAACATGGCTTCGGTAACTGGATCGGATTCCAGGAAAGGAAATGAGGAGTCTGAAGCAGGTCACCGCATTTATAGAAATTAGCTCGCATATGAAATCCGCTGAAGTCTTTTACCGAGTGATTGAATACTGCTGCTGCAGGAATAGCCAGAGCCAGCTGCCAGCTGCAGGTACCGATCCGTTCTTCGAACGGTTCTCTGCCTAGAGAGGCCCAGCGAAGTACCTGTTGCATAATGTTTTCCGGTGCGGGATGACGGTCACCTACCCGTCCGCAATTGAGCAGCAGAGTACCGGCACAGTTACATTCAAAATTATAGTAAACAGGTTCTCCGGTTTCCGGTTGCAGGAAAAATTCACAGCATGCATCTTCCCAAACCCGTCCTCCGTCATGCGGAGCCACAGCCCGTACGCTGGCTTCTGTTACGGTGTAATGTATCAGTATATAATCCCCTGTATGGGCAACCCGGAACTTTACCTCCGGTTTATAAGGATATTCCGGCCAGTTGACCGTATCAATAGGTTGAAACTCGATTCCTTCCCGATCCAGCAAGGCCGGTATTTCCTGAGCGGTAGTGAAACCGCTGATTTTTTTGATTTCCAAATTTTTCATGTTCTGTGTTTTTATGGTCTATTTTTGTCAAAGGTACAAAAACTCGTTTGATTACAGATGGATTCAGGAAGAATAATGTTTTAAAATTCAGACGTTACTTTCTAACCCAGGAATGAGACTGGCCGAAAAAAAGCTGCATCTACCAGTTCCTGAGGCAGATGCAGCTACACGATAAATAAACCAAAAAATTAATTATCTTAAAAATGAAAACAAGAATGAGTCTCTTTTTATGTTATATTCAATAAACAAAGACACACGCAAATTGTTCACACAATGTTCTTAAAAATCTTATTTTCCAATGAAATAGACTGGCTGTCCGTCGAGTAAACAATTTAAACGGTTACCTCCCATGGATATATTGTCCATATACGAGTAATCACCGGGGCCATAAGTCAGCCGGATACTGGTATACATACTGTTGAACCAGTCCCATGTGAAGTTGTACACACTTTCCTGTATATATCCGTGGCAGTCCTGTGTATACAGATAATCTTCTCCCGTATTGTTTCCGTAAAATCTGAGTTCCTGATAATAATAAGTCCCATAATCATCATACCATTCGTCAGACCAGGGACGGCTGCACAGGTAGTCTGTATTTTCACGATATGCATCTGTACCGACACCTATCTCTACTCCTACATAATCACATGCCTGAAAAGCAAACGCGAAAGTGATCAGCATCAACATCCCGCATATCATTCTATAACTTTTTCCTCGTTTCATGGTTTCCTGTATTGTGAGAACTTTGTGTCCTCTGGTTTTCGATGAAGCAAAGATAGACAAGGAATCCGAGACTCCCGAATGATTTTTCCTATGTTTCCGGGGGAATATTCCTATCTGTAATAGGGAAAAACTTCAAGGTGCTGGTTTACAGTGTATAATAATGATCAGATCCGGAAGATGAGGAGAACAAAAAAAGCCAGAGGCAGATGAATGATGATCTTAAAAGCCATAAGTCATACCAATAACTTTTGCAGGTTAGTTATCTTTTTCCTAGTTTTGCAAAGTAAAGATGAAACACATCACTTTATAAACTTTACTTGGGGAAATTAAAATTGAATATTTGATATCAGATTAAATCTTACACCAATGAAAAACTCTAATAGAATCGTATTCATCGATTATGTTCGTGTTATTGCCTGTTTTCTTGTGATGCTGGTACATGCCAGTGAGAATTTTTATTGTATATCGGCAGATACAACTATGCTGGCTAATGAAAGCAACCGTTTCTGGGTGGCCTTTTATGATGGCGCATTGGGGCGCATGAGCGTGCCATTGTTCATGGTGGTCAGTGCATTCCTGCTGGTACCGGTCAAACCCAATGTATCCATGAGCGATTTTTACAAGCATAGATTCAAGCGCATCATTCCGCCTCTTGTATTTTTCATGTTAATTTACTGTTTCCTGCCTTTGGTCTGGGGACAGATGACCTGGGAACAGTCCTGGCAGGATTTCAGACTTTTGCCATTTACGTTTCCTTCCATGGCCGGCCATCTGTGGTTTATGTATCCGCTCATTTCACTGTATCTCATCATTCCGGTAGTTTCACCGTGGCTGGAACGCGCTTCGGCCAAAGAAGAACGTCTTTTTCTCATCTTCTTTATGCTGTCTACTCTTGTTCCCTGGCTGACCCGGTTTGTCAGTTCTAATTTATGGGGAACCTGTTTCTGGAATCCTTATTTTGGAATGTTCTATTATTGTTCAGGTTATCTGGGCTATTTGGTTATGGCTCATTATATACGCGTGCATCTGAAATGGGACCGGGCCAAACGCCTGAAAGTCGGTATAGGCTCATTTGTTGCCGGTGCAGCATTTACAGCGTGGTCAGCCTGGCACGCAGGAGTTCCAGGCATTGTCATGCAGACACCCAGCTATGAATGGTCATGGGAATTCTGTACACCGAATGTTTTGCTTGCTACTTTTGGAGCCTTCCTGATGTTCACCTGCATTAAAAGACAAGAAGCACATCCTTGGATCACAGGTATTTCAAAACTGACCTTTGGCATGTATCTGATGCATATTCTGTTTCTTTCCAACATTGCGCCTTTATTTATGCCGGAAGGACCGGCACAGCCTGTTCTTCCGGTTGCAGTCACTATTCCCTGCATGGCAGTATTGTGTTTTGTCTGTTGTGTGGTAACTACCAAGCTAATCAGTCTGATTCCCGGAAGCAAATGGATTATCGGCTAGAATTTGAAAAACCCTCGTTTCACCGGTTATTATTTCAGTGAAACGAGGGCTTTTTAAGTTCTGCTTAATTCTCCTGTTTGCTGGAGATCTGGAATGATGTACGTTCTATTTCTTTTTTATTACCAGATAAAACGACTTCATAAGCAGTCTGGGGCTTCTGTTGCTGTAAGTTTTTCAGTGAGAGTTCCTTTTCCTCATAAGGCTGTAAAGAACCGACATTTCCTTTAGCTATTGTCTTTCCGGAGCAGATGATTTCGATTTCTGCAGGCTGGGATGCTGAAAGTCCGAAGTTTGTAACTTTCACTTTCAATGTATTCTTTTCGGCATCATATACCGGACAACCAGCTGACAGTATGGAAGGAGAATAATCCACATAAGGAAGATCTGCATATCCGTATAACAGTTCACCGTTGGTCTTACGGCCGATCAGCTTCGGTGCAAATTCATCAGCTGTAATGCCACTCCCCTTTCCGTTGAACACAACAATCAGATCTTTTCCGTCTTTCCGTGTCTTTACGGCTTTACATCCTCTGCCAAAATTAACCTCCGTAAATGAGCCAAAACGAAGAGATTTTACATCAACATCGGTGTGCGGATTGAATCCCGGTTCCGCCTTTATCCGAAGTTCGATGCGTCTGGCAGAAGGGGTGATCGGTTCCTTATTCAATACAGACAATAACAAGCCTTTATTCAAAGGGATGCAAATATTTTTTGAAGAATGTTTGTCTCCGGGCAAATCTTCCCATTTGATTGTGTCGATTACGGCAAAGTTCATCTGTACAGCTCTTCCCAGACTGTCCTGGAATACTTTTGCGCGCTCATACTTGAACCATTTTTCCACTTCCCCATCCTTATGGTAAGAAATTCCGGGCATATAGGCCTCCCCTTGTTCTGTCACCCAGTGCAAGCCATCCTTGGAACGCTGGTAATATGCAATACGTCCCAGCCAGTCATTTACAATGAGATGATATTGAAGGCTGTCTTTCCATACCACAGGATCCTCAAAACGTCCGTCTATATCAGGATATACCCTTTTCCCTGTTATCTGCCGGTAAGCCGAAAGTCCGTCTTTACTGATCCAGACCCCTCCTCCCCGGCATACCATTAAATATGAATTGTCTGGACGGCGTGCGAAGGTCAGGTTCGATAACCCTTCAATAATATTTCTGCCACGCTGGTCGAATTCAAATTGCTGGTAAGTCCAGATTGGGCTGTTCTCATTTTCTGCAATATAATACCCGCCCGTCACGTAAATTACGATTCTGCCGTCGGCTAAGCGGAAAGCTTCGGGATTATGTCCTTTTCCAACAGAATTCTGTATGACATACGGGCCCGACAAAGTCTCTCCTACTGCATGGAATACAGTTGAATTCGGCCAGAACATATGTCCCTTGGGTGAACTTTCCGGCCATCCGCAGACATAAAGATGATACTTTCCATCTGCTGATTGCAGGATGTTTCCTCCCCAAAACGACATGCCGTCAACCTCTATCCCATTATTGACATATCGGTTCTGAACGCACTGGGTTCCCCAAAGATGGTTTGATTTTATTCCGTCCGGCATTGGAAGAAACCGGTCTATAAAGCGGGCTCCCTCAACAAGCTGATCCCATTCTGACGGGCGCGGGCGTTCTGTAATCTGTGCACCGGCTGAAGCGCAGAAGGTGCATATAACAAAAAGAAAAGAATAAATTTTTTTCATATTCTATGATAAATGATTGAATAGGAATTCATGTATTTCTCTGTTGATTCTGTTTCAGATCCGTTCAAATCTGGCTAAATACCCGCCTCCGGACAGCAACTTAATATTTAAATACTTTTTACTTTTTATTGTTTTAGTATCCATCAAGATTTCTTTTCTACCTTTGTCATAAGCTATGACCATTTTATATTTACCCTCAGGCAGAAAATTCAGATTTAACGATACGGATTTTTCCTGTTCCCCATTTAATACCGACAAATACCATATATCACCTTTTCTTCTGGCGATTGCTGCAAGATTTCCAATCTTGCTTTCAGGCAAGACATAGTTCTCATCCCATACTACAGGAACTTCTTCTATAAATCTTCGTCCGGGGCATTTCAGCATATCCTCCATATCTGCAGCCAATATAAGCATCGGAGAAGTAAACATGTAAATTGAAGCCAGCTGATGGGTAAATGTTACGGCTTCCGGACAGAAAGCTCTGAAGTTAAGCGGAGTATAATCAGCAGGACCGGCCAGCCAGCGTGTAAAAGGCAGAACCGTATTATGGAATGGCCACGCAGGTCCGGGGGCCCAACTGCTTTCACCGCCTACACATTCCAGTCCTCTTACCGCCTCTTTAGCCAATAAGTTAGGATATTTGAATGACTCACCGGCCGGTTTGTTTACGCCATGAAATATTACCATCAGTTTTTCTTTGGCTGCATCTTTCAGGATTTCTTCCATCAATCTGACTGTAAAAAGATTTTCCGTGTGGAAAAAGTCTATCTTCAAGCCTTTAACACCTATTTCGGCACACTTCGCCATAAAGCTTGCTCTCTCTTCCGGATCAACCAGACCTATATCACTTCTATTCCCATAGCGCGGTGAAGACGGGCGCCATACCCAGATATTGACATTTTTGCTTTCTGCATACTCAACAAGTTCCTTCAGCATGGCCCATTTGTCACGTCCGTTAGCTTCTTTTTCTGTCTGAGCCCAGTTTTCCCATCCGTCATCTACTACGACAGACTCTATTCCAAGCTCAGCACATCCGTCTATATATTTTTTGTGATTGGCAACGCTCAGACGTTCAACCCCTCCTTCGGTCAGCCATGTAAATACAGCTCTTCCCGGTTTTATCCATTCGTTGCTGTCTGAAAAAAGAGCGTTATCAGGCTTGTCACAGACCTGCGAAATGATTTTGTTGTTTACCAGGCCATTCAGGTCGTCAGCCAACATCAGAACTCTCCAGGGAGTCTTGATCTCATTCTTGTCAGGGTAAGCTATCCAGGGATTATTTCTTACAGCTTCATGCCAATATTTGGCAGGAGGCAAACCGGTTTCAATGCCTGTTTCGATATGGCCTTTATTGTCGGCATAACCAAATTGTATTTTGTTGGGGGCCGTACAATACATGACTGCCCCATGAAAATTAAACAGGTTAGCTTCCGTGATCGCCGCATATATCCCCTCTTGAGTCAGGAACGTAGCGGGAGGAGCAAGGAGTTCTCCTTCGATGCTGTCAGTTTTACGTTCCTGATAAATCTGGTGCCATCCATACTGAAACGGTCCACTTGCATACCATGCAGTTGTATTTGACGGGAAAACAAAAGAAGTGCTTTCTCCATAGACACATTTAGGCCCATTGGCCGGTATCCGGTATCTGAATGCGATACCATCATCAAATTCTTTGACATCTACATAGAATGAGTTATGAATGCCATTGGCCAGGTAACTTCTGATTGATTCATCAGAGGATTCCGTCTCAGAAAAAGATTTAATATTTTTACCATACGGACTGTTGTCCATGATGATTCCCAAAGATGAGTTTTCTATAACGGGACGATCGTTATAGGAAACATTAAACATTAATTCGTTCTGTTGCAGGAAGACATTCATTCTTGATTTCTGGGCAAAAACAGAGCCTGAAGCAAGAAGAAACAAAGATGCACAATAAAATATACATTTCATATTATTAGAGTTATGTCAATACTGAATTCAAGCAGATTATGCAACCGCATTGAATTCCAGGTTTATTCGTTTTTCAGTACATATTCCCAACCTTTCTGTCCGGAGTCAAGTGTACTTCTTGTCTCCGTCATTCTTATTATTCCGTTCTTTTTCTCGTTAGCCGTTGAAGTGTTTTTTATTTTACTTATAAATCTGATTATATTTACTGCTCTTGTTGGCGGGCCGGCTTCTTTCCCTTTCAACAAGTAGGTCCACATGAAGTAATTTAAATAATGCCTAAATATTTATTCTTTGGAGACAGACATCAAAAGATGCCGCAAAAGTAATGATTTATTTGGAAAAACATATATTAATCCATACTTTCTCAACAAACTGTTATTCAAGAATAGTAAGTTTATACATCATATTCATAATTTTATACATCTTTCCGGTTTTCATGATGTGATACTTTCCCCATTTAAGTCATAAAAATGAATCTGTAAATAAAAAACTGATTAAAGAATCTATAATAAATAGAGAATACAACCCAGAAGAAAAACGAATAAGAAACACACTGCAATGATTATTTTGGTTTTGAACAGATTGTCATTGTCCATGTCGGTTTTTTCTTTTGTCTTTCTTTGGATTTCTTCCACTTCTTCTGCCGAAATTTCAGGCAGTTTTGTACCCTTACCAATTTTCGAGAGTCTGGTACGGGTCTCTTTTATGCGTTCTCTGCCCAATTTCCTGAGTTCACGGTTTTCTTTATCCCGCCTTTGCATATCATTGATACAACCTAAAGTTCCCATAGTCAAGTGATTTAGTGTCTACTAAAATACGAAAAGGTTTTGTAAAATAAAATACTTTTCGTATTTTTAAGGAGCATTATCTTGTTCTTAAAGCAAACAGGCCATGTGTATGAGAATTTTAGTGATCGCCATTTTACTTTCGCTTGTCGGTTTACCTGTGAAAGCTACGGGACAATCAGGCGACATAATCCGCCTGGAAGGAGAAGAATGGGATTTGATAGCAAAGCCCATAGGATACGACTCTCTGCTATATATGCGGATGAAAGATTTTCTTCCGGAAAATATTAATTGGTCTACGGGCAATTATAGCGGCTATACTGCTTTCTGGGAGATACGTGACGGATATCTTTGCCTGCAACGGGTAGAAGCGGATATCTACGATGAAGTCAGTAAAAAGGAATCTACACGGGTGTATGAAGTGAAGGAGTTGCAGCCGCTCTTTGCAGCCTATTTTCAGGCGGGAATGATTCAAGCCCGCTGGTTCAGTGGGGAGCTTCGGGCCGGAAAAGGAGATCTGGTGAGATACGTGCATGATGGGTTCAACCGTAACATGGAAACGGAACGGGTGCTGACTCTCCGGAACGGCAAAGTGCTGAAAACGCAGACTTATCATAATTACCGGAGAACCGGACTGAATCTGATGAAAGCACAGGGAGAAATCGAGCGTAGGTTTCCTTGGAAGCGGTTTCCTGAATACCGGGGAGAACGGATTGTTTTTACGATAAGTGATTTCCAGACGACGGAAGACGGGCGCTTCGTAGATTGTGACGTGCATTCTGTCTTTATACGTTCTTTACGGGAAAAGACAGACGACGGAACTCATCCGCTGGCTCTTGCTCTCAAAGAAACGCTTAGATCCATTTATCCATGGGAGGTACTTTTTATCAACGGGAAGCACACTATAGAATTTCAGTATTTTACTATGCCGCTGAAAGAAGATATAACGCATAATGAGGGTGATTCTGCAAGATATACAATTGTCGGTCGGGTGTATGGTGAATCTGTCCGTCAACGCCCTCCTTATGATGTGGTACATGATGTGCTGGTTGGTTCCAATCTGAGCATGGCAGGACAGCCGTTTCTGGGATGGCTGACAGATTCCACCGGCTGCTTCCGGATAAAGGGACTGGAGGCTGGAACTTATCATCTGAAAGCTGAATATGTGGGACTGGCCCCTTGTGATACGGTAATAACCCTTCCTTTACCACATAATGACACCTTGCGGATGGTGCTTCCTTTATGGTATGATCATATTTTGAAATATGACTGTTCACCGGAGCTGTCGAAAGAAAACATCGTTAAAGGACGTCCCCAATTGCGCCTGGTAATACCGGAAGGACAGGAACAGAAAATCCGTACACACTTTTTCTGGAAGATGTATGGTGTGAGCTATGACGCTTTTTATCCATTGAAGAAAGATGGAACACTGGACTGTTATCTGGGTGTTCCCAATCATATATTGACAGCTTATAATCGGGTGGTTTTTGATTATCTGGATATGAAATTTGGCAATTCATGGCGTAAGGTGGCTCCGAAAGGAATATTTGGTCTGGATAAATCTTTAGATGAATCTTGTGATGATAAATAGTTTACAAAACATTACATAAAGAAGGCAAGTATATTTTACTGAATCATAATTTTTACCTATCTTTGTAAAACAAGAACCCGCCAAGCCTCTTCACAATGCTTAAATCGGCGGGTCGTTTTTTTATATATGAGATACAGTTTACTTAAAAAGATTTAGTTATCCAGATAGCTTGCCAAGTCCCTGAGTATTCAGGCCAAATTCACGTCTGAAAGCTCATTGAGGGAAATATACTGTATTTATCCTCCATGAATCCGACCACGATACCGAAAAAATCACATCGTCATCCTTCTTGTTTCTTTCAAATAAACCATCTTACGAAGCCAAGGGCAAAAATCGCATGGCAAACAGTCTCCTTTCCCTTGTCGTCCTGGGAATAGAGCGCATAACATTTGAATTTTGAAGTTTCAGTTTTTTCCCCTTTGGTGAAGCTAAATGAGTTTCACCAAAGGGAAAAAAGACAAGTGTCACTTGGTGTTTCTCCAGTCTGCAGTACATTTGCATATAAGAAAAGGTTCCGACTATGATGCTCCAATGCTTTCCTGATATTCAGTATTCTGAGATTTACAAAGAACACGGTATTCATTTTCAGATATGTCACCTAACATTGGCAACTATCCTAATTTATCTGCATGATTATATACTTGGCATATATAAGCTGTAACATATAGGATAAAAAACGATAGCTACTGCAACTATGTGGTTCATAGTGACAGTAGCTATTGTTATATATAAAGATTTAATATCTGGAGTTTAAGAATTTTTACTTTTTATCATCTCTTTCAAAATGGAGATGGAAAGTGGCCCCAAATACCCTTTCAATTCTCGACATACTAAATCAACCAAAGATATGACTTACCTAATTTTATTTCCTCGAAAAGAGCAGTAATAGTAGACTAATTATGATGCAATGAGAAATCAATCATCTCACGAAGCATTTCCTTAAATTCGTCATTATTGTATTGAGATTTAAGATTGTTCTGCTTATCTAATAATCCTGATTTAAATTCTCTATTCATAGCAGGTTTGTCTCTTATATCATCAGCTGGAATAATCCATGCTTTGTATCCATATTGTGAGAATTTAAGATTAAACTGTTTATATTCTTCCTTCTTGTCGCCATCAAAAAGAGCTCCAATATAGGAAAAACCAAGACATTTTAAAATATGTGCTATTTTTGAAATGTTACTTGCACCACCAGCACCGAAACCAAAAAGTGCAATATTGTTTGTAAACCCTAGCTGTTTCAAAATTTCTGGTATAAGCACAACATCTTCTTGCCCTTCAGTTATAATAAATCCATCTTCAGCAAAAAAGCAAGAACGTGCATCGTTACCCAAAATATGAGGGTTATAGATATTATGAGTGTAAGATTTAAAATATTCACGACAAGTCTCATCAATTGAAGCAATTGTAGACCCATCT
>UMAG01005002.1_pt1 | contig 30572 bp, 30 predicted proteins | sample 1963651 | NCBI WGS metagenome assembly UMAG01 (sample SAMEA4835910, study PRJEB28245) | human gut metagenome | biome: gut microbiome; material: fecal sample | place: Denmark | collected 2008 | reverse complement strand
CCTTTGACGGAGATGGATACGGACTTCATGCTGAAAACGCTGGATTACATCAAGGTCTTTGAGAATGGGACGCTGTTGGTGGTGTTCCTGGATGGGACTGAGATTGAATGTAGAAGTGAAAAAGAATAATAGAATACACTAGCTAAAATAAATTATTTTGGTTGGTGTATTTTTATTGCAAATTCTGTAATTGGCAGTATAATAATGTTAATATCGTTGTTTTCAAGATGGTTGGAGGAAACGGGATGTCTGATGTAAATAATTTGTTGGAAAATGCAGTGATGGAAACGAAAAATGTATTGCCGGGAGAAAAGTTTCTGCTAAGAGATTTGTTTAAGGGATATGAATGGAATAGAATATCACGAAGTGATAGATTACTGTTGGGGACATTGTTTTTGAATCATGTAAAAACGTTTAAAGGTAGTATTGTAGCAGTAGAGAAAACATCCTCTGGACAACAACAATATAGAAAAGTGTAAGTGATTAAGATGGACGTACATACAAGAGAAACCAGAAGTTATAATATGTCTCAAATAAAGGGTAAAAATACAAAACCAGAAGAATCAATTAGGAAGTATTTGTTGGGTCGGGGATTGAGATACAGAAAAAATGATAAAAGGTTGCCAGGGCATCCTGATATTGTATTACCAAAATACAAAACAGTTGTTTTGGTAAATGGTTGTTTTTGGCATGTGCATGAGGGATGTAAATATTTTAAATGGCCTGAGAGCAATGTGGAATTCTGGAAAAATAAATTAACAGAGAATAGAAGAAGGGATGTTGTAAAAATTCAGGCGCTTAAAGAGTTGGACTGGAAGGTTATTGTAGTTTGGGAATGTGAATTAAAGGGAGATAATCAAACAACCAGATTAAACAAACTGTATTTGGAAATAACACAGAGAGAACAAAAAACGTAATTGATAGGAGCATAAAGATGGCAAAATTAAGGTATTTGGATCTTTTCGCTGGAGCGGGAGGATTATCGGAAGGATTTATAAGAGCGGGTTTTACGCCGGTATCACATGTAGAAATGGATGCCGCTGCTTGCTATACCTTAAAAACAAGATTAGCCTACAAATGGCTTTTGAATGAAGGCAAATCAGATATTTATGATTCCTATCTTCGTGGAGAGATTACAAGAAATGCATTCTATGCAGAAGTGCCAGAGTCATTATTGTCTACCGTGCTGAATTATGAAATATCATGGGATAACATTGAGGAAGTATTCCAAAAAATAGATGATAATTTGGATGGTGAAAAAATAGACTTAATTGTAGGGGGACCTCCATGTCAGGCATATTCTTTAATTGGAAGAGCTCGTGATGAAAACGGAATGCTGGGAGATAAAAGAAATTATTTATACAAATTATATGGAGAATTTTTAAAAAAGTATCGACCTAAGTATTTTGTATTTGAAAACGTGACAGGTTTGTTATCTGCTAAAGATACTGATGAAAAATTGCATTTTGATAAAATGCGGGCTTTATTTCAGCAATGTGGATACAAGACAGAGTACAAGACTTTAAATACAGCAGATTATGGGGTGTTGCAGAATCGAAAACGAATTATTTTGATTGGAAAATATGGAGATGGTGAAAAGTTCTATCCTGAAATACCCAAAATAGAAAGAACATACTTTGTTGGTGAAATTTTTAAGGATTTACCTTTTTTACGGGCTGGAGGCGGAAGTGCAAGACCTATAGAAACAAAAGATTATCAAGGGCATTATTTATATGAGTCCGGAATAAAGCAAATGAACCATCAAATGGTTACATTCCATAATGCTAGGCCGAATACTGAACAGGATAAAGAAATTTATAGAATTGCTGTAAACTTATGGAATAAAGAGCATAAGAGATTAAGTTATACGGATTTGCCATTACATTTGCAATCTCAGAATAATAAAGAATCTTTTTTAGATCGATTTAAAGTTGTTGCTGCAGAGCTTGATTGTTCACAGACAGTAGTGGCACATATTTCAAAGGATGGGCATTATTTTATTCATCCTGATATTTTACAAAACAGATCCCTTACTCCTAGAGAAGTTGCAAGATTACAGACATTTCCGGATGACTATTATTTTGAGTCCGTATCAGGTAAACCATCAAGGACAACTGCATATAAACAAATTGGTAATGCGGTTCCAGTTTGTTTGGCCGAGAAGGTTGCAAAAGCATTGAAGGAATGTTGGTAGAATATTATAGAAAATAGCTACAATGATATAATGAGGAGTTTGAACATATTAGTATAGGAAGGATGGAATTCGCATGTTGCAGATGCCGTTTAAACCAAGAGCGCAAATCTTGCTGCAGCTAGGTGAACAGTTGATTAAAAATGAGAATATAGCAATATTGGAGTTGGTAAAGAATGCATATGATGCGGATGCCAAAAAGGTAGTGGTCAATATGCGCTCTATCGATTCTAAAGATATTGGGTATATTGAAATTCATGACGATGGCTGTGGGATGAGTATAGACATAATCAGGGATATTTGGATGGAGCCAGGAAACAGCCATAAAAAGGGAGTAGTGGAGCGCAAGGAGCGTTCAGAATTAGGTCGATTGCCGATTGGAGAAAAAGGCATTGGCCGATTTGGTGTGCACAAATTGGGAAAAGTAATTGAGCTTGTGTCAAAGATGGAGGGAAGACAAGAGGTTGCATTGAATATTGATTGGAGAATATTTGAAAATGCAGAATATTTATCAGATGTGAATATCAATATTCAGGAAAGGAAAGCAGAGATTTTTAAAGATGGAAAAACAGGGACATATATAAGAATCAGAAATTTGTCAACAAATTGGACCAGAGGTATGCTTCGTAATTTGCATAGATCTCTTACAGCATTGAATTCCCCGTTTGATTCGAATCAATCTTTTAAAGTGGTTTTGAAAACTGACAAGTTGGAATGGTTGGAGGGGTTAATTAGTTTTAAGGACATCAAAGAATATGCGTTGTTCGAATGTGATATGAAGCTTGAGAAAAATGAAATAACAAAGTTCGAATACAATTTCCGGCCATATGACGTTATGTACGGGATAAGTAAGCGAAAAGTTGTTTTTGATAAGACTGTTATAATGAGAAAACGTGTAAATAAAAATGGTAAGAACGATTTTGAGGATATAAATTTATCAAAATATGAAATTGGAGATATCAGAATAAAAATTTATGCCTTTGATAGGGACTCAAGTATTTTAAATAACTTTATTCCCGATAAAGCTGCATTTAAAAATTATCTTGATGAAAATGGCGGAATTAGTGTATTTAGAGATGGTATGAGGATTCTGGATTATGGAGAACCCGATAATGATTGGCTGGGTTTGGATTTGAAAAGAGTAAATGCTCCGACTAAAAATTTAAGCAATAATATTATTTTAGGGGCAGTTTATTTGGACAGAGATAATAGCGGAGATTTAAAAGAAAAGGCAAATCGTGAAGGATTTATAGAAGATGAAGCGTATCAATGTTTTAAAAATGCCGTGGAGTTTGCACTTGGGCAGTTTACAGCACAAAGAAATATTGATAAGGAAACTTTGAGAGTTTCTCTTTCGGGAGGCGCTAAAGAACCTGTAAAGGAAGAAATATCCGAAATAAGAAAAACTATTTCTAATGCTCAAATGGACAAAATGCTGAGAATACAGTTGGAAAACTCTCTTATTAAGGTTGAGAATGAGTTGGAGTTTCTTAAGCAAAGGTATATAAAGACAGCAAATGCAGGTATGAGTTACGGGATTGTTATTCACGAAATTGAAAAAATAATTAGTGAATTAAAAATAGCTGTTAAAGCAGAGGGGACATCAAGAAAGATAAAGACTCTTGCAGCACATTTGTCACGAGTGGTTGATAGTTATGCTGAATTATTAAGAAATAAAAGTAAGGCCACAAATAGCCTTGTCGATATCATAAAACAGGCACTGTTTAGTGTTGAATATCGGTTGAATGCGCATGAGATCGAGATTATTGACGAATTCTCTGAATATAAAGGAAATGTAGATGTCAAGTGTGCATCTAATATGATAGTGGGTGCGATAATTAATATAATTGATAATTCAATATACTGGACCACATATGCAAAAAAGCCCGAACGTAAGATATTGTTTAAAATTACAGAAGAAATAGAAGGGGTAATAGGAATTGTAATTGCAGATAATGGGATCGGATTTAAAATATCTGGTGAAGACGCAATAAAACCGTTTGTTACAACAAAAACAAATGGCCTAGGTCTGGGGTTGAATATTGTTAGTGAGATAATGATTGCACAAAATGGAACCATAGTTTTTCCGGAAAATGGAGATATAGATTTACCTCAAGAGTTACAAGATGGTGCAGTAGTAATGTTGGCTTTTTCAAAGGAGTAACGATATGGATAATTTACCAAATGGAGGAAAAGTAGTAATAGTTGATGATTGTTTTCAGGAAATATTACCATTAATTAACATATTAAATAAAAATGCAATTCCTGTAATATATTATTCAGGAAGAGCAAATGAATTACCGATAAAACCGTTACACGGAATAAGATTATTTTTTCTGGATCTGCGCTTTTCAACAAATACGGATACAAAGACAATAGTTTCTAATGCTTGTAATATTCTTCAAACTATTTTGGGAGAAAATAATGGTCCATATTTGTTGATTATTTGGAGTAGTACAGGCACTGACTATAAAGAGGAACTGGAAAATGCATTAGGGGATAAACTATATAGGCCGGAGTTTGTTTTGTGTTTGTCGAAGGCGGATTATTTTGAAATAAAAGATAGCGAAGTTTATTCAGTGATAGGAGATATCGAAAAGATATTAGATGAAGCAGACGTTGAAAATATTGACAGTATTATGGAAAAAATCACAGAGAGAGTTATTGCAAATGAAGATGAGAATGAAAAAGTATTTATTTCATCGAGCATAGATAAACTTCAACAGGAACTATATGATGGTTTAAAGAATGCAGGTTTGTTATCTCTGTTTATTTTATGGGAAAATACGATTAGAAACTCTGCGCATAAAGTAGTAAATGAGATTTTTACTCAGATACCGGAATCAATACCAACAGATAAAAAGTTGCCGGCAATGGCGTACTATTTAGCAAAAAATCGATTGGAGAAGCAATTTGAGACAGTAGAAGGAAAAGATAAATTGCATGCAGCATTAATGGAATTGAATGAGTTGTATACATATTTCTATTCTGAGGATGTGATTAATATTTCTGTTGATGGATTTTTACCATTAAATATTCAGAAAAATACAGATTTAGTTCCTTCACAGGCAAAATTTAATGCATGGAAGATGATTTCTCCTACATATAAAAAAGATACCCCGGGCAATATATATGAAGATAAGAATAAAGTGTTTGAATTCTTTAATTTGGCCAAAGATTATAGTGATGGAAAAAAATACGGAGAAGCGGCACAAAGGTTAAAAGAAGATGGAAGAATAATGTATATTGGGGTAAATATAAATGGAGAGTGTGAAACTGTTCAGAATAAATATCCTGTTATAAGAGTAATACCAGGGGTACTCATTCCTTGTGAGGTTTATAGAGAATATGAGAATAGCGGAGTGCTAAAAGCAATAAACAAGGCGGGGGATTATATATTTAATGAATTCGATCCTATTGAATATAATGGTGTTGAATATTATTTGTTGTTCAATATAAATCAAAGTACATTTTTGCGTAAAGAAGTAATCGAAAAAATTGAAGTATATTTTACATTGCATAGAAAATATTATTTAAAACTCCGTCAAGCTCTTGTTACAGATTTCTCAAAACAAGGGTTAGATTTATATGGGGCTCATTAAATAATTTAATAGAGTTTCATTCAGAATTTCTGGTGGAACTCTATTTTAGTTTAATTAAGGAGACACAGTCATGAATATAGAAATGAAATATCACAATGTATACTATTACTGTGGCATTTTGAATAATGTTATAGAATATCAGCAAGAAGAATTTTTAACAAAATTATGGGAATTTTCACATGTTTATCTCGAAAAGGTACCAGAAAAGTATGATAAGGAATCTGTCTTGTTACTTTTTTGCAGGTGGGCAGTAAAATCAATGATGGAAGAAGATATGGAAGAAGAGTTGACAGAACTAAAAAAACTAATTGAAGAATCTGCAGATAAGAATGAGAAAGCCCTAGAGAAGGTATTCTGGAATAATGGTGTGTATTTTTCTTTTGAGGTGGAGAGGGCAATTGAACATTATTATGGAAAGAGTAACCACTTTTATGAGTGGTTACTAGAAGAAACATATGATTTATTGGAAGACGCATTTGATGATTATTTAGTACAATTGTGGATTGGAGATAAGTATGAAAACGTTGTAGATAAGATCGCAGAGGAGATGTTTTACATATTATTTATGAACAGAGATTTTTTGTTATATTTTAATCATTATATGTCTCGTACTCATGAAGTAAACTTTTCACGTATACACATGCCTGAATGGGTGAAGCGTGCGGTATTTTATCGCGATAGAGGAAGATGTGTACTTTGCGGTAAAGACTTATCTGGTCAGCTTGCGATTTCAGGAGAGAGAGAAATTCATTATGATCATATGGTATCTTTAGAACAAGGCGGTATGAATGATGTGACAAATATTCAACTGCTATGTAGTAGTTGCAATTTATCCAAAGGAACGTTTAGTGCTACGAGTAATATATACCAGAATTGGTATGATATGAATAAAGGGTAATTAGTGATATATGTTTATGCAAGCTAGTGGGCAGAACTATAATTTTTATAATAGAGTTGCCGGGGTAAAAGCTTACCCCCATAAAAGGGGCATAAATCTTTTCGCAAAAGGCAATAATTTCGCTATTTAGTATAAGAAATAACTTTCGCCGCATGTGGAAACAGTCTGCCTTCTGTCGAGAAAAGCCCAATAAATCAAAGGTTTCTGCGATTCTGGAAGAAAAATAGATGTGTGTTTCTGTTTCCGCAGAGTGAGGATATAAGCAGAGGTTTACCTCAGGGGATAGGCTTTGGGGAACGGGAGATATACATTTTGGCGAAAGGATACTTTTTGGCAAAAGAAATGAAGAGCAGATTAATAAAATTATTTGGTAATATAGCATAGGAGGAAATAGAGTGACTACTGAGTTATTGGAGATAATGAAAGCAGATATAAAACGATGCGAAGATGCTCAAGAATCAAGCAATGGTACGCATAGCTTATATCAGGCACTAATTGCAAAATACAACGGTATATTTGAAGATTTTGGGAAGGATATACCGACATCAGGGAAAGCATGTGCTGTTGGTAGTGCGCTGAATTACAGACCAGAATTAAATGCTATCAAAGAAAAATTGGAATTGATTATTGCGACAGATAAAGAAAAAGATCCTTTATTTGATTTTAAATCTATGTATGAAGAAGATTTGGAATCTTTAAAACAAGCTATATCTGATTCTGCAAATGAGGTGACACCTGAAATCGCTAAACAGCAATTGTATAAAGATGTAACTGCAAAGTATGAAGCATATGTACCAAAGCTTAATGTAGGATTATATGGATATGAGGAAGCAATTGGAATTTACGATGAAGTGGCCGGACAAGAACTGTTTTATGACTTAAGACAAATTTATAATAAAATGCTGACTTTTAAAGCATTGGGATATCCGGCACTTATAGAAACAATTCCTCAGAGTGTCCCAATGGTGCAGATAACAAATACAAATGAAAACAAAGTTGACATCAATATTACCTTTAGTGATGTAAGAAAAGAAATTGAGAATATGTCGGCGTTGCCGGATGCTGAAATAGAGGAAATCTTGAATAAAATTAACCAATTAGAAAAAATCGTTAAATCTTCAGACCGCAAATCAAAAAAGTGGGAAAATGCAAAAGGAATTGTTAAATGGATTGCTGATAAAGGCGTTGATGTAGGAATTGCGTTGTTGCCACTGTTATTGCAGATTAAGTAGGAATACATAGGAACATAGTGTGAGGAATGCTGTAAACGGGGATAAAACCATTACCCCACTTTAAAAATCCATTGCATACTTTCGCTATGCAGTATAAAATAAGTGTTCAGGGGAATGTTGAGACTGTTGTTCTTCTGTCCCAACAAAAACCGGACGATCATATTGAGATAGAGATTAAGCTGGATGAGATAGATACTACAAGTGCAGAGGCAAAGGCTACATACAAAGGAATAGAAGAATGGGTGCAGGAGCACTACGGATTTCATGTAACAAATCTTAATATCGCTCAGGTAAAGCAGAAGCATGGAATTATAGAAAGAGAGAATTACAATAAACCTAAATCTGAGAATAGCAGACAGCCAGGAACTACTCCGGAAAAGGAGAAGGCCATTACAGAAGCTCTTAAACATTTCAAGATGATATGATAATTGAGAGACATTCTTTTATGGAGTGTCTCTTATTTTTTTATAAAGATATATAATCTTCATCAAATCTTTATTTTTTCTTCGTATTCTGTTTTCAGGTTAAGAAACAACTGTGATAACAAAATAAAAAATAAATTTATATATTGAAAAGAAGGGAAAATAACGATGGAAATGATGCTTAAAACTAACGAACTTTGCAAGACATTTAAAGATCAGAAAGCTGTAAATAAAGTTTCACTTAATATACCGAAGGGATGTGTATATGGTCTCCTTGGGCCTAATGGTGCAGGAAAGTCGACAACACTTAAGATGATTACCGGAATCATGAAGCCCACAGATGGCGAGATCATCTACGACGGAAAACCCTGGAACAGAGGCGTGCTTGAAGAAATCGGAGCACTGATCGAGAATCCTCCAATCTATGAAAACCTTACAGCAAGAGAGAATCTTGAAGTAAGAGCAGTTCTTCTGGGAACTCCAAAGAGTCGTATCAATGAAGTTTTAAAAACAGTTTCACTTACGAACACAGGAAAAAAGAAGGCAGGTCAGTTTTCACTTGGAATGAAGCAGAGACTTGGAATCGCCCTGGCGCTTCTCGGAAATCCTAAGCTTCTTATTCTGGATGAGCCAACAAACGGACTTGACCCCATCGGAATTGAAGAACTTAGAGAACTCATAAGATCCTTCCCAGAGCAGGGAATCACAGTGATCCTCTCAAGCCACATTTTATCAGAGGTTCAGATGTGTGCAGATTACATCGGAATTATTTCAGATGGAGTTCTCGGATATGAAGGAAAGCTTCTTCCCGGACAGAATCTTGAAGACCTTTTTATGGAGGTTGTTAAGAAAAACCGTAGGCTTCAAAATATCGCATAACCTAAGAGATTCTTCCAATTACCGAATAGATTAGACGAAAGGATTACAACAATGACTAACATAATCAGAGCAGAGTTTTTAAAATCAAAAAGAACCATGAGTAGTATACTTATATTTGCATTCCCAATAATCGCACTTGTAATGGCGCTTGTGCTTACAGCAGGAATGACAAACGCTTACGCAGAGAGCGCATGGAACTGGTGGTATACGCTTCTTCTTCCCGGAATGATTGCTATCATAAGTTATCTTTCGGTAATGAGAGAGAAGAAAAACGGGTACTACAATGTCAAAGCCCTTCCTATCGAGAAAAAAAGATGTTCAGACCGGCATTACTCCCATTGATAACCGGATAAATGACTATCTTGGAGATCGGTATTTTGAAGGTGTTACTGTTCCTACAAACAATGGTAATAATATTATGACCATTCTTACCATTGTCTGGACTATTGGTATTCTGTTTTTAGTTACCTATACCGTTATCAGCTATTGGCGTATGCATCGCAAAGTTGATACTGCCGTTCGCTACAAGGACAACATTTTCCAGAGCGAGAATGTAAAATCTCCGTTTGTGCTTGGCATCATAAAGCCAAGAATCTATCTCCCGTTCAACATGAACGGTCAGGATCTGGAACACGTTGTTGCCCATGAGCAGGCACACATTCATCGTAAAGACCATTGGTGGAAACCCCTTGGTTTCCTCTTACTGATAATCCATTGGTTCAATCCTCTTATGTGGTTGGCTTATGTTCTACTATGTCGTGACATTGAGCTTGCCTGCGATGAAAAAGTCATCAAGGAACTTGGCAATGAGCAGAGAGCCGATTATACGCAAGCACTTGTTGCCTGTAGTGTAAACCGCCGCATGATTGCCGCTTGTCCTCTTGCCTTTGGCGAGGTAGGTGTAAAAGAGCGTGTAAAGTCCGTGATGAACTATAGGAAGCCCGCGTTCTGGATTGTCTTGGTGTCTGTGATTATCTGCGCTGTGACATCTGTCTGCTTTCTGACGAATCCGAAATCGAAGGGTTCAAACGATATTCCGGAATTGCTGATACCCGGCTCCGCGTGGAGCTATCAGCTTAGTGATAATGCAGATTTTCCTGTGGATGCATCTTTCACCGTTCAGGACGATCTCTCAATTGTCGGAGCTATCGTCAAAAACGACATAAATACGGATTTTTGCATGAAATATCGCGTAAGAGGGGCTGCCGGATGGGCTGAATTCTATGGCTGCACCCCGGAGATGGCACAGGAGGCCGAATCAGAAGAATATCTTCTGTTTACCGCGTCTCTTCGTGCGGATAATGGAAAATTGGTTTTCCGAATGTCGGACGGCCACGGCTTGTCTTATTTGGGAACCCGCGAGGCAACTTTCACACAGATAGCGGATTATTCTTCGGCACATGCAGAAAAGTGGTTTGATTACCTTGAAACCCCTGATGAAATGAAATGGGACGATAGTCTTGAAATCAGCCTCACCGAGTTTCCAGATGCAACCTTCCGTTGGACTTCCGTAGAGATGCTGGCTGTTAAGGGTAGTAAAAGCACTTCACTTTATACGGGGATGCCAATCTGGAACGCCTATTTCTGCGACCTCACCGGCGACGGTTTGCCTGAGTTGTGTTCTTCAATCAGTTGGGGCTCAGGCATGATTGACGACCGTGTCATTATCTATGACTATGCAAACGGAGTAAGCTATGAACTGTCTGACCGAGGATATTTTGGTTTTACGCTTAGGCAGGATGACCAAGATGGCCTTTTGTATGTAGATAAATCAAAGTATAACTCTAATGAACTGGTTGAAACCGGACGATTGGTTTTCAAGAATCATTGTATTCAGATTGAAGGTTTTTCCAACGAAGCGCATCAGGTGTTCCAAGCTGAAATTCTGGAAATTCATGATGGCAATTATCTTGTGAAGCCTGTTGAAGGTAGCTGGGAATTGAATAGTGCAGACCGAATTGAAGTGCCGATCAGAAATGCGCATCCATCACCGGAACCTGAAATCGGAGATATGATCGAAATTGAATACACTGGTGAAATCCTTGAAACCTATCCTGCACAAATTGCAGATGTTTATGGCATCAAGATTATAAAGGAAGCCGAAACATGGGACTTAATCCCTATGGTTATGGTGAACGGGACACTGTATCTTGATACTGGACATGAAAGCAAAATAGAAGCAAGATGTGGTGTTATGGATGGAGAAATCACATCCCAGGTTGATGGAAATAAACAGCCCAGCGTTGACAATCAATCCAATTTTGGCACAGGATATGGTTATCAATACGGGGCAACTGAGGGAACCATTGAACTCTTTATGAATGGCAAGTGGTGGATCTTCGCTACCGAAGAAGCGCGACAGTAAATCCAGTTTCCGTCCATAGAGGATGAATTTTCTAAGGTTTATCTGACCATTGGTTCTGAAGGTGTTAAGAGCATCGCACTTTCAATGCCAAATTCCAGCGGTGGATTTGAAAATGCAGATGGCTCCCTTCTAAAAATGGGTGAACGTATCTGGCTGGAGAACTTGGACGGATACAATGATCTGCGTGGACTAACAATAACAGCCTTTGGTGAAAACGTAGAAATCATCTGGACTACATCTATTCCTGATAGTGAAGAAAACAAAGGCTTTACTCATCTGGTAAATGATGATTGGAAAATCACAAATATCGAATAATTAGTTCCTGGCAAATAAACCGCTGCAATTCTCATTCCAAAGTGGGATGGATGTTGTAGCGGTTTTTTCATGAGCCAACATGCCCACAGGTCATGCAAATTGCTAACCGTTTTTTGTGCAAGGTCTGCTCCCGGTATTCAGTTTCTCAAATGCCCGTTGCACCTTTTCTGCCTGTATGCCGCTCTAGAGGATGTCGGTATAGTTCCAACTATCGTCAAGGGCGACATCTTCGCCAGTTACCTCGCCGTCCTCGTCTGTCACATAGAATGACTGCTGAGTGCGGATACCCCATTTTTTTACTTTCTTAATTGTATCATGCTAATGTAAAGAAATCCACATTCTCTGAAAAGTTGTCCTGTTTTTTGAACCAGGCTTGTCCTCCGATTAGCCTGGTTCAAAAAACGTTATAACCATAATAGAAGGAGCGAAGCACTTCATATGAAGGGACTTAATAGACAGGTAAAAAATAATATTGAAAAATTTGATCCTGATTTTATATTTGAATTGACAGATGATGAGACAGAGTATTTGCGGACGAATTTTTCGACCACAAATATAAGTTCAAAAAGTAGATATAATCCTCATGTATTTACAGAGCAAGCCGGTAAACTGCTTATATGCTGGTTATTCAGAACAAAATGCGGATGCACGTGTGTGTCAGGACAACTGAGCCACTATACAGAGAGCAGATAAAACGTGCCGTAAAAAACAGCACGTTAGGATAGACGATATGAAGGAGATACCGGATTTAATCTGCGGTAAAACTGCCGTAGGTGGGAACTATAATTCGACGCGTGACAGCATAGCAGTCAAAATAAAAAAGTCCGCCGGTGCGTTAAAGCATCGACGGACTTTTGCTTTGCTATTTTGCCAAAGTAAAAATCAAACAATTACAGAGTCTGATGCACCTCGCGGATCACAGCATCAGCAAGCTCCGGAGCTTTGGCGGGATCAATATCATCCGGAAATTCCGCATCAATGGTGGAAGCAACCGGGCGATAGTTCAGGCGAAGGGCATTTGCCTGAATGTAATGCGTTGCCTTGTTGTAAGTATCCTCTGTAACACCGTTTAAAGTAATTGTATATAATTTTGTCATAATCTATCATCCTTTCTTTTACGTTGTGGTTAATGGAAACAGTTCCTTGTTTCTGTATATAGTATATCTCTTTTCCTGAAAAAAGAAAATGGAATAAAGTAACAAATATAATAATAGGAATCATTACTATGTTTGTGAAATAGTCACATATTACCAGAATGAGACATTTGTCAACTGTGTTTTGCTCGGCGAAAATGATAAAATGAGACATCAAAATGCAGTTTATACAGGAGGAAAACAAGAGAAAATGGAAGACAAAGATAAGAAGAAAAATGTGAAAAAAATAATCGTGTATGCAGTGCTTTTAGTACTTATTATGGGAATCGCGCTGGGAACCGGACAGATTCAGACAGAGGAATTGGGGAGGATATTTACGGTCAATGCAGTTGCAGTCTGTAAATTATTGCTTTTGATCTTCGGGGTATTGTTCTTAAAAAGTCTGATCGTATGGATCCTGGGGCTGATCAAACCGGCGAATCACAGAGCCAGGTCTGTGCTCTCTCTGTTATCCAGTCTGACAAAATATATTGCGTTTCTGGTGATCCTGTGCGCAGGACTGACGATCCTCGGAGTTAACATGACTACCATCATTGCCAGTGTCGGAGTATTGGCTCTGATCGTCGGTTTCAGCGCGGAGAGTCTGATCGCGGATGTGGTGACAGGTACTTTTATGCTGCTGGAGAATCAGTATAATGTGGGAGATATCGTAGAGGTGAACGGTTTCCGCGGAACTGTTACGAGCATCGGCATCCGCACCACCTGTATCACGGATACCGGTGATAATGTGAAGATCATCAATAATTCCGAAATGAAAAATATCCTGAACCGCTCCGACAATTATTCCAAGGCTGTCTGCGATATCAGCATCCCTTATGAAACGGATCTTGAAAAGCTGGAAAGTGAACTGCCGAAACTCCTTGAGTCAATCTACAAGGCACATGAAGATACTATGAAAAAAGTTCCTGTGTACGTGGGAGTGCAGGCATTGCAGGATTCCGGAATATTGCTCCGGTTCGTAGTGGAAGTCTCGGAGAAAAATATCTATTCCGGCATGCGTATTCTGAATCACGATCTGCTGCTGGGCTTCCGGAAACTGGGCGTGGAGTGCCCTTTCCCGCAGCTGGATGTACATAACAAATAATGGGTGGATCCGGTAATAAAAGAGAAAATGAAGATCAAAGAAGATCATAAAGATCATAGGAATAATAAAATGCAGAAACAGGAAAACAATATACTACCGGAATACCAGACACTCCCGACGGATTCCCTAGCCCCGGAATATCCGCCGTTGCCGGACGAATATCTGCAGAGTAAACAACCTGTGGAAAAAGGGGTACCGGAACGCAGTGAAAGCCGGAAGCGAAAAGCAATGCGCATACTCTGTATGCTGACAGCTTGTGTACTGCTTGGCTGCAGCGTGTATGGAACTGAGGCAGATCAGACGAAAATACCGGCACAGACAACGGAGGAGGTGCAGGTACCTGATGAAAACGGAGAGAATCGGGATGGCAGGGAAAATGACCATGTACAGTCCGTGACAACAGAGCCGGAAACAGATGTCGCAATAGCAGAAACGTCAGAACCTGTCGACGGACAATATCCTCTGGAAGGCGGCATCTTATATTACAAGATCTATAATGAGACGCACCTGGCCAATCCCACTGCTGATGCCTGGGAGAGAATCCTGGAAGAAGGAGAAATCTCCATAGAACAGCTTCTTGCCGGAGAAGTGATCACTCTGCCGCAGCCGGAGACACCGGAAGGCTTTGCATTCCTGGGATGGGCGGCACATTTTTCAGGCGAGAAGGATACCTATCCGAAGTGGGGTCTGCTTACGGAAAGCTTTTCCGCAGAGGATGCAGCCAGGATCAAACCGGATGAGGAAGGCAACCGCAGTGTGGATATTCACGCGGTTTGGAGCTCTCAGGATCCTGCTGCCTGGCAGATGATAATGGTATTGGATGCCAATGGAGGAACGATGGAAGGACAACCATCGCAGATGTATAATGCACTGACACCGAAATATTCCGGTGGAACAGTGTATCTGTGTGGATATCCGACTCCGGAACGGGAAGGGTATCATTTCGCAGGCTGGTATCTCACGACGGATGAGGGAGACATACGGGTGGAGACCCTGCCTGCATCCCGCTTTTTTGCACAAAAAGGCGGAGAACCGGATTATAACGTTCCGTTGGAACTGCACTTGATGGCAGGTTGGGAGAAAACCGAAGAAAAGGGGAACTAAAGGTTGTTTTTCTGTGTGGGAAAAATTATAATAGGACTAACGGATCACACACAGAAAGAGGACCCCAAAATGGAAGAACAGGAAGAACAGGGAAAAAAAGAAAGCACAGTGCTCCCGGAACCTCCGGAGATTACGGTGAAAAATCCCAGGATCGGCAAAGTACGTAAGCTGGAAGAGGAAGTAAAACGTCAGAATGAGTTGGAGCAGCTTCGGACCAGGCGCATCCGTAAGGAGCAGGAATATATTGAGCAGATGAGCAAGGCGGTGGAAGACCACCTGCGCAATACCAAAGAGGAGCAGCGGTATAACGAAGAGTTTGAACGCCTGATCCGCAAGGATGTCTACCAGATGCACGGCATCAGTGAGGACAAGCTGCAGGGAATGACGGAATACCGTTATGCCCTGTATCGGGGAACAGCGTTCGGCATGTTTTTTCTGTCGCTGATCTTGACCGGAATCTGTGGATATCTCCATGGTTTCGGCTCGGAATTATGTATTTTCATGGCTTTTTATACAGCCATCGAGGGAACGCTGCTGAACAATGGGAAGAGACAGCATGCAATATTGGATGTCCTGACGAGGATTCTGTATCTGCTCTTGTTCCCGGCGATGCTGATCGTGTTTGTGTGCTATGAACTGGGATTTACAGAGTATGCTCTTATCGTACCGGCGCTTACGATAGCCGGAGTGGTGCTTCTGCTGCTGGGAGCGGTGTCCTATTTCCTGTATGACCCTTACCGACTGGATCGTAAGAATCATAAAAAGGCCAATCGTTACATCCGTGATATCGAAAAGGCTGCCATCAAGGAAGTGGAACTGGAAGAAAAAGCACTGGCGAAGCAGGCGAAAAAGCAGGAAAAGCTGGAATTAAAGGAAGAAGCCAGACAGAAGCGTGCAGCGAAGAGAAGAGAATGGAAAAAGCGGACAAAGGAAGTATTCTCCGGCTGGAAAGAGAGTATCCGCGAAAAGCTTCCGAAGAAAAAGCAGGAGCCGACGGAAATTCTTGAGGATACTAAGACATCAACAGCGGCAGATCCCATGGGAGATACAGAGACTTCTGAACAGACAGAACAGACGGATGCTGTGGAGATGACGGTGACAGAAGAGGAACAGACAGAGAAGTCTGTGGATACAGAAGGCAGTGGGACAACCAGCATGGAGGAAGCGTAATGGCATATTATCTGATTGATTTCGAAAATGTAAAAAGCCGTGGCATGGAAGGCGTGGAGCTTTTGACGGAGGAAGATACTGTCTGTATTTTCTACAGCGATAATGCTGACAGCATGACCTTTGACCTGCATCGGAAATTAAATGAGACGAAGGCAAACATCATTTACCACAAAGTAGCGGTGGGTACCAAGAATGCACTGGATTTCCAGCTGGCAACCTATCTGGGATATCTGATCTGCGGGCAGCAGAACGAGGGGATACACCCAAATTATTTTATCGTGACCAAGGACAATGGCTTCACCAGCCTCATGGTGTACTGGAAGGCGCAGGGAGTTCCCGTGCGGATCATCCGTAATCTCTTATGGGGGAAGAATCCTGTGACAGAGCAGAATCTCCTGACAGAAGAGGAACAGGAGACAGAAACAGCCGTTACCGCTGTAGAGGATGTGACAGAGCTGCCGACGACAGAGGAAGAGGAGACACAATCCGTACAGCCGGAAACGGTAGATGCACCTGAGGAGCCCGTACAGCCGGAGCCTGAGAAGGCGGATGTACCCGAGGAGCCCGCACAGCCGGAGCCTGAGACGGTGGACGAGCCTGCACAACCCGTGAAGAAGCCTTCAAGGAAAAAGAGCAACACGAGAAAGAAGAGTGTTGCAAAGACAGATGATAAGACCGCGGAAAAGAAAGCTGCAGAGAAGAAGCCTACTGAGAAGAAACCCGCAGAGAAGAAACCTGCAGAAAAGAAGCCTGCGGAGGAACCGGATGAACTGACTTTAGCCGTAGAAAAAGTCCTTACAGATCAGACCATCGTCCCTCAGGTGGTAAAATTCATCCGCCAGTACAAGACCAAGCAGGGTATCAACAATGCCCTAAATAAGGAGTTCAAGGACAGCAAGCGCACCAGTGAGATTTATTCTGCCATCAAACCCCTGATTGCCGACAAAAAGGGAAAATGATAAAAAAGATCAAGAAAATGTGAAAAGAAAGTTATTGACAATATAAAAGCAGAGTGGTATTGTTGCTATCGAACAGAAAGTGAAATTCGATGAGCAGAACAAGATCTGCATACGGAAGCATTTCAGAGAGCCGTCGGCTGGTGTGAGACGGTATGTGAGTATGACAGACTATCCTCTGTGAGAAGTGCACTGAAGATTTTAAGTAGGTGTCACCGGTATTCTACCGTTATTTAGAAGCCTGTTGGAAATGAAATATTTGTATTTCATGGAGATGGGAACAAGAGGTCATGTGATAAAACATGGCAAGCAAAGTGGTAACGCGGAGAGCTTAGAGCTTTTCGTCTTTGGGTGCTTAAGGGCGCCGGAGACGGAAGGCTTTTTTGTTTTACGGGCAATCAGAATTTTTCTTTCTGTCACGACAAAACAACAAGACATAAGAAAGAAGGAAACAAAAATGAACAGTTTGGTAATCATTCTGATCGCAATGGCAGTGCTGGTAGCAGGCTATGTCTTCTACGGAAGATGGCTTGCAAAAAAGTGGGGAATCGATGAGAAGGCGAAGACGCCTGCATTTACCCATGAAGATGGAGAGGACTTCGTGCCTTCCTCCAAATTCACCGTATTTTCTCATCAGTTTTCCTCTATCGCAGGGGCAGGCCCTGTGACGGGTCCCATCCTCGCATCGGTATTCGGATGGGTGCCTGTGCTTCTGTGGCTTCTGATCGGCGGCTTGTTCTTCGGTGCGGTGCAGGACTTCGGTGCCTTGTATGCTTCTGTGAAGAACGAAGGAAAATCTATGGGAATGATCATTGAAAAATACATCGGTAAGACCGGCAGAAAATTGTTCATGCTGTTCTGCTGGCTGTTCACTCTGTTAGTTATCGCAGCCTTTACCGATATGGTGGCAGGTACTTTCGTAGGTACCGGACTGGAAGATGCAGGTGTGGCATATGCTAACGGCAGTGCAGCATCCATCTCCATGTTGTTCATCCTGGTTGCTGTGATCTTCGGTCTGATCCAGAAAAAGGTTGGAAAAATGAACGAGTGGGTCAAGGCAGTGGTAGCCATCGGTCTTCTGGTAGTGATGTTTGCGGTAGGCATGAAGCTTCCGATCTATGCTTCCAAGACCACATGGATCTACATCATCATGGCATACCTGTTCCTGGCATCCGTAATGCCCATGTGGCTTCTGATGCAGCCCAGAGATTACATGACCACCTTTATGTTACTGGGCATGATCATCGGCGCTGTACTCGGTGTGGTCGTAGCACATCCCGATATGGAGCTGAATGCATTTAACGGTTTTCAGGTGGGCAACAGCAGCTTGTTCCCGACCCTGTTTGTCACGATCGCCTGCGGTGCGGTATCCGGATTCCACAGCCTGGTATCCTCCGGTACTTCCTCCAAGACCATCAGCAATGAAAAAGATATGCCCATGGTAGGCTACGGTGCCATGATCGTAGAGAGCCTGCTTGGTGTGGTAGCACTGGTAGTAGTCGGAGCAGTAGCTGTGAACGGTACGAAACCCGATGGAACTCCTTTCTCCATTTTCTCCTCCGGCGTTGCAGGATTCCTGGAGAAGATGGGTGTTCCCGTAACCGTGGCAACCGTATTCATGACCATGTGTGTATCCGCACTGGCACTGACTTCCCTGGATTCCGTAGCAAGAATCGGACGCATGTCCTTCCAGGAGCTGTTCTTAGGGGATACCACAGACACTGCAAAGATGACTCCCATGCAGAAGGTTCTGACCAATAAATATTTTGCAACCGTGATCACCCTGTTTTTCGGCTATCTGCTGACTCTGGGCGGATACAACAATGTATGGCCGCTGTTCGGTTCTGCAAACCAGCTGTTGGCTGCACTGGTACTGATCGCACTGGCAGTATTTTTAAAAACCACCGGTCGTACCGGCTGGACGCTGTACTTCCCTATGGGAATGATGTTAGTCGTAACCTTCACTGCATTGATCCAGAAGACGATCACGTTAGTGAAAAATGTGGCTTCCGGACAGGCAACCTTCCTGGTGGACGGTTTACAGCTGATCGTTGCCGTGCTGCTTATGGTACTGGGCGTTATGGTCGCTTACAGCTGCATCCGCAAGCTGTTCGGTGCAGGGAAAAATTCAGAAAAAGAGGCAGCGTAATACAGCAGAGAAATAGCAGATAAATATAGCACAAAATATAACAAAGAAATATGGCAAACTAAGAAAAGATATGCTAGAATAGGGAACGGTCAGAGAGCAAAAAGCTTTTTGACCGTTCTTTTCGTCAGAGTGGAAGCTGGCGGGGAGGATTGTAATGGGAATCAAGTAAGTGACAGGGAAAAGGATAAAAGCAAGATGAAACAGAATATGCAGGATCTGACGGAAGGATCCTTAGGGAAGAAAATACTGATCTTCAGTGTGCCGCTGATGCTATCCAATCTGCTGCAGGTGCTTTTCAATATGGCGGATATTGCAGTGATCGGACAGTTCGCGGGATCTCTGTCTCTGGGCGCGGTGGGCTCCACGGCGACACTGGTCACCATGTTTACTGGGTTCCTCATTGGTCTGTCCGGTGGTATCAATGTATTAACGGCATTATATTACGGAGCAAAAGATAAGGACAGCCTGTCGAAGACCATCCATTCCGCAGCACTGGTCAGCCTGATCATGGGCGTATTGTTATTGGTGCTGGGGGTAGGCTTGTCTGAGTGGATGCTGACGGCATTGAAGACGAAGGAAGAGCTGCTGGACAAAGCGGTATTGTACCTGCGGATTTATTACCTGGGAATGCCGGCACTGGCAATTTACAATTTCGGTAACGCCGTGTACAGTGCGGTGGGCAATACGAAAAAGCCGTTGTATTATCTGGGATTTTCAGGAGTGCTGAATATAATCTTAAATCTTTTCTTCGTCATTGTCTGTCGGATGGATGTAGCGGGAGTGGCATTAGCAAGTATCATTTCCCAATACGTGTCCGCTGTGCTGATCTTACAGGCACTGCTTCGAAGCAAAGACATCTATGCACTGCATCCCGGAAAGCTGCGGATGGATCGGGAACTTACGAGGGACATTCTGAAGCTGGGAATGCCTTCCGGATTACAGAACGTGATCTTCCAGTTCGCCAACAGCTTTGTCCAGATGGGCGTGAACTCCTTTGATGCCACGATGGTGGCGGGCAATTCCGCAGCTTCCAATGCGGATGCACTGGTGTATGATGTCATGGCAGCATTCTATACTGCCTGCGGCAGCTTTATGGGGCAGAATTACGGCGCCGGTAAAAAGAAAAGAGTGCGGAACAGTTACCTCATCAGCCTAACGTATTCCTTCGGCATCGGTCTGCTCCTGGGAGTGTCACTGGTAGTTTTCGGAAGACCGTTTTTGTCTTTGTTTACCAGAGATGCGGCAGTTATGGATGCCGGAATGTATCGTCTGACGATTATGGGCTTTTCCTATTGCATCTCGGCATTTATGGACTGTACCATTGCGGCGGCCAGAGCCCTGGGCAAAAGTATTGTACCGATGTTCATTGTCATCATGGGCTCCTGCGTATTCCGTGTGATCTGGGTTTATACGGTATTTGCGTATTTTCATACGATTCCGTCCCTGTACCTGCTGTATATGTTTTCCTGGAGCATTACCGCAGTGGCGGAGATCCTGTATTTCATACGGATCTACAGACAAAAAATGGCTCTCCTGTCGTAAGACAGAGGAGCCATTTTTCTGTGAGTACGAGGAGCCGGCCGGCTCGATGGTGTATGGATTTATGCAGCTTCGGCCTCTGCAGTAGCAGAAACGGCAGCGTAACGAACCGGCAGGAGATGAGCGCGTTCCAATGCCACATAAATGGTAGGAAGTAAGATCAGCTGAAGGATGATGCCAGGGAGACAGGATACGAAATATCCGGTAGCCCAGGCAGACCAGCTGTAAGAACCGCCGGCGAAGATCAGGGCACGTAGGATTCCGGTGATCACGCGACCTCCCAGCATGGCGATGATCAAAGCTGCATACAGATCAATGACCAGCTTGCCGCTGCGGAGAGACTGCATGACCAGACCGCTGATCAGACCATAGAGTCCCAGCTCGATCATCATGATGGGCATATAGCCAAAAGCGGGCATGCCGGTGAGCATACTGGATACAAAGGGCCCTAAAATACCACAGATGAGACCGGAAGGAGCTCCGCAGACCAGACCGCACAGCAGTACGGGCAGATGCATGGGAGAGAACAGGACGCCACCCTTAGGGATCGCATGCAGAGCCATAGGCAGTACCACACATAAGGCAACACACAGAGCGGTGATAATGCTCTTGTTTAAAACGGTTAATTTTTTCATGGAATGAAACCTCCTGAACAGTAATAAAAAAGCCAGAACGGCATAGTTCCCCCTTCTGGGGTAATATGCCTTCTGGCGTCAGGCTCCTTCGTGAAGCACAACTTATAATAAAGGGTAAGCATTTTTTTGTCAAGATAAATTGCAAAAAAGCATCTGCCATGCTATCATGAAACAAGTATTATTTTTACAGGAGTAAGGTTATGCGTATTATGGTAATGGATGGCCAGGGCGGAGGCGTAGGCAGAAGCCTGCTGGAGGCATTAAAGGAACGTTTCCCTGAGGCGGAACTGATCGCTGTGGGAACCAACGCCACGGCTACGGCGAATATGATGAAAAGCGGCGTGACAAGCGGAGCCACCGGAGAGAACGCTGTGGTATATAACAGTAAGAGAGCGGACGTGATCATGGGACCCATGGGAATCGTTATGGCAGATGCTATGTTAGGAGAGATCACACCCACGATGGCGACGGCAGTGGCTTCTGGTGATGCGAAGCTGGTCCTGATCCCCATGAACAAATGCCATGCGACGATCGTGGGAGTAGAGAGCAGACGGCTGGGAGAATACATTGCGGAGGCTGTGGATGAGATCGCGAAGATTTTTTAATGATCTGGCAGAGGAATTAAGGGAACTCTCTAAAGAGGTACGCATCATTGCCATTGACGGAAGATGCGCGGCCGGGAAGACGACACTGGCTGCAAGACTGGTAAAGGAACTGGGTGGGGATGTGATCCATATGGATGATTTTTTCCTGCCGCCTGCACTTCGGACACCGGAACGCAGAAGCGAGCCCGGAGGAAATGTGCACTATGAACGCTTTTTAACGGAAGTGCTCCCGAATCTGAGATCTGGCAGACCTTTTTCCTATCGGAGATTTGATTGCTCCCGGATGACCCTGGGAGAAGAGATTCCGGTAGAAAATAACGGTTATGTATTCGTGGAGGGAGCCTACAGCTGCCACCCGGTATTTGGTGACTATATGGACCGTCGGGTATTTCTGGATATTGATGGGAAGACCCAGGAAGAGCGGATCCGCAAACGGAACGGCGAGGACAGATTACAGGACTTTTTACAGCTGTGGATCCCTCTGGAAGAGGCATACTTTCAGACATTCTCTGTGTGGGAAAAAGCAGATTACATTTTATTATAGAGGAAATAAACGAAAGGCGGGACATATGCTGCAGCAGTTTTACCCGGATCATGAGGCGGATTCCGCCTATGGCATAGATTACAAGACATTATATAGGAAGGGTTATCGCGGGATCATTTTTGATATTGATAATACCCTGGTACCCCATGGGGCACCGGCGACACCGCAGGCGATCGCATTTTTCGGCAGACTGCGGGAGCTGGGATTTCAGACGCTTCTATTATCGAACAATAAGGAACCCCGGGTGAAAAGCTTTGCGGACGCGGTAGGGGCTTCTTATATTTATAAGGCAGGCAAGCCGGGAAGAGACGGCTATCTGCGCGCCATGGAGCAGATGCATACTACGAAAGATACTACACTTTTTGTGGGAGACCAGCTGTTCACGGATGTGTGGGGAGCCAAAAAATGTGGCATCGTGACCTATCTGACGCGCCCCATCCATCCTAAGGAAGAGATCCAGATCGTACTGAAGAGATATTTAGAAAAAATTGTGCTGTTTTTCTACCATAGAGAATGCCGCCGGAAAGGAAAGTAAAATGCTGAATGATATCAATGGTTATACCAGAACCTGTGGACTGATCGGCAACCCGGTGGAGCACACGCTGTCACCGGTGATCCATAATACTCTGTCCATGGTGCTTGGAGAGAATCTGGCATATGTCCCGTTCCATGTGGAGAACGGAAGACTGGAGGATGCTGTAAAGGGAGCCTTTGCGCTGAATCTGCTGGGTTTAAATGTGACGGTTCCTTATAAAAGTGATGTGATCCCGTATCTGACGGACATCGATCCGCTGGCAGAGAATATCGGAGCGGTGAATACTCTGGTACGGACCGAGACAGGCTATAAGGGATATAACACCGATATGCCCGGATTGTACCGCGCCATGTGTGAAGATGGTGTGAAGGTGAAGGGCGAAAAAGTCCTGATCCTGGGTGCCGGCGGTGTGGCGAGAGCCGTAGCCATGCTGCTGTTGGATAAGGGAGCAAGGGAAGCAATCCTTCTCAACCGTACGGTGCAGAAAGCACAGGAGGTGGCGGACGAAGTCAATCGTATCGCCGGCAGGAAATTTGCGAAAGCAATGTCTGTGGATGCGTATGACACACTTCCGGCAGGAAAACAATATCTTGCAATACAGGCCACCAGTGTGGGCATGTATCCCCACTGTGATGCGGCCGTGATCGAGGATCCTGCATTTTATGAAAAAGTACATACCGGTTACGATCTGATCTTCAATCCGCCGAAGACCCGGTTTATGGAGCTGGTGGAGGCACAGGGCGGTAAGGCCTACAACGGAGCGAAGATGCTGCTGTACCAGGGAATTATTGCGTTTGAACTGTGGACAGGCTGCAAGGTCGAATCGTGGCTGGCAGACAAAGTCTATGAACGGATGCAGGAAGCAAAAAAGACAGAGGACGGAAAATAAAATGAAGCACAAGCGCAGGAATATCGTCCTGATCGGTTTTATGGGATCGGGGAAAACCACACTGGGATTAAAGCTGTCCTATCTGCTGCGGATGCCGGTGGAAGATACGGATAAAATGATTGAGAGACAGGAAGGCAGGAGCATTTCGGAGATTTTTGCGGATGATGGGGAAGCCTATTTCCGGGAACTGGAGACGGAAGTCTTACGCAAATGCGGCAGTAGAAAATACGAGTACATTCTGTCCGTAGGCGGAGGAACCCCGGTCAATCCGGTGAACCGTCCCCTGTTGCATCAATGTGGAACGGTGGTATACTTAAGAGTGTCACCGGAAGTAGTCTATGAGAGACTCAAAAATGATACCACAAGACCGCTGTTGCAATGTGAGGATCCGCTTGGAAGAATCCGGGAACTGTTAGCAGTACGGGATAAAATCTATACGGAATGTGCAGATATCATCCTGGATGCAAATAGGGGATACTCTGATGAACTGGCAGAGGAACTGCAGCTGCAGCTTCGTAAGATGAAAGAAGCACCGAAGAAAAAGGAGCGTGGGAAGAAAATGAAAATATTAGTGATCAACGGCCCTAACCTGAATTTCCTGGGAATCCGGGAGAAAAAAATCTATGGCACGCAGGATTATCAGTATCTGTTGGATCTGATCGATAAAAAGGCAAAGGAGACCGGGGATGAGATCCAGACGTTCCAGAGCAATCATGAAGGAGCCATTATCGACAGGATCCAGGAAGCCTATTTTGATGGAACAACCGGTATTGTGATTAATCCGGGAGCTTATACTCATTACAGTTATGCTATCCGGGACGCACTGGCAAGCGTGGATATTCCGAAAGTGGAAGTCCATATTTCCGATATTACAAGCAGAGAAGAATTTCGCAAGATTTCCGTGACGGCACCGGTATGTAATAAGCAGATCTACGGCCAGGGACTGGACGGATATCTGCAGGCAATTGATTTCTTAAGAGAAATTTGAAAAAAATATTCAAAAGTAGTTGAAATATGTATGCTTTTATATTAAAATATTAAAGAATTATGACGTGAAAATATTAGGAGGAATACATTATGATTTCTGCAGGTGATTTCAGAAATGGTATTACCATTGAGTATGATAACAATGTTTACCAGATTATCGAATTCCAGCATGTTAAGCCGGGAAAGGGCGCAGCATTCGTTAGAACCAAGCTGAAGAACATCAAGAGTGGCGGTGTAGTTGAGAAGACCTTCCGTCCTACTGAGAAGTGCCCTCAGGCGCGTATTGATAGAAAGGATATGCAGTATCTGTATGAAGATGGTGATCTGTACTACTTCATGGATACCGAGACTTACGATCAGGTTGCACTGAATTCTGAGACCGTAGGCGATGCACTGAAGTTCGTAAAAGAGAACGAGATGTGCAAGATCTGCTCTCACAATGGCAGCGTATTCTCCGTTGAGCCTCCTCTGTTCGTAGAACTGGAGATTACAGAGACTGAGCCTGGATTCAAGGGCGATACCGCTACCGGTGCCAGCAAGCCTGCTACCGTTGAGACCGGAGCTACCGTAGCTGTACCTCTGTTCGTTAACCAGGGTGACAAGATCAAGATCGACACCAGAACCGGTGAGTATCTGTCTCGTGCATAATCACTGATATCCGAGCATAAGACCTGTAAGGCAATGAGTGACCTTTTTTTCGAAGGTGTACTTGTTGCCTTTTTTGTTGCAATTTGAAATACCACATGGGTAAAAGCCGGTCTGGGGAGACAGCGCTTTCGGAGATACATGGAGGTATTTATATGGAAATGACCGTTTTCAGAACAAAAGTACAGCGTGCAGTCAGTGAGGCGCTTGGAGAGGAATACAGCGTAGAATTAAGAGAAGTACAGAAGAATAATGGAGTGATCCTGCAGGGACTTATGATTCGCAGGGCGCAGGAAAACATGATGCCCACCATATACCTGAATTCTTTTCTAAAGGCCTATGAGGAAGGTGCGACATTTGCGGATATTATCCGGAAGATCGTTACGGTGTACAGAGAAGATGCCGTGGGAAAACAGATCGATATCTCATTTTTCACGGATTTTGAAAAAGTAAAAGACAGGATATGCTTCCGGCTGATCAATCGTGATAAAAACCGAAGCTTCCTGGAAAAGGTGCCATATATTCCCGTTCTGGATCTGGCTGCCTGTTTTTACTATGCATACGATGGCAATGGAGTGCAGAACGGAATGATCCCTATTTACAACAACCATATGTCCGCATGGAATGTGACGGACAGAGAATTGTTTGCCTGCGCTGTGAAAAATACTCCCAGACTTTTTCCCTGCGACATTATGCCGATGGAAAGTGCATTGGAGGAACTGCTGGAGGAGCTTCAGGCAGATGTAAGACAACATCTGGCACGGGAGATTCCCATGCTGATCCTGACAAATGCCGGGAAAACATACGGTGCCTGCTGCATTTTATACCCGAAAGTGCTGGAGCAGCTGGCTAAACGGGTGGATGGGGATTATTATCTGATTCCCAGTTCGGTTCATGAATTTATTCTGCTTCCGGTAGATCAGGGACGGAGTGCGGAGGAGCTGAAGGAGATGATCGTCGAGGTAAACAGTACGGAGCTGACTCCGGAAGAGATTTTATCGGATCAGCTTTATTTATACAGCAGCCAGGAGCGCTGTGTAAAAATACTTTAATTTTAACTGGACATATGTAGGGTTTTATGATATTATAGTCGAGGTGATGTAACAAATTTGTAATATTTGCATCCGTAGTCTAATGGATAGAACGGAGGCCTCCGACGCCTTTAATGCAGGTTCGATTCCTGTCGGATGCATTTACATCACCTTGATTATAGGGAGAGAGATGAGAGAAGCCGCTTGCGGCTTTTTGCAATTCAAGGAATATTTCAGAATTCGGAAAGGACTATATATGTGGAAAGAGAAAATACATTCCATCGGCAATTATATCATAAAACATAATAAGGTCGTGCTTCCGGCAGTAGTTGTAGTGGCGGTGGCTATTACCGTATCCGTAAGCCTGAGCCTGAGTAACCGGCATAAAGAGGCACAGCAGGAGGCAGAGATCGCATCCGCAGCCAGTGAGACGGCAACAGAGACGGCGACGGAGGAAGTGCCGTTGGTGGCCAACGAAGAAGGTGCGATTTATACACTGATCGCAACGTATTATAATGCCATGGCGACAGGTGATGAAGAAACACTTCGTTCCGTATGCGATGAAATCTCGGATAAGGATATGTATCGTTATGTAGAACTGTCTCAGTATATTGACTATTATCCTACTTTGGAAATATATACCAAGACGGGACCGGAGGAAGGTTCTGTGATCGCATATGTGTATTACAAGATCTCTTTTGTGGGTCACGAAGAAGAGGTTCCTGGATATCAGGCACTCTATATCTGTACCAACGATCAGGGCGGACTGTATATTAAGCGTGGTGAGAACAGTGAAGAAGTAAATGAATATATCAAGACTGTCAGCACGCAGGATGATGTTGTGGAATTCAATAATAAGATTACCGTGGAATATAATGAACTTATGGTGGACCATCCGGAGGTGCTGCAGTATATCAGTGAACTGGATTCTCAGGTAAGTATTGCGGTAGGCGAGAAGCTTGCCAATCAGGTGGCCGGAGAGACTCAGGTCGCAGAAGCCGGAACAGAGGAAGGCAGCACGGACGGACAGGATACCCAGACGGAAAACGGCGAACAGCAGGAGGCAGAGGATCAGGGACCTCAATATGTAACCACCACCACAACCGTGAATGTCAGAAGCTCTGACAGTGAGCAGGCAGATAAACTGGGCAAGGTGTCCGGCGGTACGAAGCTGCAGGTTCTGGAACAGCGTCCTAACGGCTGGACCAAGGTGGATTACGAAGGCAAGGAAGGCTACATCAAGACAGAGTTCCTGCAGCTGGCGGAGAGTGCAGCGGGAACTGAGACCATCGGAACAGTTACTGCCACCACCAATATTAACGTGCGTGCATCGGCCAGCGAGACAGCAGACAGACTGGGAGTTCTCTCCGGCGGTGATTCTGCAGAGCTGGTAGGAACAGAAGGCGACTGGAGCAAGATCAAATACAACGGACAGATCGGATATGTGAAGAGCGAGTACGTACAATAACGATGCGTCAGCAAATCAGCGGAATCCGAATGTAGGTAGAATTGTGGAAGCAGCGTAGCTGCGGAACAATTCGTATTGCACGAATAAAATAAATATTTTCAGGGAAAGCTTCTTACCAAAAACGGTAAGGAGCTTTTTTGATGAACAAACAGGAAATTAACATCTATCGGGAAATACAGCGTAATACGGAAATGGCGATGAAAGCACTGGATGCTGTTACGGATAAAATCTACGATGACCGTCTGGCTGCGACAGTGGCAGACCAGGAGCTGCAATATTCCAGACTGCATGACAGAGCAGTGCAGAAACTGGTAGAAGGCAAAACACAGATTTATCGCACGAATGCCATAGAGAATATGATGCTTAAGATGGGCATCGGATACAATACACTTCTAAATACCGGCACGGGACATATAGCGGAAATGATCATAAAGGGAAGCAACAACGGAGTGCTGGAGATGGAGAAAGTGCTGGCGCATAACGAAGAGATGGCGGATACTTCCAGCAGGGCATTGGCAAGGGAACTTATCGCCATGGAAAACAGTAACATCCGGGCCCTGAAAGAATATCTATAGCACACTTTTGGTAAAATGACGAACAGTATAACGCACAGATTGTATACTTGTATAATTTATTGTGCAAATTATACAGAAAAACGGTCAAAACTTTTATGATTTAGTGGGATAAAGTTTATTGTACAATTAAAAAAGTCGTTTTATAATAAAGCATATGGCAACCAGGTTGTCATGAATCTGTATACCAATTGAAGGAGGACATTCAGATGTCATATGTTGATGAAGTATTTGATATGGTAGTGGCCAAAAATCCCGCACAGCCCGAGTTCCATCAGGCAGTCAAAGAGGTTCTGGAATCTCTTCGTGTTGTGATCGAGGCAAATGAGGAAAAATATCGTAAGGACGCTCTGCTGGAGAGAATCGTAACTCCCGAGAGACAGATCCTGTTCCGCGTACCCTGGGTGGATGACAAGGGTCAGGTACAGGTAAACAACGGATTCCGTGTACAGTTCAATTCTGCGATCGGACCTTACAAGGGCGGTTTACGTTTACATCCTTCTGTAAACTTAGGTATCATCAAGTTCCTTGGTTTTGAGCAGACCTTCAAGAACTCCCTGACCGGTCTGCCGATCGGCGGTGGTAAGGGTGGATCCGATTTCGATCCCAAGGGCAAATCCGACAGAGAGATCATGGCTTTCTGCCAGAGCTTCATCACAGAACTTTACAAATATATCGGAGCAGACACCGATGTTCCTGCCGGTGATATCGGTACCGGCGCAAGAGAGATCGGTTATATGTACGGACAGTACAAGAGACTGACCGGCCTGTATGAAGGTGTTCTGACCGGTAAGGGTTTAAGCTACGGTGGATCCCTGGCAAGAACCGAAGCAACCGGTTACGGTCTGCTGTATCTGACAGAGGAGATGTTAAAGTGCAATGGCAAGGATATCGCAGGCAAGACTGTTACTGTATCCGGTGCCGGCAATGTAGCGATCTACGCTATCCAGAAAGCAGAGCAGTTAGGTGCAAAGGTAGTTACCTGTTCCGATTCTACCGGCTGGATCTATGATCCCGAAGGAATCGATGTAGCTCTGTTACGCGAAGTGAAGGAAGTTAAGCGTGCAAGACTGACTGAGTATGCAGCAGCAAGACCCAGTGCACAGTATCATGAGAAGAAGAACGGTGAGCACGGTGTATGGACTGTTAAGTGTGATGTAGCTCTTCCCTGCGCAACCCAGAACGAGCTGGATCTGGAGGATGCAAAGCAGCTCGTAGCTAACGGCGTATTCGCTGTAGCAGAGGGCGCTAACATGCCTACCACCATGGAAGCTACCGAGTACTTCCAAAAGAACGGCGTGCTGTTCTGCCCTGGCAAGGCATCCAACGCAGGCGGTGTTGCTACCTCCGCTCTGGAGATGAGCCAGAACAGTGAGAGACTTTCCTGGACCTTCGAAGAAGTAGATGCCAAGCTGAAGAACATCATGGTGAACATCTTCCATAATCTGGATGATGCAGCTAAAAAGTACGGTATGGAAGGCAACTACGTAGCAGGTGCGAACATCGCAGGCTTCCTGAAGGTTGCAGATGCTATGACCGCACAGGGTATTGTATAGTATATGATGCCAGGGTCAAAAGGTCTAAACCCACATGAGCTTGCT
>UMAG01007763.1_pt1 | contig 32587 bp, 20 predicted proteins | sample 1963651 | NCBI WGS metagenome assembly UMAG01 (sample SAMEA4835910, study PRJEB28245) | human gut metagenome | biome: gut microbiome; material: fecal sample | place: Denmark | collected 2008 | reverse complement strand
AAAAGGAGAATGTAATTATGAACAAGAAACAGAAGAGCTTAACAAACAAAGGTTTCTCCCTGGTAGAGCTGATCATCGTTATTGCTATTATGGCAGTACTGGTTGGTGTACTGGCACCTCAGTTCATCAAGTATGTAGAACAGTCCAGAAGATCCAAGGATATTCAGGCAGCCGCTAATTTACAGACAGCATATTTAACTGATATTGCAGATGCTACTATCGCCGCTGATCTTGGAACAGCAGCAGCACCTGTTGCAATCACTGATGCAAATAAGCCATCTACCGTAGCAGCAGCACCTACTGTATCTGGTAGACTTGCAACCGCTACAACGTTTTATGCGTATGTAAATGTGGCAGATGGTACTTGCCAAATCTTTATTGGTACTGATGCCAACAAAACATTATATGATTTGACAGATGAAACAGATGCTGGCAATTATAAGAAAGCAAACTAATCTTGAAAGGCACCTGACATGTTCCCAACAATCCTTCTCTACATAGTCGTATTTCTCTACGGAATCGTAATCGGTAGCTTCCTCAATGTGTTGATCTACCGTATTCCGAAAAAAGAGAATATTGTAACGACCAGGTCTCACTGCATGAACTGCGGTTATCAGCTGCGGTGGTACGACCTCGTACCGCTGTTCAGCTACCTGGCGCTGGGAGGCAGATGTCGGAAATGCAAGGCACATATCTCCGCTCAGTACCCCATCATTGAGGCACTGAACGGAGTGCTGTACCTGCTCGTATTCTGGAAATTTGGGATGAGCGTGGATTCCCTAGTCTACTGCTTGTTGTTTAGTGCACTTCTTGCTTTAAGTGTGATTGATTTCAGAACATATGAGATCCCTGTGGGATTTAACTTATTTATACTGGCACTGGGGCTGATCCATGGAGCTTTCCACTATACACAGTGGCTGGATTTCCTGATCGGCTTCCTGTGTGTCAGTGTATTTTTACTTATTCTGTATTACGCTACCGGTGGCAGAGCCATTGGCGGCGGTGATGTGAAGCTGATGGCGGTCTGCGGATTGTTGCTCGGCTGGAAATTGATCATTTTTGCATTTTTACTGGGATGTATCATTGGTTCCGTGATCCATCTGATCCGTATGAAAGTAAGCGGCGAAGGACATGTCCTCGCCATGGGACCGTATCTCTCCGCAGGGGTGGCAGTCGCTGTCCTGTGGGGCAATGAATTCTTGCAGTGGTATCTGGGTCTGTATCATTGAGACCGGATACTTACATCTGATATGAGATTAGAAAGTTCTTGGGATACTTTTCTGTCCCAAATACGATAAAGAACCGATAAGAGGAAGGGTAGAAGCATGGCAATGAACAATCGCGTATTGAGTATTGAGATCGGTAACTCCTTTACGAAGATCTGCGAGATCGATTATAAGGTGAAGAAACCGAAGGTCTACAAGGTATTGACCGTCGAGACCCCGGAAGGCGTCGTGGTGGACGGTATGCTGCAGCCGACGCAGGAGTATGCGGATCACCTGGTGAACGCACTGGGCACGAACGGCATCCACACGAGGAGAGTGATCTTCACCATTTCTTCTACCAGAGTGGCAAGCCGTGAGGTACAGATCCCGAACGTGAAGGCGAACAAGATCGAGGCACTGGTGAAGACCAACGCGAACGATTATTTCCCCGTGGATCTGACCCAGTATGAGATCGGACATTATCTGGCAGGCGGACTGACCGAGGAAGGGAAGTTGCGTGTCATGGCACTGGCAGTGCCCAAGGCACTGTTAGACAGCTATTACCAGCTGGCACAGATGTGCGGCTGGGAGGTTGAGTGCTTCGATTATAGCAGTAACAGCTTATACCAGATCCTTCGTGATGAGAAGTCTGAAAAAGTTACCATGATGATCAAGATCGATGAGAACAGCACCATCGTGACCGTGCTTTCCGCCGGCAAGGTGCTGCTGCAGAGAACCGTGGCATACGGCGTGCAGGATGCCATCGAGACTATGATCGCTTCCGGTGCCTATGCCGTGAACGATCCCATGAGCGCGGTAGAGCGTTTCCAGAAGAAGACCTGCCTGAACAGAGTACTCCATCAGGGAGATAAGCTCTGGGAGGAAAATGCCGGACGCTGGGAAGACGAAGATGCCGGCAATGTGGAAGTCACAGCAGCCAGACAGAAGATCACTTCTTCCCTGGAGCCCCTAATCGTCGGCGTCAGCCGTGTCATTGATTTCTATGATTCCAGAAACAGTAATACACCTATTGAGAGAACTTACGTCACCGGCCTCGGCGGCAGCTTCAGCGGCATGAGCAAGCTGTTCACCAACTGCCTGGAGCGCAAGGTACATACCCTGTCCGATATGGATGACAAGATCGGTATGAGCAAGGCAATCCGTTCCACCAGACCCGCAGCCTATATTTCCTGCCTGGGCGCAGTACTTGCCCCCGTGGGACTGATCGATAAGAGCCAGCAGAAGGGCAAGGGCATGACCGTAGTCAGCGGCACGAACTACACCTTCGTCAGTGTGGCGGTCCTGGTACTGGGCGTGATCCTGTCCATCGCCATGGCAGTCACTTCCCTGACCAGATACTTCGGCACTGTGGCAGAGAATGTGGCATTGCAGGCGAGAGTCGAAGAATTACAGCCTGCGCAGACAGTATATAATGAATATCTCTCAGCGGCAGCACAGTATGATAAATACAAATATCTGTATGAGTATACCGAGAATCCCAATGAGAATCTCGTGGAGTTCATCAATGAGCTGGAGCAGATATTACCCAGTAGCTTTTGGACCAACAGCTTCAGTTCGGATCTGGAAGGAATCAGCATGTCCGTGTCTGTCGTTGGCAAAGAAGCAGCGGCGAGAACGATCCTGAATATCAGGAATATGAAGAGTATTTCCGATGTACAGATCAGCAATATTACAGATACGCAGAATGAACTGGGAGAATCGGCGGTTACTTTCTCCATTACAGGTACGTATGCGGATCCGAACGAAGAAACAGAAGAGACAGAAGAGACCGGAGAGATCTCCGGTACCACAGCACAGTAGGAGGCGGATAAGAGATGAAAGTAAAAAAGAGTGAAATTCAGCTTTTGATCGCAGTACTTGGGATACTCCTCGCTGTGGTGACTTATTTCCTGGTATATACGAAGTTCAATGAGTTGTCGGATTCTATGGAAAGCCAGAATATGTCATTAAGATCCCAGGTGTCTACACTGGAGGTATTGGATCAGCGTAAGGCAGATTATCTGGCTGCTACCGAGAAAATGAAGACATATATTACCGGATTCGAGAGCCGTTTCCCGGCAGATATTTTACCGGAAGACAGCATTATGATGGTGAAGAACATGGAGACAGCGACCAGGACTTATGTCGCTAACATTTCTTTCGGTACGACTGCAGAAGTGGCTTATGATGCACAGGCTTCCGCGGACAATTCTGCCCTGGCGGCTGCAACAGCAGATGCACCGGCGGATACCGCAGCAGCGGAAGCAGATGCCGCAGTGTCCGGCACAGATACGACCACGGTTACTACATCCCCTGTCTCAACAGAAGGAACTGCATATGGGGATACTCATATGTATGAGGTGCCTCTGGGTATCAGCATCGAATGCACCTATGATGATTTCAAGGGGCTGGTTCGATATATTTACAATCAGCAGGAGCGTCAGAGCATCCAGGGCGTGAACATCAGCTATAACGGTGATAGCGGAGAATTGTCCGGCAATATGAACCTGAATACGTATTATCTGCTGGGTACGGATAAGGTATATGGTGAACCTTATATTCCCGATATGCCTATGGGTGTACAGACGATATTCGGGAACATGAACTAATAGATTTGATAATCGGGAGTTGTCGCAATGCAGAAGCATAGGAAGAAAAGACAACTGAATAATGAAGGCTTTTCCCTGGTGGAGCTTCTGATCGCCATTGTGATCCTCTCAATCATTGTAGTGCCCCTGCTGCACAGCTTTGTGACCTCTGCCAGAACGAACGCCAAGTCCCGCAGCACCATGCATGCCACAGCCATTGCTGAAGATGTCATGGAGATGTTCGAGGCACATACCCTGGAGGAAATGTCCGATATTTACACGGGTGCTTCACCGGCGGGATTTACCAATACCGCGGTAAAAGACGACACGACCGGCATCTGGACCTATACGATCCGGGACGATTCCACCACTTCCGGTACTTACGATGTAGTGGTGAAGGTGGATCCCACAGCATACAGTGCGGTGAACAGTGTGACACGGGTAGATATCAAGAACCTGGCGGGCAATCTGAATGCTGTTTACAGTGAAGCGGCTGACGGCGCCAGGGAAGCTTATTCTTATTTCGGTGGAGGACTCTATACAGCAGATATCATTCAGCATACTACACGGAAGACCGAGATCAATATTGACAGCAGTAAGATTAACGTGACGCTGGCAACGGGAGCTACGGTGGAGACAGAAGTCTATCTTGTCACAGCTTCCACAACGTATCATTGTGATCCCACGATCCTTGCAACGGGCAGATCTCCAGACTATCCGCAGACGGGAGCGGATTATGTGATTTTTTCCAACGAAGACAGTGTGCGTAGTCGTGCAGCACAGGTAAATGATGTCAGCGAGCTTGGAAATCAATTGGCGAATATCATTGTCTGTGTACAGCCTCGTGTGGAGAGTGCGCACTACGATGCCGGAAGACCTGCCATTATAGACCGGATAGTGTTTAACAATCCGGACAATGTGGAGACGAATCTGCTGGTAGTGGAGCAGACCGAGAGACAGGACCGAATAGATATGTTGAGGGATGTCTTAGCGACAGATTATGATACCATGCGCAGTAAGTATGGGATATCTCTGGAACTGCGGGAAGCATGGCCCGGCTGGATGCCCGCTCCCGGCACGACACAGACGTCTGCGGGAACTCTTCGTACGAATCTGCTGGACGAGAGTGACGGACTTACGGCATATGTATTTGAGAATTCCAGCATGACCGGCGCGGGAGCCGGAACGGGACTTAATTATGAACTGGCGAAGAACATCATGTCAGTGACGAATCTGACACCGGCCAGGGAACAGGACCGTATTTACGACATGGAAGTGAAGGTCTATGCAGAGGATAAGATAGCAGACGGCAGCCCGATCATTACTATGACAGGAACGGTAACGGAATAACAGGAGAATCCGGAAGGAAGCGTAAGAACCATGAACATACGTGGCAGAGACTTCAAATTACATAAACAGACAGACGATAAGGGCTCGGCAATGGTCGTAGTGATCATAGCTATGGCCTTTATCGGCATTTTAGCCAGTGTTTTGATGTATATGTCCTTATTGAACTATCAGATGAAGGCGAATAACCTGCAGGCGAAGGACAACTTCTATTCGGCAGAGACAGTGCTGGATGAGATCCGTGTCCATATGGAAGAGCAGGTGTCCACGTCCCTGGGAGATGCCTACACGCAGATTCTGGTGAACTATGATGACACTTCCGTATCCGAGAAGGAGAGTAAGCTCCGCTATGCGTTCTTAAGCAGTATGCAGAAGGCGTATCAGTGCAGTGATACCGTAAGCTTAAATTACTATGATCTGAGGAAACTGTTTGACAGTCTGTCACCGGAGGTGCGGAAAAATACAGTGTTGCAGACCGGTGACGGAATCAATTCCTATACAATACAGATGGTAGACGGCGCCGTGCAGATGACGGGTACAAACGGCTCCGGAGATGCGGTGAGCGATCTGCCTAAGGGACAGCTTACCCTGTTCACGGACGGATTATCTTTTCAGAAATTAAAGGTGACTTATACCAATGATAATGGTTATGTCTCTGTGATCCAGACGGATATCCGTGTGAAAATGCCGGATATGAGCTTTGCACAGGCCGTAAGCCTGCCTTCACTGACCGGCATGTCACTGGTGGCACAGAAGAATATTCAGGTGGTAGCGGAGAGTGGCAAATTAAGCGACGCTAAGATCGCCGGAAGCTTCTATGCGGACAAGGTACTGGTGGGGAATGAGGATGATACAAACAGTGCAAATGTGACCCTGACCCTGGCAGAGCCGACAGGTAAGGAAAATGATGATAAGCGTATGGTAGCGGCTACAGAACTGTATCTGGGCAAGGGCGCGAAACTGGAATCCGACAGCTATGGAGAACTGTGGGCAGGCAAGATCACCATGCACGGAGCAGCGACATCTACCGGCAGCGCGAATATGAATTTCAAGGGAAATGATGTCTATGTAGCGGGAGATCTGCGCATAGACGGCGCAAATAATAATTTCACCGCAGGCAGTCTGGTGGATGAGAATTACTCCGGACAGTATATAGGCTTCGGCACCGGGGAGAACGGTGACAGCAGTGCCATCGTAGTCAACGGTACCGGAACGGATATTGACTTAAGCGGTCTGATCAATCTGACTCTGTCAGGCAATACCTATATCGCCACGAAAACTGCCAAGGATAATCTCACCGAGGCGGATGGAAATCTCAATGGCAACGCATCCGACCGCAAGGATATCCTGATGGGGCAGTCTATTGCAGTCAAAAGTGACCAGTTGGCATATCTGGTACCGGCAGATCTGGTAAAACAGGGTACCAATCCTGTGACCAAGGAGCAGGCAGATACCATGGGGAATACGGCAGTTGATTTTAATGCTGCCAGCAGTATGCTGGGCGGTAACAGCCTTGCTTCCTATGGTATTACGAAGTTTATTACGAACGGAAGCAGCGACAGCCAGGGCGTCCGTACTTTTTATAAGAGACTAAACAGCAAGATCACCATTGTGTATTATTACGTGTCCTTTGACAGCTCCACTCAGGCGGGGAGAGAAGCTGCCAACCGGTATTTTCAGGATTATTATAAGGTAAATAAGAGCACCATGGATGCCTATGCCAGCATCTACACCGATGGCATCAAGATCCGGAATCAGAGTGCCGGTGCTTATATCATGCACCTGGCAGGTAATGTGGTGATGTTCGACAAGGATCAGACCACGGGCAGCTACAGCGGCAACCTGCAGAATGCCACATTAGGCAGTGATCAGAGCAATATCGGCTACAAGCAGCAGCTGACAGCGGATGATTCCAAATTCAAGGCGCTCTGCAAGAAGCTGATCGATGGCTATGAGCAGCTTACGCCTTCCGAAAAAGCGGATACTGCCAATGTATATAGCAATCTGGTAAATACGGACGCGATCACAAGCTTTACCGGTGTGGTCCGTGGCGCGGGACTGGTCGTTGATACAGAGAAGTATTTTGAAAGTAGTGCTTATCCGGATTGCAAGGCAGTCATCGTATATGGTGATTATACCTATCCCGAAGCGGGACATCCGGATTTCAAGAAGGGTATCATCATCGCTACGGGCGATGTGAAGATACAGGATGGTGAGGAATTTAACGGTGTGATTCTGGCAGGTGGTGATATCCAGTTAGGACAGAATGTGAAAGTGACACCGGACAAGGAAGCAGTGCTTCGTGCGCTGACCTATTCCAAGGAGGTTACGGGCTCCGGCGGCGGTCAGAAGGAATATCATGTGGTGGATTTCCTGATCGGCGGCGAAGGTTACCTGCAGAATAACAATAAGACCTACCTGAACAGCGATATTAATTTAGGAGACCTGATCGTATATGAGAACTGGCAGAAACAATAAAAACGGTGGCTTCTCCCTGGTGGAGCTCATCATCGTCGTCGCCATCATGGCGATCGTGGTGGGAGTCATTGGATTGTCTGTGGGAACACTCACCGGAAGAAAAACTGCAAAATGTGCGGATGAGATCGTTTCGACCCTGGAGAGAGCAAGAGTGCTGACCCTTGGGAAAGAACAGAACCAGGTGGAGTTTGTGCTACTGCAAAATAGCAGCACGGGCGAGTACCGGGCACAGATCTATCAGGGTGGAACCATCGTTTCGGATAGAATCGTGGGGAAGGAGCCTATCACAATACAAGTATATTTTGATGATGATTCCACCCCCTACAATCTGTCACAATTAAAGGGTACATTACCTTATGCGTCCGCAACCGATGGACTGCATCTGGTGTTCAACAGAGCATCGGGAGCTTTTGAAGAGAAGACCTGCGCTGCCGCAGATGCGGTCAAGGACTATTGTAAGAAAATTGTGATCAGCAACGGAACAAGAACGATAACAATCACAACAGTCGGCAGAACCGGCAAAATCCTGAAGAAATAAGGAGGTTGACTATGCGTATCGGGAAAAAAGGATTCACTCTCGTAGAAGTGATAGTGTCCCTGGCAATCATGACCATTGTGGCAGGATCTGTGGGCGCCTTTATCGTCGCAGGCAACAATTCCTACCTGCGGGGGAATAAGGAACTGACCCTGCAGGAAGAAGCACAGCTTGCAGCGAATCAGATGATCGACCTGATCATTGATGTGGAGAAGGATATTAATTTCACACCGGATCATACCGGCACAGCAGTGGATCTGGATGGCAGTACCGCCAAGGATGCAGCCGGCAATGAGATCACCACAGCCCATGTCAGCGAATTGCGTCTGGTCAATAACGAGAATACCTATATGATCCGCTGGCAGGGAACCGCGTCAGGGGATTATGCGACTGCGAATCAGGTATACCTTTATGAAGTGAAAAATACAACGGATGCGGACGGCAATCTCGTCGTAGGAGATCCCACCACCGCGACCCCGGCACTTATGGCAGAGCATGTCTCAAGCTTCAGCGTAGACTTAAGCCAAGTGAAGGACAAGCGGAAAGTTATCCTGAATATGACCTTCACTTACCAGGACAGAAGCTATGACATTGCAGAGACTATTAAGCTTAGAAATGACCTGGAGAAGACCGGAACCGCGTACGCATGGATCAGTGCTCTGACTATTGATCCTCCCAGTGCAACATTACCTCAGGGCAAGATACAGCAGTTTACCTATAATCTGAGCGGTGACGCAGAGGCAGTAGCTGAGGGCGTTACCTGGAGCGTGTCCTATGCTTCCGGGGCTAATTGTAAGAGTACAATTAATCAGGATGGTATTTTAAAAGTAGATGATGAGGAAACTATCGGCACGAATGTGCTGGTGGTAAAATGTACTGCAAAAGCAGATACGAGTATGGTGGCATATGCATATGTGACAGTAGAAGAGAGATTGATAGACTCCATTTCCATAACTCCTAAAGATGTGGAGGTAGTCCGCGGCAAGTCACAGGCTTTTGAGTGTACTCTGACTGGTAAAGAATCTGCTGTGGCACAGGGGGTAAAATGGAAAGTGACTTATGCGGATGGCAGCACTACTACATTTTCTACCATGCCGAATGTTAGTGACCTGATTAATACATTGAATATCAGTAAGTCGGAAAGCATCGGTGTAAAGGTATTGAAAGTTACCTGTATGGCAAATGCGGACACAACTAAGTCGGATTCTGCGTATGTTACAGTGACGGCGGTATCAGGACAATTCCAGGCGGAACTGATCCGAAACGTAATGAAGCCTTATTCCTACACGGAGAACGGCATTAAAAAAATGGGATGGAGTGTAGATCTGGAGTGCCTGACTGCATGGGCGGATTATGATGTATATCCTCAGATTGTGAACTGGGAAGTATTGGAGGATGGAGTTCCAAATCCGAAGGGCTATAGCTTTGAAGATACGACTCCTGCTTCCAGATATAAACAGCTGTTAAAGTGTAGCAACAATATTAATAAGACGATCACAGTACGTGCAACTGTAAAATTATCAGCTACCATTACAGTGCATCCTGAAGTAACAGTGGACATTCCAAATCTGCTGACCATTGACAGTTCAGACGAGCCATACATCGACGGTAATCAGTTTGTCCTGTCACGTAACAGTATGGTGACTTGTACGTTGAAAAATTATTCCGGAGATATGAGTAAAGTTACCTGGAAGATTACCAATGATATTGAGGAAGGTCTGGCACAGAGTAATCCTGTGAAGGATAATTTCGGTGGCGAAGTTGGACTGAGTAGGAGAGTAGGGTTTAGTAGAAACATTACAAGTGATGGACTGGGCGATTATGAAAACGGCCTAGTCATTGATAAAGCAGTGACCGGATTCGCAGATTCAGAAGTAGATTATGCAGCTACACGAAGCGTATTTCCCACGGCTAAAGGTGAAACAGTCGGAGTGTATGCAAAGTGGTATATTAACTGGAAAGAGGAACATGTTCTCACACTTGCAGCTTTTGACGGCAACGATAATGAAATTGCATCCACATATCTGCTGATTCCCAGATGTACTTTTTATTTCTCGGAAGGTAATCGTTATTATAATCTGAATAAGAACGATTATAAGCACAATGGATGGCAGAATGGTGTATACGATAAGAAGGTGTATGTTGATCTATATGGATTTGAAACAGGTCAGGGAGCATTTAAGACTGGTGATAAAGGACTGAAGGTTATAGGCAGCCTTGTAGCTGGAGGAACGGAGACTCTAAAATCCGGAACACATATTGATCCGAATATTCACTGCGACACCAGAGTAAATGATAAAAATGAAACAGTATTTACTTATATGATTCATCTCTATATTGATAGAGAGGAAAAGAATGATACTTTATTTGTGACCTTCAGCGATAGTCGTGTCAAGGGAGACAGCGGTGAGGAAGGTGGACATGTATCGTATCAGAAACCGGAAAGAGCGTTAACAATCTTTTGGAGATAACATGAAGAAGAACTTGAAGCACAACACAAAAAAGTACATAGCCGGAATCCTTACCATAGCTTTGGCAGCCGGAGTCTGCCAGAGCTATGGCTCTATGGAAGTAAGTGCACAGGAGATGACACTGCCCGGCATTGAGAAGCTGGTACAGGATACAGTAGCATCTTCGGACGGCACCTTTCACATTTTAGAGATCGTACCTTCTAAAAAGGACGCTTCCATCGGATATCTGATCGGTGGAGAGGAACCGGTATCTGAAGGACGTAAGTTGTCCGAACTGCCGGCGTCGTCGGAGAGATTAGCTGCCATGGCTACAATCGACAGTAACAGCCTGGGGGATCTCGCAGGAAGCAACGGTCCGGTCAACTTCTCTGCATACAGAGAGGGCGGAAGCCGGACCGAAGAGATCCGTGGCTCTTTTGTGAAAAATACGGAGAATAACGGTCAGTATACCTATACACAGACGGAATCGGTGTATACGCTGTATGCGGAGGGGGATACCAGGCAGCGTTTTGACAGATATGGTGCAATCGAAACTTCCGGGACTTCCAACAAGAATAAACAAAGCGTGTCCCCTGTATTTTCCAAAGTGTCTGGTATTAGCGGACAGAACCTGGAAATGACCATCGGGGATACAGCGAAGACGGCTCTTGCAGCGACGAGATATGCACTGACTCCGTACGATAAAAATTCCGACGGCAGTATGAACGATATTAATAACGCTGCTTTTAATGCAGGTGATTATGTCAATAGGGAAGTGTATACCAAGACTGCTGATGATGTATACACTTACCTTGGTAAGGTGGTATACGGCGGAGATCTGCCTGCGGGATATGCTATCCAGAGCACTGCCATAACTTCCGAAAATCCTTCCGAAGCGTCAGAAAATCTGGGAGAGGTGACGACAGCGGAGAGCTCGGGACTGGTAACGGCAGCCTCTGCATCCGGGAATGACGCAGCAGCGGAGTCCGGTAATGAGATGCAGACCTTCAGCGTACAAAGCACATCCGGAAATGATATTGTAACTTCCGAACAGAAAAATCTCTATATTTTGAATATGGCCAACACCACACCTATTCTATGGGCAGCCTGGAACGAAAATCCGGGTGGAACGGGAAGCTATACACTGAAGACTCCTGCGGATGGCTATTTTGTGCATTTCACGGAAAACACCACCGGTGAGTATTATGTGTCTAAGGTGACATTATCCAGCGGTAATGGGGACTACAAACTGATTGATACTTATAAGAGAAATGATATCGGTAAATATGTGATGGAAAGCAGCGGTACTATGCAGGTTTATCTCCGAGGACAATCAGGCTACGAAGCATCAAACAGCTATGACTTTATCGGTGATAATGCGAAGGATGCGTTGGATACTGTAGCATATGACGGTGGTTTCTATAATAAAGAATGGTTCAAGAAGCAGGTTCTGAATCTGTCCGGCACCAGCCGGTATGAGAGCGGCAGCCCTTCCGGTACTGGCGGAGATATTGATCAACTGAAGATTGAAGTGACAACGTTGACAGTGGAGGAACTGGCAAAACTGGTAAATCCGGAGGAACAGGCTTATTATGGCGTGGATCTGGACAACGTGGATCTGATCTATCTCTCCGGCAGGGGAAGTTATGCAGCGGAATCTGTGAATATGACTTCTGTAGCAACCGCTCTGACGAAGATGATATTCGGCATTAAGGATACTACCGGTGAGCGGAATGATGCAGACAGAGTACCGGTAGTCATGGATTACGGATTTTACAGCCAAAATAAAACACTGGCTGAGGAACCGAATAATAATCAGAATAATAAGATACTGACACAGATGGCACTGACGATCTTGAAGGTTTCCGATGATAATATTGCCAAAGAAGTTGCTTCACAGGGAGATGCTTACTGGAACGGTCAGACGGCAGCTTCGCTTAGCCTGGACGATTCCGTGAAAGAGGCTTTATATGACAATGTTTATCTGAATGATGACAGTGCGACGCCTTATGTTGCCTCTGACTTCCTGACTGACTGGAAAGGGGATGCGGCGAAAGCGGCAACCTTCAAAGCAGTATTAAAAGAGATTCAGTACGAGAATTTCCTGGCTAAGAAAAACAACAGCAATGCAGCACAGATGGATGAAGAGATCAGTAAGGCGTCTATTACCAGATATATTCTGAACTGGTATATGCACAGAGTCACGGTGAAATCCTCCATCCGTGTACTGGATCTGGAACCCTGCTATGATTTTGATGATGAGAATACAGTGCTAACCCCCCAAAAAGTATTTGAAATGACGGGGATGACCGGAAAATATGAGGAATCTGTAACCAAGATCAATATTACACAAATGTCATCTGCGGAATTTATAGGTAAGATCGAGGACTTGAATGAAAAGTACGACATGATCTATCTCGGAGCCCGGGTCAGCAAGATGAACACAGAAAATGGTGTGACTGTGTATAATGATCCACAGATGAAAGGGTTGATTTATTCTCATGTAGGAGACTACTATGACTATGCCACCGAAACGAAAACGGAGAATGTTACGCTGGCTAGGGAGACGTATAATGCAAGGCACAGACTGCAGGATTCTTCGCTGAATCACAGTAAGACTAACGATGATGATTCAACGAATAAGAGTGAAGATGTCTATCGTGGTCCCGGCAATGATATGAACTCTACCCGATATGAGGAATTCTGTCAGTTCATTAAGGCGGGATATCCGGTGGTCATTGCGGATACGTTTATTAAATATGGGGACGATAAAATACCTGTGGCATCAACAGCTACGCTGGACAAAAATTCTTATTTTTACAAGCTGGTTCAGTTCGCTCTGACGAAAGATGAAAATGGTCAGTACTTATACTGGCAGAAAAATATTTTTACAGAGAGTCAGCTGACAAATAATACAGCAGATACTCAATTAGGAACCACATTATCTGCACGTAGATCCGTATTTTGTAATTATCTGAATCTGTCAAAGCTTTCCGTCAACTGGGTAACTACTTACGGAGCGGCATATCCGCAGGAACTGAAATATAATTTTAATCAGAACGGTGCCAGCAACGGTGGCTCTCTGGAGAAGATAGACGGAAAATATCAGCTGCAATATATTTTTAATCTGCAGAATGATGCTGCAATATCACAGACAGGTACTACCTATGATTGTAAACTGTTCGTAGATAAAAATGCTGATGGTCGTTTCTCCGGCTCTGATTATGTAGAAGGTAAGACATATACGTCATCGGAAGAAGTCAGCGGTCTTACTGTGTATATAAGAAAGGGAGATGAGTGGAATAAGGTTGATCCGATTGCAACGGCAAACGGAAACAGATATGAATTGCGTACCGGGGAGACCTATCGTGTGATCCGTGCTCTGCCGGAGGAATATGTAGGAGTTATTCCATGGAAGCTGGTATTTTACGATAATGCGGACAGACTGGTGAGAACTGCCAAGTCAGGCTATACATCTGTGCCGCAGCAAAGTGGGAAAAAGACAATCCGTGTATTGCAGTTGTTGTCTGATGATAACCGTAATAACTGGAATCTTCATGACGAACAGAATAATAGTAATTCTACTTTTTCCAAGTGCATTAATGGATTAACTGACTGGAATGTAGTAGGATTGGATCAAGTCAATTGGGATGGAACGGTAACTCCGTCTAAAAGCATTGACAGTATGACTGTAACCTATCTTGTAAATGAAAAGCTGAAAATTGGCGGGACTTCGGATACTGATATACAGAAGATATACCAGGAATCCTACAATCTGTTCCAGCAATATGATATGTTGATACTCGGCTTTGGTGACGCCTACCGGTTTGGGTATACCTATAGCGCAAGTGATATTTCCAATAATAAGTTGGATAATGTTAAGAGGAATCTGGCTGTTGGCTGGGCTGTCAGAGACTACATAGAATCCGGCAAGAGTATTTTGTTCACCCATGATACTACTTCATATGTCAATAATATCCAAAGTGCGATTCAGTGGAATGACCAAGGATATAAGGAAGACCAAAAGAATTACTGGTATTGGGGATATGAATTTAATAAGACCATTCGTGCATCCGTAGGACTGGATCGCTATGGAGCATTGAAAGAGTATTATCAGCAGAGAGCAGCAAGCACCACGGGAGAGGAACAGAAGAGGGACCAGGAATATCTTAAAACATTAGAGTCCTATACATTTGACGAGATCAAGGAACCGAATTCGGATAATGAGCTCTGGCAAAAGGAAGGTGTGACTAAATATACGGTAGTTCGTTTCCTGAGAAGCTATCTGGAAGATCTGCGGAAAACAGGCAGTTCGGAAGTATGGTTTCCTGTTAAGAATTCATTGCTGAAACAGGCTGGATATGATGGTGGAGATCCTAGATGGAATTATCCCAGTAGTTTGCTGATGGGTGATTACGCAGGTAGCTCGCTGATCGCAACACAGGTAAATGATGGCCAGATTACGCAGTATCCATATCAGATATCTGCAGATGAACAGCTGGAGATCAGTAATACACATTACCAGTGGTTACAGCCGAATATGGAGCTGGACCGCAACGGAGACGGTAAAAATGATATTGTTGTGTGGTACTGTATTTCCGGTGTGGCTGACGGCAACTATAAAAATACTAATATTTATAACATCACACCCAATGATGTGGTAAATAATTATTATATCTATACCATGGGAAATGTGACATATTCCGGAGCGGGACATTCCACACCCAGCAAGGAATCGGAGATCAAACTGTTTGTTAATACGATGATTGCAGCGTATAATGCCGGTGTGACTGCACCTTCCGTAAGATTTAAGGATAAAAGCGGTAGCAAGATCCAATCCGTGTATATGCTGTATGATCCGGTCAACCATATTGTATTGGATGATAAGAATAACGGAACCATCAGTGTCAACTTCCAGGCAGATGACTACAATATTCTGGCAGGTGGACAGCAATTATGCGTTGAATTTTACAAATCCTGTGCAGATGATACATCCGGAGCCATCAGTGTGGACGGAATTACAGGAAAGGTATTGCGGTTAAAGACGGATGGAGAGGATGGCCTCAAGATCACGGATAGCAATGGAAATGTAATTTTACCGATTGAACGCAATGGAGTTAAGAATTGTTACCCGATTACAAACGGCGCAACCTATACCTTGAAATATTCTTCGGATGAGATGGGACTGTTTAGTACCGACACTTCCGGGACGATTTTGAATGAAGGAGCGCAGGCATCTACTATCTACGCAAGAGTCTATACCGTGTATGATAGTGGATCAAAAGTAACTCCTTGCGGAATAGCTGAGTTATCCATCAGCGCCCAGGAACTGTTTGAACTGGATTAAACTTTAAAAAGTAATATTGCACAAAAAGCAGAGCTGTGAGAAATAACCAATTTCCACAGCTCTGTTTTTATATAGTTTTTCAGCACTTGTTTTACCGGATTTCCTTGCAGAATGGATACCTCTGTGATATATTAAGTTCATCTATAGAAAGTCTGTATAGATAAGATTTCGAAGATACCATATATTAGGATATCATCATATATGGGCATCACTTTATCGCACCTTATGTGCAGTTCGAGGCATATCGCCGTGAAATTCACTTTTTACAATGTTAATAGGACAAATTATTGACGTACCCTATTATATAGGGTAATATAAAGGAGGAAAATGACTAGAACATTTATACAAACAGATGAATTTTCTCGAAATTGGGATGAATTTGGATTTACAGATGATGATTTGAGAAGATTGGAATTTGATATTATGATGAACCCTCACAAATATCCAGTTATGCAGGGTACAGGTGGGCTCAGAAAGGCAAGATTTGCATTTAAACACCATGGGAAAAGTGGAGGTGTGAGAGTGTGCTATGTCGATTTTGTCATAGAAGAAACCATATACTTGATTACGGTATATTCAAAAAAACAGAAGGATAATTTGTCGAAACAGGAACGAAATAACATTAATATATATATTGACAGACTTCGTGACAATATATAATACGAGGAGTTGTGACTATGAAGAGTGTATATGAGAGTATCATGACTGGCTTAAATGAAGCTATAGAAGATGCACAATCAGAAGGCAAGAAATTAAACAGGAGAACAGTGACGATTATCCCTGTTAAGGAATATGGAGCGGAGCAGGTTAGAAATATTAGAAATTCTGTAGGAATGTCACAGAGTACTTTTGCAGGCTATCTTGGTGTGACCAAGAAGACAGTGGAAGCTTGGGAAGCGGGGACAAATCATCCTTCCGGTGCAGCCAGCAGAATTTTGAATATGATGGAAATGGACACGGAATTGGTAGAAAAATATCCGTTTGTTCAGTGTGGAATTTGATAAGGGAAATATTCAAATTTACTGCTGCAACGGAGAGTCTGTATGCAATCAGCACGAATACATTGCACAATCAACGGGAAGATGCAGCAAAATACCATGGAAGATTATCTTGCAGAAGGTAACGCATATCGTTCAGACCGAAAAGTAATTCATAAAGAAGCTACTATCAAAATGCTTCTGGTATTGTCCGGGGATAAAAATGTGGATGATACCGAAGAAATATTAAAAGCATTAGATATTGCAGAGGAGGATGAGAAGATCAGCATGTGTGAATTGTTTGACCAGTATACGAGACGAGGAATTTCAGAAAAGGAAGCAGAAGAACAGATGAAGCTTTATTGGTAAAAAGATATTGACTTTTATTTCTTACTATGCTAAAAATATACTATACCTACTGGAACAGTAGGAATATAAAATATAGTATTATACATAGGCATAGGAGGAGAAAAAGATGGCATTTGCAGCAGAGACCATATGTGTCCAGGGAAGTAATGAGAGAAGGGATCCGTTTGGGGCCATCAGCATGCCGATTTATCAGAATGCAGCGTATGCGCATCCGGGATTGGGTAAGAGCACAGGATATGATTATTCCCGTTGCGGTAACCCTACAAGAGATGAAGTGCAGAAGACGGTTGCCCTGTTGGAACAGGGAACGGAAGCTTTGGCACTTTCTACCGGTATGGCAGCGATCACCGCATTGATGGAGATTTTTTCTCCTGGGGATCATCTGATTGCTACGGATGATCTGTATGGCGGTACATTAAGACTTTGGAACACGATCAGCCATAAGAATGGAATATCGGTAGATTGTGTGGATACTTCAAATGTGGAGACTGTGAAGGCGGCGATACGTCCGGAGACGAAAGCGATTTATCTGGAGACTCCGTCCAACCCTATGATGAAGGTCGCAGATATTCAGGCAATCGCAGAATTGGCACACGCGCATGGTTGTATTCTGATCGTTGATAATACCTTTTTATCCCCGTATTTTCAGAAGCCACTTACGTTAGGCGCGGATATTGTAGTGCACAGCGGTACGAAATACCTGGAAGGACATAACGATACATTATCCGGATTCCTGGTAGTAAGGGATGATGCCTTGTATCAGCAGCTGAACAATATTTATAAGACGACAGGAGCCTGTCTGTCTGCGTTTGATAGTTGGCTATTGCTTCGAGGGATCAAGACTCTGGCTGTACGTATGGAACAGCATCAGAAAAATGCTCTTGCGATCGCGCACTGGCTGGAACAGAGACCGGAAGTGGAGAAGGTATATTATATCGGTCTGGATTCGAGACCGGATAAGGCGCTGATCGACAGACAGTGCAGCGGATACGGTGGAATGATCTCATTCCGATTGAATTCTGCAGAGAAAGCTGTTAAGATTTTGGAGAGCGTTAAATTGATCCGTTTTGCGGAGAGTCTGGGCGGCGTGGAAAGCCTTCTGACCTATCCGATGAAGCAGACCCATGCAGATGTACCGGTTGAGGTACGTGAAGCATTGGGCGTGGATGAGAAGCTTCTGAGAATGTCCGTAGGTATTGAGAACATCGACGATCTGCTGGCAGATTTAGAGCAGGCATTTGCTTAGTGTGGGTGTAACCTGGTATACATAGTAGTTCAGCCAGCTCTGCGGAGAGCTTCACAGAGGGCTAGCAACGATGCGACGTGTCAGGGCGTGCAGAAGGTCTGGAAGAATGCATGCGACCGATAAAATTTAATCTGCAGCCTGGAGCCACAGGCAGAAAGTTTGCAGGTTGACGAAAGGTAAGTGAATTCGTATGACTAGATACAATTTTGATAAGATTACGAACCGGAAGGGAACGAATTGTCTGAAATATGATTTTGCGGTGGAGAGAGGAAAGCCGGCAGATGTGCTGCCCTTGTGGGTGGCGGATATGGATTTCCCGGTATCCGAAGAGATCACGAAGAGTCTTCATGCTGCGGTAGAACATGGAATCTACGGCTATACCCAGCCAAAGGATGCTTACTACAATGCTGTGATGAACTGGATGGAGAGGAATCATAATTGGAAGACGGAGAGGGAATGGATCGTGAAGACTCCGGGTGTGGTATTTGCTCTCGGTGCAGCGGTTAAAGCATTTACTGATCCGGGAGATGCTATACTGATTCAGAATCCGGTGTATTATCCGTTTACTAATATTATCCGTGACAATGACCGGAGAGTAGTTGACAATACATTGATCTATGAGAAAACGGCTGGGCAGAGTGGAGATAATGGATACCGGATTGATTTTGAAGATTTTGAGCGTAAGCTTGAGCAGGAACATATAAAACTGTTTATTCTGTGCAACCCTCACAACCCGGTGGGCAGAGTGTGGACGGCAGAGGAACTGCAACAACTGGGAGAGATCTGCCTGCGCCACCATGTGATCGTGGTCAGCGATGAGATTCACAACGATTTTGTCTATCCCGGATATGAGCATACGGTGTTTGCCAATGTAGATCCTCGTTTTGCGGAGTTTACTGTGACCTGTACGGCGCCCAGCAAGACCTTTAACCTGGCTGGACTTCAGATATCCAATATTTTTATCCCCAATGAAAAGCTTCGTAAAGCATTTCAGACAGAGATTGACAAGACCGGTTATGATGAACCTAATGCATTGGGGATTGTGGCGTGTGAAGCAGCCTATCGTGCAGGAGAAGACTGGCTGGATCAGTTGAGAGCATATCTGCTGCAGAACCTGAATTTCCTGAGAGAGTATTTACAGGAGAAGATTCCACAGATTCATCTGGTGGAGCCGGAAGGTACCTATCTGGTATGGCTGGACTGCAGTGAGTTGGGAATCACCGGTAAGGAGCTGGATCAGTTCATCGTGGACAAAGCAGGACTTTGGCTGGACGGAGGATCCATGTTCGGACCCAGCGGAGCCGCTTTTCAACGTGTGAACATCGCCTGCCCCAGGGCTACGTTACAACTGGCGCTGGACAAGCTGAAGACAGCAATAGACGGTTTGAAATGAGGATTTGAGCGGTTTCGCGAGACCGTTCTGGAGAATGATATTTATTGACAGATTCACGAGACCGTTGCGGAGTATGATATATATTGACAGATTCACCAGATCATTCCGGGGTATGAGATACATTGACAGATTCGCCAAATCGTTCCGGAGCAGCATAATATTGCCGGAAATATGGTATATTTTTACATTCTTGTCCATATACTGTAACATATCAGGCCATTCATGATAGATTATGATAGTTCCTACGGAACCTGTGATCCCTGATGAATGGCCATGCTTTTTCGGATCACGCGGTAGGAAGCATGATCCACGGATCCATAGGATTGCCATCAGGAAAGGAGCACACAGTATATGCCAAGAGGACAGAGAAAATCCCTGGAGGAAAAGATCCAGGCAAAACAGGAGTTGATCAATGCGTTAAATATCCGCATGGAATCAGAACAACGTGAGTTAGAAGAATTGTTTGAACAGAAGAAGCGTAAGGAACTGGAAGCGGTGAGTGACATCATCGAGGATGCCGGTCTTGCACCGGAGGAAGTCACGGAAGTCTTACAGCAGTATATTGAGAGCCGTAGGGCAAATGCATCATGATCGCTTATTGTGTTTTATCGGAAGGACCGGACGAACCGGTCCTTTTTGCTGTATAGAAAATGATAGGATTGATTACCTTTAATTAAGAAATAGAGTCAATATCAAGAGAATATTTAGGTAGGGAATTATTGATTTAGAGGAAATATTGCGTAATGATCTGCTGCACCTGATCTGTGGAAATGGGGCATTTGCTTGTCTCATAAGTGGTGATCAGCTGCATGGATGGGAAGATTCCGTTATAGCAGTAGGTTTTCAGCTTGTTGCAGGCAGTATCACAATAAGGCGCATTATCCATCATACCGAAATGCTCCCAGTAGAAGATTTTATTCGTAACCGGATGTAAAATCGTAAAATCCGGATAAGCCGTGAATTCTTTTAACGGCAGCGCCGCTTCATAGCGATAAGGGATTTGGTTGGTATAGAGCAGATTCGATATGATAACTTCAGATTTTGAGCGGACTTTATGCCCGGCCAGCGTGGTATGGATCAGATTTTCCGGATGAGAAGGATTGGTTTCATAGCTCTCCGCACGCCATTTCTGCGCAGACACCGGAAGCTTGTCCTTTGCAAAATAGCTTTGCAGTAATGGGTAATAAGGAGAAGACTCTGCCAACAGGTCAGAGGATGTCAGAGGCTTGGAACGATTGGCCGCTGAATTCTTTTTTTCATGGGATTTTATATAAAAATTGAGCAGGGAGAGTTCTTCTTCGGCTTCAAACAGTAGAAGAGAGTAATATTTCTTTAAAGCCATAACTTCCGCGAGAGAACGATTTGACTTTGAGCAATATACAGACTGCTCCTTATTTTTAATAACCCAGCGGTGGTAAGAACCATTTTTTTGAATAGATAATTCTCCTTCCGGAAAAGTAGAAAGCTTGTGACGCAGGTAGTCACATTGTGCCTGCAATTTGTTAAGGTGGGCGTCTAAATTTTGGATCATGCAAACTCCTTTCGAAATGTTTTGGTGTAAATAGGGGGAAATAGCGGAAAAAAATACAAAAACAATGGATTTTCAAGTGAAAAAAGGGGGAATTGTATCAGATTAAATGAAAAAGGCAAATTTGATACAAAAAAAGAAGAAATATAAGAAATTTTGTACTAAAACAGCCCCAAAACAGCTTATAGCGAAAATGTCCAACAGGAAACTGCACATATGTATTGTGCCGTAGATGTCACTACATACAGGTGGAGATCACGATGTCACAGGCGCTGCGCACGGGTAATTGGTGTTATGATTCGTGCGGCATGAAACCATGCAGAAAATTAGGACGGCTGCTGCTTAATATTAAAACACATTATAGCATGATATACGGAAGCTTGAAAAGAGATTTGTTAAGAAAAAATAATCGGTGAAAAATAATTGGGATGTCAAAAACACCCGCAGCAGGGATTCTGCGAATCCCCAGCTGTGGGTGCAGCCATTACTGCAAATTACCGCCACATATCAAAAATAGTTTCTTTATTCCGCATCCTCGCCCTTTTTCAGATTCTTCTGGGCGGTGGAGAGCATGAGCTTGATTCGGTTGAGCTGGTTGACTTCGCTGGCACCGGGATCGTAGTCGATGGCCACGATGTTGGAGGAAGGATATGCCTTCCGCAGGGCTTTGATGACGCCCTTACCTACGACGTGGTTCGGCAGGCAGCCGAAGGGCTGGGTACATACGATGTTCGGTACGCCTTCCTTGATCAGCTCGACCATCTCACCGGTTAAGAACCATCCCTCACCGGTCTGGTTGCCGATGGATACGATGGGCTCCGCATAGGAGACGATCTTGTAGATGCTGGTGGGTGCATCGAAATGCTTACTTTCTTCAAATGCCTTCACGGCAGAGCCGCGCAGGATATGCTCGATGGCCCAGATGCCCAGTGCGGAGATCTTCGCGGTCTTTTTGCTGGTGCCTAAGTGCTCTGCTTTGTAGATCTGGTTGTAGAAGCAGTATAGCATGAAGTCGATCAGGTCGGGAACCACAGCTTCCGCACCTTCACTCTCTAACAGCTCCACCAGATGATTGTTGCCGGCAGGAGAGAATTTCACCAGGATCTCGCCGACCACGCCGACGCGGGGCTTCTTGATATCAAGTACCGGTATCGCATCGAAATCCCGGATGATCTCGGTACACATCCTGCGGAACTTGCCTATGCTGATATGCTTTGCGGATACGAAATCCTGTACCTTCTTAAGCCATTCTCTATGTAAGGCATCCACAGACCCCGGAGTTGCTTCATAAGGGCGCATCCGGTAGACACAACGCATGAAGATATCACCGAACTCGGCACCTACCGCTGCACGCAGCATCAGATCTGCATTCAGATGGAAGCCGGGATTGCTCTCGATACCCGCCAGGTTCAGGGAGATGACAGGGATCTGCTCCATGTCTGCCTTCTTCAGGGCACGGCGGATGAAGCCGATATAGTTCGTCGCACGGCATCCGCCACCGGTCTGGCTCATGATAATGGCGGTCTTGTTCAGGTCATATTTGCCGGACAGCAGAGCTTCCATGATCTGTCCGACTACCAGCAGGGAGGGATAGCAGGCATCGTTGTTAACATATTTCAGACCTACATCCACAGAGTGCTTGTTGTCATTGTCCAATACGACGAAATTGTAACCGCAGGCATTGAACGCAGGCTGCAGGATCTCAAAGTGGATCGGGGACATCTGCGGACAGATGATGGTGTAATCCTTGCGCATCTCTTCGGTAAACGGTACCTTCTCAATAGCGGAAGAACGGATGGTGCGGTGCTTGCCCAGTTTCTCACGGACACGGATCGCGGACAACAGGGAACGGATACGGATACGTGCCGCACCCAGGTTGTTGACTTCATCGATCTTTAAGCAGGTGTAGATTTTGTCAGAGCCGGAGAGGATATCGTTCACCTGATCGGTGGTAACGGCATCCAGACCGCAGCCGAAGGAATTCAACTGGATCAGATCCAGATTCTCTACCGTCTTCACATAGCTTGCAGCGGCGTAAAGTCTGGAGTGATACATCCATTGGTCGGATACGATCAGTGGACGCTCCGGTTTTGCCAGATGGGAGATGGAATCCTCGGTAAGCACTGCCATATCGTAGGATGTGATCAGCTCGGGAATGCCGTGGTTGATCTCCGGGTCTACATGATAAGGACGGCCAGCCAGCACGATACCGCGCTTGCCGGTCTGACGTAAGTATTCCAGCGTTTCTTCACCCTTTTTCTCCATATCGTGACGGGCATTCGCCAGCTCCTGCCAGCCCTTTTCACAGGCTGCGGCGATCTCGCCAGCGGGAATCTCGGTGAATTCCTTCGTCAGTGCATCCGTTACTGTTCCCAGATCTCTGAAGGACATGAACGGATTGCGGAAGGTGATCTCACCGCCGGCAATTTCCTCCACGTTATTCTTGATATTCTCGGAATAAGAAGTAACGATGGGGCAGTTGTAATGGTTGTTCGCATCTTCGAATTCATTGCGCTCATAGAACAGCGCAGGATAGAAGATGAACTTAATACCCTGACGGATCAGCCAGGTCACATGACCGTGCGCCAGCTTTGCCGGGTAACACTCGGATTCACTCGGGATGGACTCAATACCGAGCTCGTAGATCTTACGATTGGAGCTGGGAGAGAGCACCACGCGGTAGCCCAGTTCGGTGAAAAATGTGAACCAGAACGGATAGTCCTCGTACATATTCAGTACTCTGGGGATACCTACCACACCTCTGGGAGCCTTGTCGGCATCCAGGGATTCATAGGAGAATAATCTATGTAATTTATATTCGTATAAGTTCGGTACATTATGGGCATTCTTCTGACCACCGATACCGCGTTCGCAACGATTGCCGGAGATGAACTGACGGCCGCCGGAGAATTTGTTGATGGTCAGACGGCAGTTGTTGGTACAGCCCTTGCATTTTGCCATACTGGTTTCGAACTGCAGGTCGCAGATCTTCTGATAATCCAGCATGGTGGTCACATAACCGTCCTCGTAATGCTCTCTGGCGATCAGCGCTGCACCGAAAGCACCCATGATACCGGCGATGTCGGGACGGATGGCCTGACAGTTTGCGATTTTCTCAAAGCTGCGCAGAACGGCATCGTTATAGAAGGTACCGCCCTGTACCACGATATTTTTACCAAGCTCAGAAGCATCAGAGACTTTGATCACCTTAAATAAAGCATTCTTGATAACGGAGTAGGCAAGTCCTGCGGAGATATCCGCTACGGAAGCGCCTTCCTTCTGTGCCTGCTTTACCTTGGAGTTCATGAATACGGTACAACGGGTACCCAGGTCGATGGGATGCTCTGCGAACAGGGCAGCCTGTGCAAAATCCTGCACGGTATAGTTCAGGGATTTCGCAAAGGTCTCGATAAAGGAACCGCAGCCGGAGGAACAAGCCTCATTTAACTGTACGCTGTCTACGGTCTGATTCTTGATCTTGATGCACTTCATGTCCTGACCGCCGATGTCTAAGATACAGTCGACGCTGGGATCAAAAAATGCTGCGGCATAGTAATGTGCCACGGTCTCGACCTCGCCGTCATCTAACAGGAAAGCGGCCTTCATAAGAGCTTCACCGTAACCGGTGGAACAGGAGCGCACGATCTCCACACCCTCGGGCAGGAGAGAGTAGATCTCCTTCAGGGAACGGATCGCAGTCTTTAATGGACTTCCGTCATTGCCGGAGTAGAAGGAATATAACAGGGATCCGTCCTCGCCCACCAGTGCGATCTTCGTGGTGGTGGAACCGGCATCGATACCCAGGAATGCCTTGCCCTGATAGGACTGCAGATCACCGGTGGTTACATGATGCTTACTGTGACGCTCTACGAACTCCTGATATGCAGCCTTGTCTGCAAACAGGGGCTCCATACGTTCCACTTCAAATTCCATCTTGATATCGGAGGACAGCTTTTTTACCATATCGGACAGGCTGATGCAGACATCTTCCTTTGCATTCAATGCGGAGCCAATGGCTGCGAACAGATGAGAGTTGTCCACATCGATGATGTGCTCGTCATCCAAATTTAAAGTACGGATGAAAGCGGCCTTTAACTCAGACAGGAAATGTAACGGTCCGCCTAAAAATGCTACATGACCGCGGATCGGCTTACCGCATGCCAGACCGGAGATGGTCTGGTTCACCACAGCCTGAAAAATAGAAGCGGACAGGTCTTCCTTGGTAGCACCTTCGTTGATCAGGGGCTGGATATCGGTCTTGGCAAATACACCGCAGCGGGCCGCGATGGTGTAGAGAGATTTATAATCCTTCGCATATTCGTTTAAGCCCGAAGCATCCGTCTGGATCAGACTCGCCATCTGGTCGATGAAGGAACCGGTACCGCCGGCGCAGATGCCGTTCATACGCTGTTCCACATTACCGCCTTCGAAATAGATGATCTTCGCATCCTCACCGCCAAGCTCAATGGCTACGTCGGTCTTGGGTGCCAGCTCCTGCAGGGAAGTAGCCACAGCTACGACCTCCTGCGTAAAAGGAACGCCTAAGTGATTGGCTAACGTCAGTCCGCCGGAGCCGGTGATCATGGGGTGCAGCTGCAATTCTCCCAGCTGATCATAGGCTTTCTTAAGGAGACCGGACAGAGTCTCCCGGATATTGGCGAAGTGACGCTCATAATCGGAAAATAAAATATTGTGGTTTTCATCTAAAATCGCAATCTTGACAGTGGTAGAACCGATATCTATGCCGAGTGTTGCGTATTTTTCCTTTGAATTCATGTGATACATCCTTCCTGATAAAATGCTGTAACTATTCAGAAGGTCAATGATGAGTTACAGAATTACTTCTTAATATATGCGACTTTTCTTTCACAAAACTTTTTTCATTATACGACAAAAAAAACGATATTGCAACGAACAAAGACAAAACGCTGTCGTTAAAATTGTGTAAAGAAAAAATTAAATAAATAGTAATTCTATAAACTTTTGAACGTGCGGTTTACTTATTGTCCTGTGGATGTTACAATCTCGATAGAGAAAAAACGAATAGGTAATTAATAGAAACGGAGAAACGACTTTATGAGCAAATTTGAGAAAAAATTCGGCAAATATGCCATTCCGAACCTCACACTCGTACTGATCATGTGCTATGTGGCGGGATATATCATCCAACTGATGGGAGCTGCAGGCGGTACGAACCTGCTGGGCTTTTTGACACTGGATCCTTACCGGATCCTGCACGGACAGATCTGGAGACTGGTGACCTGGGTGATCGTGCCCCCTGACAGCCTGGACATTTTTACGATCATTATGTTGTTTTTCTATTACAGTCTGGGGTCTACTCTGGAGCGCACCTGGGGGACCTACCGTTATAATGTGTATATTTTCTCAGGCATGTTGTTCACCATTATCGGAAGCTTTCTGTGCATGGGATTTGCTTACCTGATCACCGGAGGTATGGCTGCCGAGGCAGCGTCTGTGTTATTTTACCGTGGTTCTTATGCATTCAGTACCTATTACATCAACCTGTCGATCTTCCTTGCCTTTGCAGCAACTTATCCGGATATGCAGGTGCTCTTAATGTTCGTGATTCCCGTAAAAGTAAAATGGATGGGAATCCTGGATGCCGTTTTGATGGTTTACTATGTGATTGTAGGCAGCCTGTTTACGAAATTTGCAATTGTGGCATCCTTACTTAATTTTGTGTTATACTTTTACAGAATGCACAAAAGCCGCATCTCGCCGAAACAGATGCACCGCAGGGCTCAATTTGAGAGAAAAACAAACGAAGGCAGAACTAAAGCTACGAGGCATAAATGCGCGATCTGCGGCAGGACGGAAGAGGACGATCCGAGCCTGGAGTTCCGTTTCTGTTCTAAATGCAACGGCAACTACGAATATTGCCAGTATCATCTGTTTACGCACGAACATGTGAAATAAAGATTTGTAATATCCGTTACGGCATGACTGCTCGCAGGCAATGCCGAGCGGATATTAGCAAATCGAACAGACATGAGCAAGAAGGACGATAGTCCGGACCCCGAATGGATGTACACTTTCGAGAGTGCGAAGCACGGAGAAAGTGTATTATTGCAAGAGGCAGATGCATGACTGCTCGCAGGCAGAGTGCGGAGCATGGAGAAAGTGTATTATTATAAAGGAGACCCTATATGAACAAAGAAGTATTATTTGCCCAGACCTTAGAGCAGGTCCGCAAGACCGCCAAGGAGCAGGGGAACTGCATCAGCGAAGAACAGGTAAAGGATGCCTTCGCGGAACTTGACTTAAGCGGTGAACAATTGCAGATGGTATTTGACTATCTGTTGAAACATAAAATAGGTATCGGACAGCCCATGGATCCCGACGAATTCCTGACGGATGAGGAAAAGGATTATTTACAGGAATATCTGGACGAGGTGGCGGAGTTACCCACCTACACTGATGGGGAGAAGCTGGCATTTGCTATGTCTGCCATGGCAGGTGAGGCGGATGCGCAGCAGCGCCTGATCGAGATTCATCTGGCAGATGTGGCGGAGATCGCGAAGCTTTACGCCGGACAGGGCGTTCTGCTGGAGGATCTGGTAGGTGAAGGTAATCTGGCACTGTCTTTTGGTGTTACTATGCTGGGCAGTCTGGAGAAACCACAGGAAGTGGAAGGAATGCTGGGTAAGATGATCATGGATGCCATGGAAGAATATATTGCCGAGCATGCGGAGAATTCCAAGATCGACAAGCGGGTGGAAGACAAAGTCAACAAGGTGGCGGACAAAGCCAGAGAACTGGCGGAGGAATTGCAACGCAAGGTGACCATAGAGGAACTGATGGAGGAGACCGGCATGTCCCGCAAAATGATCGAGGATGCGGTGCGGATGAGCGGTTTTAAGATTGAGGATATCGACAACAATGCAAAAGACAGTTTATGAGAACTATAAATACAGCCTGCAGGACACGGCAAAGGTCTACATAGGTGCAAAATATACTTTTGCAGAGCTTTTGGAGCAGGATGATGTGGCGTTTAAATTCCGCCTGATCGTGGAACGCTATATTTTAGCGGAAAAGGAAGTGGATCCCGAGGATACGCTGGAAACCCATCTGTATTATTTGAAGCCGGACAGCTTTCTGGTCAAGATCTACGACCGGATCAAGGCAAGAGTGAAGATCAATATCATTGAGGAGAAAAAAGGGATCTTCGGCAGAGGGAAGAAACGGTATGTGACGAAGGAGCTGAACATCCGGGAACTGACCGCCATGACCCCGGAAGAAAAAGAGGCAAAGGGCGTCGTGATCCAGGAAATCTCTATGAGCAAGCTGGCACTGGCAGGCTTTTGATAGATTAAGCTCACCCATAGAAAGCATACGCGACTGCTTGCAGGCAGCGAAGGCTTTCTATGAGGGGAGCAAACGAACATGAGCAAGAAGGACGATAGTCCGAATTGCGAATGGGCGTTACGATTTCGGGAGCTCGAAGAGCGGAGAAATCGATTAAGCTAAAAAGTAGGAGACGTAAATAAATGAGAGTAGAAGATTTATCCACATACGAGATCATAGAGAAACGGGAGATCCCCGACATCAACAGTGTGACTTATCTGTGCCGTCATAAGAAGACCGGAGCAAGAGTGGCACTGGTATCCAATGACGATGAGAACAAAGTATTTTACATCGGTTTCCGTACCACCCCGAAGGACTCCACCGGCGTGGCACATATCCTGGAGCACTCCGTATTATGCGGCTCGAAGGAATTCCCGGTGAAGGATCCTTTTGTGGAACTGGTAAAAGGTTCTTTGAACACTTTTTTAAATGCCATGACCTATCCGGATAAGACTGTATACCCTGTGGCAAGCTGTAATGACAAGGATTTCCAGAACCTGATGCATGTCTATCTGGATGCCGTATTTTACCCGAATATTTATAAAAATGAATCCATTTTCCGGCAGGAAGGCTGGCATTATGAGCTGGAAGGTGACGAGGAAGAGCTGAAGGTCAACGGCGTGGTCTACAACGAGATGAAGGGAGCATTTTCTTCTCCGGATGATGTGCTGGAGAGGGAGATCATGAACTCTCTGTATCCGCATACCACCTATGGCTGTGAGTCCGGAGGCGATCCGGAGGTGATCCCGGAGCTGACGTACGAAGAGTTCCTGGATTTTCACCGGAAGTTCTATCATCCCTCCAACAGCTATATCTATCTCTATGGTAACATGGATATGGCGGAGAAGCTGACCTTTATCGACGAACATTATCTGTCTGCTTACGATGCTCTTAAGGTGGACTCCGAAGTGACCGAGGAGCCGGCTTTCGACAAGCCCGGCCGTATTGTCAGAGACTGTCCCATCGGCGAGGGAGAGGACGAAGAAGAGAATACCTATCTGTCCCAGAACTTCTGCGTCGGTGACAGCCTGGATCCGAAGCTCTACATTGCATTTCAGATCCTGGACTATGCGCTGTGCTCCGCTCCCGGAGCACCCTTAAAGCAGGCGCTGGTAGACCGTGGCATTGGCAAGGATGTCTACAGCATCTACGAGAACGGTATCCGTCAGCCATATTTCAGTGTCGTGGCGAAGGACACTTCCGTAGAAAAAGAACAGGAATTTTTACAGGTAACGAAAGAAGTACTCGAGAAGCTGGCAGCGGAAGGCTTCGACGAGAAGGCATTGCTTGCCGGTATCAATTACTACGAATTCAAATACAGAGAGGCAGATTTCGGTTCTTATCCCAAGGGACTGATGTATGGTTTACAGGTGCTGGACAGCTGGCTGTATGACGACAGACTGCCGTTCATTCATATCGAGGCGAACAATACCTTTGCCGAGCTTCGTAAGGAGGTTAAGACCGGATATTTTGAGGGTCTGGTACAAAAATACCTGCTGGACAATACGCACCGCAGCGTGGTGATCCTGCAGCCGAAGCTTGGACTTTTAGAGGAACAGGAACAGAAACAGCGTGAGAAAATGGCACAGGTGAAAGCGGTCATGAGTCCGGAAGAACTGGAAGCCGTAAAAGAGACCTTCCGTAAACTGACCGAGTTCCAGGAGAGTGAGGATGCGAAGGAAGATCTGGAGAAGATTCCTCTATTGCAGCGGGAGGATATGAAAAAAGAGGCGAATCTCCCGGTGAACGAGGTACGGAGTATTGGGGATACCACACTTTTGTATCATGATCTGTTTACCAACGGTATCGGATACTTACGTCTGATCTTCAGACTGGATCAGATCCCCGGAAAATATTTTCCGTATATCGGCATCTTAAAAGGCTGTCTTGGGCTCCTCAATACAGAAAACTATACTTATGGAGATCTCTATAATGAGATGAACCTGGTCACCGGCGGCATGGCTGCGGTGAACAATGTGTATGGCAGATTGCAGGATACGGATGAATTTACATTGACTCTGGAGCTGAAGACGAAGGTGTTCTATGATCGTATTGCGGATGCCATCGATCTGATGCGTGAGATCGTTATGACCAGTGATTTCACGGACACCAAGCGTCTCTATGAGATCCTGGCGGAGGGCAAGTCCCGCATGCAGGCACAGATGACGTCCGGCGGACATAGCGTGGCTGCCGGAAGAGCCATGTCCTACGGCAGTATTCCCGGAGCTGTCAGCGAGGAGATCTCCGGCATCCCGTTCTATCGCCTGATCACCGGGCTGGAAGCACATTTTGACGAGAAAAAAGAAGAACTGGTGGAGATCTTACAGACGTTATTAAAAATGATCTTCCGTCCGGAGAATCTCATGGTGGATTTCGTCGGTGAAGAGAAGGCAGTGGGATTGTTGGATGCCCCGGTGGAAGCCTTCAAGGCAGCACTCTATACCGGATCCGTGGAAAAAGCACATTATATTCCGGAAGTCTCCCGGAAGAACGAAGGCTTCTTAACCTCCGGTCAGGTCAATTATGTATGTCGTGCCGGTAATTTCCGCAAGAGCGGACTGAAATATACCGGAGCCCTAAGAGTGCTGAAGGTCATGTTGGGCTATGAATATCTGTGGGTCAATGTCCGTGTAAAGGGAGGCGCCTACGGCTGTATGTGCAGCTTCGGCAGATCCGGTGACAGCTATTTTGTCTCATACAGAGATCCCAATCTTGGCAAGACGATTGATGTATATGAGAAGGCAGCGGATGCCATCGCAGAATTTACCGCGGATGAGCGTACCATGACCCAGTATATCATCGGTGCTGTCAGTGATCTGGATGTGCCTATGAATCCGGCAGCGAAGGGACTGTATTCTCTGAGTGCCTATATGACGGGACTGGACGATGCAGCATTACAGAGAGAACGTGAGGAACTGCTGTCCGCTACCGTTGAGGATATCCGGGCACTGTCCGCGCATATCCGGGCATTTATGCAGGAGGATCTGCTCTGTGTCGTAGGTACGGCTTCTAAAGTAAAGGAAGAACAGGAGAGATTCCTGAAGGTGGAAAATCTTTTTTAAAACGGCAAAAGGAAAGCTGCGATTTTGCAAAAGTGGTTCTGAATCGTAAAAAGATCAAATAAATAAAGAACTTTTGTGATGTTATTTCGTTTATAGGGGTGAACAATAAAAAGTCAACAGCAGGCGGATCCGACAGGCTGTCAGGATGCCGTCCGCAGAACGGAGAGGGTTATGAAAAAACGAAATTTTGAAACAAAGATCATTACAGGGTTGCTCACTGCCGGCATGATATTATCGCTGACCGCCTGCGGCAGCTCATCGAAGGGCAGTTACGGCATCAGTGATCTCATGGATGCGGATTATTCTGCTGCTTCCAATGAGGCAGCTGCACCGGAGGCGTCCGCTTATGAAGATGGATTTGGCATGACAGAAGGGTACGATTCCGAAGGAAATGCTCAGGACACAAGTAATACAGTGCCTGAGGAGACTACAGCCACAGCAGACCGGAAACTGATCAAGACCGTGAATATGGATGTCGAGACCAGGGAGTATGATAAGCTGTTAAGCGCGGTAGAGAATAAAGTAGCAGAGCTCGGCGGCTATATCGAAAGTCTGGATGCTTATAACGGCAGTACATATTATAGTTATCGTTCTACAAGGAATGCCAATCTGACCATCCGCATCCCGAAGGACAGACTGGAGGAGTTCCAAAATACGGTCTCAGAGCTGGGCAATGTGACCAGTCGTTCGGAGAATG
>UMAG01022261.1_pt1 | contig 34445 bp, 23 predicted proteins | sample 1963651 | NCBI WGS metagenome assembly UMAG01 (sample SAMEA4835910, study PRJEB28245) | human gut metagenome | biome: gut microbiome; material: fecal sample | place: Denmark | collected 2008 | reverse complement strand
CTTGATTAAGAAGTCTTTTAGAGCATACAACACCCGCCGCCTGCTTAAAAACCTTATACTGCTTAACGGCAACATGGTTCGGCTGCTCTTCCTCCAACGCGCGGAAAAGCATATCGAGAGGGCTGCGATACTGGTCATCATCCTCCCGCACTTCGGCAAAGTTCATCATGTAGAGCATCGTCTCGAAGTTTCGTTCCTCTGGCGGTGCTTCACTGATGAGATAGAGCATCAGCGCCGAATCCAGTGCAATTTCAGCCTTTTCCCAAAACGGGTCATTGCTGGAAGCGTTGCGCGGCGTGGTATTCTTAATGAGATTGTCAATGAGCGTCAGCACATCCTTCTCATTGTGAACATAAACAAAGGGGTTATAGCAATCAGACTGACTCGGATCAATAAGATTGAATACCTTCACATCATACCCTTTGTTTTTCAGAAGCCCGCCCGACGCACGCAGCAGCTCACCTTTTGGATCGGTGATGAGATAGGAGCAGTTTGCACTGTAAACACCGGGTTTGCAGAAAAATCGAGTTTTTCCGGAACCGGAGCCGCCCACCACAAGGATGTTCATGTTGCGCTGAGTGATGTAGCCGTCCATGCCAAGTCGGACGTGCTGCGTCAGGATGATGTTGGCTTCCTTATGCTGATGATCCATATACTTTCGATTCAATTCCTTCGGATTGCCCCACTTGGCGCTGCCGTACTCTTCGCCCGGTCGGCGATTCTCGCGGCCAGAGTAGTAAAGCGCAATACCGCAACCATAGAGAAATACGCTCCCCAGCATGAATTTCAGCGTATGCGCTGTCCATCTCACGGAAAAAGGGTGTTCCAGCGCTCGGCTGAAACACCCCATCCATTGAAAAAGGTTCATGCCATCCTCATAAACACAGGCGGCAATCGTCGCCAGCCAGAGAACCAGCGGTAAGAGCGCCGCCCACACCGGAGCGGCGCTCCGAAAGTTTTTCTGACGCACGATTTAATATCCCGTCTTGGGCAGTCTCACCGTCGTCTTAGCGTAAATCGTGGTAAGCCAACGGGACACCGCCTGAATCCACTGCCCGTCATATAGTCCGCCCACATCTGCCACATTCACAATGCTGGAATTGTTGGCAAGGCCGCTGCGGGCAGTGGCGTAAATGTACGGTGTCTCTACCTGTGCAAAGCCTGCTCTCACATTGCCGAATACGAACATAATCTCCGTGACACGCTCATTGGCGGCAAGGCTGAGGACTGCCGGACGGGCGTCCAGCACATACACTTTGCTTGTACTGAGATTGTCCGCCAGCGTGCGATAATCCTCAGATAGATTCGTCTTATACACCACCTTATAATTCTGCTGCTGATTATACGAGCCCGTAACGATCTTATTCAGCGTGATCTGCGCAGGAATCTGGTCTCGCCAATAGAAAGAATCCAGCGAAACATTGGATCCGTTTTTGATCTGCGAGAACACGTAACGAATCGGCTGTCCGGAAACCGCCTGCGAAGGGCCAGTCTTCTTGATTGATACATTCGTTGAGAGGGATCTATTGGTCATGCTCACCTTGACGATCTGACCGGCATACTCGATCTCCACCTCGATTGGCGTCTTGTCGAGGCCGTAGAATTTTCCGGCCTTGGATTCAACGATTTTGTAGCGGCCCAAAGGCAGGGGCTTACTCACCGCAAGGCCGTTCTTATCTGCCTTGATGGTGTCCACCAAACGATTCGTGCGGGCGTTGTAGATCTCCAACTCCGTGTCAGGGATCGGCGTACCGGCAGGCCAGCCGTTCATGGAGTTATAATCTTCCGAGGTCTTGAGCACCTGGACTTGGCCTGTGATAGGGGTATTTTGCCACTCGACAAGCGTCGTCTCGCCATCTTTCACGTAGACCGTCTTTTCCTGAGCGTCGGGGACGTAACCCTCATTTTCGAGTTCCCTCAGATAAAAACGGCCTGCGGAGAGGCCCTCAAAACGGACATATCCTTCGTTATCGCTCTCTTCCTGCGCGATGGGATTATGATTGCCGTCGTAGAGGATAAACGGCACTCCGTAGATGCCCTCATCAGTCGTGCTCGACGTCTTGTGGATCAGGATACCGCAGATCATCTTATTGGTCAGCACAACGGGGGCGCACTTGCCGTCCTTGACCTCGAAATAAACGGGTGTACTGTCAAGCTGGTATTTGGGATTTGCCACCGTTTCAACGGCGTAGTAGCTGCCATCTTCGAGCTGTGCAAATGCCTGACCGCTCTCTGACGTCACGAGCGTCGTGACCAGCGCGCCGTCGAGTCTGCGTACCTCGATCGTCGTATCGGGGATGCGCACACTGCGATTTGCTTCATCCACCTTGATAAACTCGACCTTGCTGATCGGCGCATTATAGAATTGAATCGTCTGCGTATCGCCCGGATTGATCGTCACCGTTTGCGTGCGGTTGGCCTCGTCGAGCTGGTAGCCCGGTCCACTTTTGATTTCGGTCACCACGACGGTGCCGACAATGCCGCTGATGCGGATCTCTCCATGTTCGTCCGTCACATAGCGGCCATTGCTCGAGATCGTACCGCCCGCGGCATCGACATAGCTGCCGTCAGCGTATGTGATCTCAAACTCCGCCCCCGGCACGGCCTCTTGCGTCGGGGCGCTGCTGTTTTTCTTGATGATCAGGTTGCCGAACGGTCTGTTGAGAAACTGCAGATGCACTGTCTCGCCGCTTTTGATCTGGATGTGCTGCGGCGACTCGTCCAGCAAGAACCCAGCCGCGGCCCTGACCTCGCGCGCGATGATCGTCACACCCGGCTCCAAGCCATCCACAAGGATCTCACCCGCAGCGTTCGTTGTATAGATACCGTTGTCGTTGCCGACAAACGTGCCGTCACTATAAGTTAACAGGAAATCGGTGTTGGGGATCGGGCTGCGCTTGTTGTCATCGCTCAGCTTTGTAACGAGCAAGCTGCCAAACGGCGAGTTACCAAAACGGATGATGACCACGTCCTGATCCTCACCAGAGATCCACACGGTCTGCGGCTCGCTGTCGATAATGTGGCTTCCGTCACTGGATACCTCCTCGCAGATATAAGTGCCCTTTTTTAAGCCGGTTACAGTGAAGGCTCCATTGGGCCCGGTCACGTAAGTGCCGATGACGGTACCGCCCGTGCCGCTGGTATTGCCGCTCAAATAACGCAGCTCGAAACGGCAGCCCGGAATACCTTTCCCTGTCTTGGAGTCATATTTGAAGCCGACCAGCGCACTGAGCGGCACATTGCGGATGATGACGGTCTTGCTGGTGTTTTCTTCCAGATAAAATTCTTGTACGGCCTCCCCGTCAAGGTAGCCGAAGCCCTGCGGGCAGGATTCCTAGACGATTTTGTACCAGCCTCGCTCGGCGTCCACCAGAACCACCTTGCCCTCCTCGTTAGAATAGAACACACCGAGATCATGCATCTCGCCGGTGGAGGTGTTGTCGGACGCATAGTAGATGTGCAGCTTTGCACCGAGGAGAGGGTCGGATGTTACACTGTTCTGCTTCAAGACCGTCAGCGTGGGCTTGATCGCGTTGAAAAAGGTCACCGTGCGGGTGCAGCCGGCCTCCAGATAGATCACCTGCGGGATCTCGGAGAGGATCACATTCGACGGCCCGCCTACCTCTGAGATGCGGTAACTGCCCACGGGGATATTCTCGAGGTAAGCGCGGCCTCGCAGGTCTGTCGTGACCGTAGTCTCAAAGCTGCCATCGATCTGCTCGACCTTATAGGTCATATCAGGGATGGGATCCATATTGGCAATGTTCTTTTTTAGGATCTCCAAACCGGGCTTTTTGTAGTTTTGAAAATGGACCTCTGTGGTCTTGCCGGGACGCAGCGCCACGGTCTGCTCTGTGTGGGACAAAATGTACGGCTCCGGCACGGACTCTTCGGATACGACATAAACGCCGGGCTCCAGGCCCTCCAGCGTGGCTGATCCGCTCTCACCGATTTTAACGGACGTAGAGTAGGCGCCTGTAACAGACTTGACCGACAGCACAGTGCCGGGCACGGGAGCGCTCGTCTGCGCATCTTCCTTGTAGAGGATCATGCTGGGCATAGCGTAGTTGACTGCCGCGACGGTGTATTCGCGGTCACCTTCGGACGCATCCACATAGACGCTCTTGGGCGTGGGGTCAACACAGAAGCCGGATGGGGCATCGGTTTCAATGAAGGTCCAAAGGCCGGTGGCTGCGTTCTCAATATGGAGCTCTCCCGATTCGTTGGTCACATCGCTTCCAACGATCTGCCCATTAAAATAAATGCTGTAACGCGCACCGGGCAGGCCTTTCAATGTGCCTGCCGCAGTCTTTGTAAGCGTGATCTTGCCCGTACCACCAACAGGCTGCTCCGGCTGGTCAGGCTTGGCCTCACCGACCGACAGCTTTCTCGGCCCATAGTAGTTGAAGAACGACTGATTCTTGCGGTTGCTCGAGATCGCAAAAACCGCCCACTTTGCACTCTCATCCTCCACGATGGACGCTTCAATGCCCTGTGCTTTATATGCTTCAATCTGCTTCAAAAACTCGGCATCCTCAGCTGCCTTTTTTGCAAGAAGATTGTCAATAAGGCTCAGGTACAGCTCGTAGGTGTCCGCGTTGGCGTAGCCGCCCGCGTCGCCGTCTCCGCCGGGTTCGCCCTTATAAGACTGGTTCTCCCAAACGTAGGTCTGCACGGCCATAAAAAGCTGGCCGACGTTGGAATCTTTGCAGTCGTTGAGGTAGGTCATCATCCACTTGACGTTTTCGACGGTCATGGCATCCATCTCACTGAGGCCGCTGTTCGTGAGTGCCGACTGCAATACAGCATCCGCATCCGCGCCGGAGCCGGATGTCCACGAGTACGAATCAAGGAATGATTTTGTGGCGTAGTGATAGCCGAGGCCGCTGTCCATGCAGTACACGAGCTTACCGTCTGCCAGCGGAGGACGATAGCTGTACGGCGTACCGTTGGCCAGCAAACGGGTCGACCAATATGCCTGATCCTGTGTGATCTGGATGCCGGAGCCGGTCTTCGACGCGGCAAAGGCCGAAGTCGGCAGCAGGCTCAAGATCGTCACCAGCGTTAAAAGCAGTGACAACAGTCGTTTTTTCATAGGTTTCATAATTTCTCCTTTCTCAAGAGAGGCAACAAAAAGAGCAGGCCGTTAAGGTCTGCTCTTTCCTGATAGTTGATATTTACTTGTTCGCGGGCGTATCCACCCGGGTAACTTCACAGCCGTCCAGCAGGAAGACCTGCACACAGTACCAGCAGTCGAAGCCGTCCTTGTCAATACCGCGTGCCAGCCCGACGCCGATCTCGCCGTAGCGGGCGCTTGTCATGTTGTCCGCATGGGCCTTGGAGTTGGACCACAGCTCGACCACCGCTTCAGAGAGCGTTTTGTGCTGCTGCTCAAGATACAGCTCCGAGATGTTGTGAAGGTTTTCGCCGGTGTATTTGCTGTCGGTGACGGTGTTGCTCTTGCGCCCATCCGGGCGGGTGTGGGAGTAGACGCCGCTCGCGGCGATCTCATCGGCGCGCACCTGCGCCGCCTGCGTGAGCTTATCGTTGACACGCAGCGCAGCAACACCTTTTGCGCGCCGCAGCGCATTGGTGCGGTCCACGATATCCTGCTTTGCGACGGCAACTTCATCAGCAGGCGTCGTGACCTCCGGCTGTGAAGCAGGTTCGCTGGTCCCCGCTTTCACCGGCGCTTCGCCGGTGTAGGGCTTGTCCGATTCAATTTGAACACATTTGGTATCGCCGTCCCAGTAAACCTCGAATCCTACCGTCTTGCCGACATCGCGCAGCATGACGTAGTTGTTGCCGTTGATGTTGTACGCCGTCAGACGGACTTCTTTACCGTCCACAAGGATGCGGTTGGTCGACAGTGTCACTTTCAGCGATCCCACTGCCCGCGCCGCGGGAGAACTTAGGGTAAGCCCCAGCACAAGACCGCAGAGGATAAGTCCGATGTTTTTCATTCTGTTCATACGCTGCCTCCATATTTAATTGGTATGTGGAAGCATGGTATCGCAGAAAATAATGCATGTCAAAAAACTGGGAACCATTTCTGCTTTGATCATTTCTGTCGTGCCTGCACACACCAGCGATAGTCCGGCTGATTCATCACACAGGTGACGAGTGTAATGATATTTTCGGTGCTGTCGTTCAGAACGCTGGTATCATCCGCGCCGATTTTGGCAACGGAATAGACCTCGTAGTTGCGTTCGCCGAGTTTCGTCGTCAGCTTGATCGTATCGCCAACATTGAGTGTGTGGATCTTGCCGAAGTGGTTATTAACGCCACGGTTATGTCCGGCAATCGCTGCGTTTCCATCCCAAATCGAGGTGTTGGTAAAGTGGCCGGCTCCTTTGACAAGCGCCGCGCTGTCCGTCCCCTGATACACCCTGACCGTCAGGCCAATGGACGGGATATTCAGCGTTCCAAGATAGCCGCCGCTGTAATAGAGGTCACTGGTAACAGCCGTGTACTTACTCGTCCCCGCTGTGCCAACATCGGCACTTGTTCCTCCCGCAGCAGCGGGCGGCATCACCGTTGCACCGCCGCCGCTGCTGATATTTCCGTCTGATACTGCATCACCCACAAGATTCGGCGTCAGCAGCTCTCCTGCGTTCAGCGTGTAAGATGTCGGTGAACCAAACACAGGCGGAATATAGGCCGCGTTTTTGCTGCGGTCAATATTCGTCGGTTCTCTGGACACATAGATCGTCTCAACAGACGTTGGCTTTCCGAATTCACCTGCATCCGCTCCGTCAAAGCTGTATTCCAACGCCGAAACAGGCATAGAAAAAGCCGCCAGCGCGCAGCTGACGGCAAGCAGCGTCGTGATGTACTTTTTCATTTACTCATAACCTCTTTTCTTATTAAGGTAGTGCTTGTACCCCTTATAACCGGCATAGCCGCAGCCGCCCAGCGCCAGCACACCGAGCGGTGCCAGAACCCACATCCAGTTGAAGCTGCCGGTTTTAGGAAGGACCTCCGCTCTGCCGGTGCTGGAGAAAATTGCGGTGTAGATCACCGTGTCGCAGCTTGTACGGGTAACATCGCCCTTATAGTCCGCCGTGACGGTGTAGCCGGTGGCGTATTTGCTGGTGGCTGTGCCGGTGTAGCTTGCCACGGCGGTGTAGCGAATGGGAATGTCATAGCCGTCCGTGGGATCGACCGCCGCCTCCTGCCAGCTTACATCGGCAAGGGTCAGGGTGCGGCCATTTTCATTCACGGACTTTGGAACAAGAGACACATCCGCGTCGGAGAGGTTTGGATAGGTGCGCTCCGCCGTCACCGTGCGGCTGCTGGTCCCGTAGCCCGCTGCCTCCACCTGAATGGTAGTGTGGTCAAGGGACAGGACGCCCTCATAGCCGTCCTCGGTCTTGACCTCCAGCTTCGGCTCCAGCATTTTCAGAATTTCCGCCATATCTTTGGTCTTGCTCTCCAGCGTGACCACCTCGATATGCTCCCGCGTGTCCGTTTCTGTCTGGTCATTTTTCAGCATGTCGAGGAGCGTATAGGTGCGGCCCTCACGCTCAAAATCAGCGGTGGGAATTGTGGAAGGATCGTCCTTTGCGGTCAGATAGTAGACCTTCTCCAGATGATAGACGCCATTTTCCTCGCTGGTTCTGACCTCAGCAGGATAAGCCGATACGCTCGGAGGCATATCGGCGGCGGAGATCAGCGCAGATGCCGGATCGGCGTCCTGCTCGGATTCCGCGGCCAGCACCGCGCCACTCGTGCTGCACAGCGTCAATGTCATGCACAATAAAAAAGCAAGTTTCTTTTTCACACTCTTTACCTCTTTTCTCAGCGGACAGTCCGGTTCTGCTCCGGCTGCTTGCGCTCCTGCGGCGAGATCTCCCGCTGAATGTCTTTTTGCAGCCTACGGAAATACTTTTGCAGGCTGTCCACCACACTGCGGCGATCCTGCGCCTCCATGCCGTCAAACGTCTGTCCCACGCGGCTCACATTCGGCTGCGGCACATCAATGCTGAAATTGCGGCAGAGCATATAGCTGACACACTCTGCATCCATCGCGCAGTCCTCGCGGGAATAGTAGGGATAGCGCCCGCGGTCATGAATACCGGCGTGGACGATCTCGCGAGCCAGCGCCGCGAAAGTTTTGCTGTCGCTTAGGCGGGTAGAAACGGTAATGCGCTGCGCCTTGGGGTCATAGAAAGCATCTTGGTACATTGCAGCGTCGGTCACGACGGGGACGCCCGCGCTGTCCAACAGACGGCTCAGTGCCGCCTCCATCTCCGTCGTGTTGTCGCGGAGCGTCAGCGGCGCAGGCACAGCCTTGCCGTGGGTCTGCGTCACATCAAAAACACGACCGATCTTATAGCCGTGATACTGCCGCCCGTCTTTCACATAGGGATCGGACACACGAATTTTCAAACCGGTCTCCTCACGATTCACGCTGCGGCCCAGCCGTCCCCAATTCTCCAGACTATTGATATAAGTAATGTCAGGGTTCTGTGCCATCGCCAACATGACGTTGGCGGCGCTGTACTGCGGATTGATCGCCTGCGTATCCAGATAGCGCAGATAGGCGTTCGGCTCACTGGTAACGCGCATCACAGCATCGTCAGAAAGCTGCCGCAGCTCTTCACGTTCTGCCGTTTTCTTCGCTTTCCAGTCCTCGTCACGCTGCTGCTTTTGCTGGATCAAATCGTCTAATTTTGCCATAATTCTCTCCTTTACTCTTATTCCCGCGTGGGCACGGCTTTTTTAATAGTCTCCCGCACGGTGTCCTTTGCGGGCGCGGTGTCATCCCGTTCCGCCGCAGCTTGCAGAGCCATCAGGCGGCTGCGGACGGAGGGGCGCTCATCAGGCTTCTCCATAGTCGCTTCCGTAGACGCTCTCGCACCAGTCCCGCGCTCCTTCAAGCTGCTCTCTGACGGAGCGCGGGCGTTCTCTTTTTTTACGGCGGCGTCCTCCCTCACCGGTGCGGGGTAGCCCATGCGCTCAAAAATGCGATTGATCTGCTTGGCATCCCTGGCTTTTGCCATAATTTCTACCGTACCGGTCTTTTCCACCTTATTGACGATGGGGTAAAACAGCACGCCATAACGCTTAGCCTCCATCTGAAAGCCCTTTAGGTCTTCGCGCTTTACAGAAAAAATCGTCAATTCCTCACCGTCGTGAATGAGGCGCTTGAGATTGGTCTTTCCGGAGAGCTTCTGGTTGTCGTTGGCAAGAGCAATCAACAGGGCGGCAAGATTCTTCGCCCCCAGTCCTGCCAGCTTGACCGCACTCTCGGTAATCTGAATGCCCTCACGCACCATCAGGTCAGCGGTTTCGCCGCTGGTACTCATGTTCATGTTCCTCCTTTTTCAGATTTTCCTGCCGCTCATCCTGCGCCTGCTGGCATTGCTGGGATACCCTCGGAACGTCCGATTGTATCCTGTGGCACAGGCGCAGCTCCCGGCGATTTTCCCGCAGGGCGGCAGTCTGCTGTTCGATTTCCACGCTGTACCGTGCTTGTGTTTCTTCATCTTTTGCATTCCTCCTTTCCCGATAAAGTGGTTTTCTCTGTTCCTCCAACAAGCGAATATCCCACTCCAGCACGCGGATACGCTGCTCCAACTCCGCTTTGGTGGTGATTCCGCTTGACAAAAGGTATTTGAATTGCTGCTCATACCGCTCCAAATGAATGACCTCCCGTTTAACGGAGAAGGGCATCTTAGGCGGCAGCCTTTTCTGCCTGTCTCCACGCAGCAGATAGAGGTAGCGGAGATATAGTGCGTAAAATCCTGTAATCTTCTTTTTTCGGGTGGTATTCAGCTTACCCTTCATGCGATAGCGCCTGACCGTATAGACGGTACGGATAACAACAGGCGCGGCCATACCGCCGCGCCGCTGCCCGGAAAGCCGCCGCAAAATATCTGCTTCGGTATAACCCTCGCCCAAACTGTCCAACCGAATTGCCCGCTTCGCTCCGGGTGGTTTGACCGTGGTGTATTTTCGATTGGGGCCGCGGCGCACCTCATAGCCGTTTTTTCGCAGCAGCATGAGGAACGAATCGTAGGTGTAGGCTTGCTGAATGATAGTGTCAATGTCGGCGCGGATCACACCGCGCACGGTGGGCTTGCCGACCTGCTCCGCTTTCCACTCAGCGTAGTGCTTACCCTTGCCCCGCGGCGCAATGACGGATAAATTGTTCTCTCTGCACAGCTCGTCCGAAGTGCCGCGTACGTCGTTGTAGTAGCTCTCTGGGCTGGAGTGGTACTTGTGGCCGTCTATGCGGGACACAGAATTAACGATGATGTGATTATGCGGATGGGCTTTGTCCAGATGTGTCCCAACAACGACCTCAAAGTCCTCGCCGAACAGCCGCCGTGCAAACTCACATCCGATCTCATGTGCCTGCTCCGGCGTGACCTCTCCGGGGGCAAAGGACTGAATAAAGTGATAGCCGAGGACGCCGCCTGTCTTGCAAAACTTCTCCTTGGTCCTGCGCATGGCGGCAAATGCGGTTTCCGCCGATTTGCAATTCAAAGCGCTTACAAATCGGACGGAATTCATTTTTTGTAAATCGGCTGCGTAATTGATTTTCTCGCCCAGCTCCGTCTTGTCCCCATTGATGGCATACTTTACGCGGTCATCCAGTCTTGCGCGGATGGCGAATACTTTCGTGTACGCCATATCAGAGCCGCTCTGCGATGGTCCAAATCATCTCCTGCGCAGTCGTGATCGCGGCAATTTCTTCTTTCGTAGCAAAGCCGCGGGCATTGACCGCGCGGGCGATCTGATTGATATTGTTGCCGATGGCGGCAAGCTGACGCCGGATCTCAGCGTATTCGTCAGGCGGGCGCGGGCGCAGATTCACGCCCATGATGAGGGCGCGGATGAACGGTTCCATAGGGTAGCCGGAGATCGCAGCCTGCTTTTTCAGGTGTTCATGCTCCTGCTCATTCAATCGGACCGATATTTTGATTGCGCGTTTTCGCAACACAGTTTCCTCCTTTTCAAGATGGGGGTCTTAGGGGGCTTTGCCCCTTAACAAGCGCATTTGGACGGCCAAATGCTATGCTTGCAACTGCAAAGCAGCCGCAGGCCGCTTGCAGTCCTTTACCAGCCGAAAAACAAATCAGCGTGCTGTGCCGCCGCGGGTTCTTACTCTGCCGCAAATCCCTTTCATAAGCTGGAGCTGGTCGTTGTAGTCCTTTCCGCTGCGGGGTGGATTGTCAATGACCTCATACTCGGAAAGTTCTTTTTGAATAGCTGCGGACGCCGCCCGCCCCGGCTCATCGTTGTCCAGACACAGCACGATCCGCTCCACGCAGGGGTTATCCTTTAGGTATTGCTCCAACGCCGCGGGGAATCGAATCGAACCGTCTTTCCGTGGCTGATAGATGCCGGAGAGGGAAAGCGTATTTGCGGCGCGCCAGTCCTGCCCGCGCAGCTTCAGCAGCGTCAGATAAGAGAGTGCGTCGATGGCCGCTTCGAACACGCAGAGCGTTTTACCACCGGCGCAGCGAGGCACGGCAAAGGAAAACCGTTTGTCGCTGCCAGGGCCTTCACCGGCAAAGGTGCTATCCGAAAGCGTCCCGCGCAGCGCGCCATAGGCAGGCTTGTTGTTTCTGTAGCCCACAAATACGCAATTATGATGTACAGCGTCCTCGTAAAGCTGGCCATGTTTGATACAGTGGTTGATAATCTCCGCATCAATACCACGGCTTCGCAGATACGAAAAAACACGCCGGTTGTCGGCGTGTTTGGGTGGAAGAACGAATTCAGTTTTAGGCGGCGTGAATGGCCTCGGTGTAGGCTGCACTTGGGGCAAATCTCCGAGAATACGCTGCACGGCGTCCAAAAAGGGGATGCCCTTCACCTTCGTCAGATAATCCAGCGCATTTGTGCCGCCGATATTGTGCGACCACCAGCACCATTTGCCGTTGGATATTTTCAGGCTGTCATGGGTGCGGGTGGCATAGGTGCTGCCGCCGATATGCACCAGCTCCTCCGGCTCAAATCGCCGCAGGTAGGTCAGAAGGTCCATCTCTCGGGCGGCGGCAATCTGCGCTCTTGATAGATAGAACATAGATATTTTTCTCAGCTCGCTTACTTAAAAGCAGAAGCGTCAGTTTCCATTAGGAAACTAACGCCTCTGCTTTTAAGTCACTATCATCTACATAATTTAATTAACAATTCAATAGATTTTCTGAGCTCATTTTCTGTATAACTATACCCTGAATCAGGGTGATCTATTGAATTACGAATAAATGTCGGTAGCGTTTGATATACCGTCGTCCGCCCGTTACGATCAGTATGCAAATATTGTTTCGTATGCTCCATTGGGACAAATTCGGAACAATTACTTATGTAGTCATCGCAACTTTTTATAGATAACTTTTGGGCCTTATTTTGCAGCCACCCGTACAGTTCAATATGATAGTCAGGCGAGACTACCCCGAATGCTAAGTAGTTTGTTTCTGCGGATGTAATAGTAGGTAAAGTACTTGGTGCTGTAATATTTTTTGCTTGAATTATTCCATTATCGTCAGTAAGGGTTATGATCAAGACATTGTCTCTGTCGTTCAGTGCCGAATTTAGCACATATTCAGAGTGTGTTGCAAATATCATCTGTGCATTTTGCACTCCTTCAGCGGTAAAAAGGCTACGATAATACTCTAACACCTTTTGCTGCCATTTGGGATGCATACTTAATTCTGGTTCATCGAGTAATACTACCCCTCCAACCATACTATTGCTATTCTTTAATAAATGAGCACCTCGAAACACGACTTGTTTTTCACCCGTACTCAGGCTATCAACAGAAATATCCTTTCCGTGCTTCTCAAATAGAATTTTAATTTCCTCCTTGTTGGTATCATCAATGCCCTTAAATCTAACAATGTCGAAGAAATCGTTGAATGCTTTTTCAAATCTAAACATTTTGGAACAATGCTCAAATTCATTAAAGGTAGTTGACGAACCAGCTCGTGTCAGCCTCATCCACTCTGAATTATCCTGAGCATTAATATCGACTATCAATTGTTTAATTAAAGTAAAATCCTCTTTGGAATCATTTTCGTACTTCTGAGAATCTAATTGCTGCGTCGTTGTAGACTTGATTTTCCCCGTATTAAATCCGGATCTCGCTTTAGAGTATGAGAAACCGTAATGTCGAAGGTCTGCAGTGTCCTCCTCAATTCGTGCTCGATTATTGTCTCTGCCACTATGAATCGTCTGCATTTCATCACTTGTTTCATTTTTTCTGGAATGAAACCCATATTTCCCTAAATCACCCTCTGGGGAAATAGTATACGGAATACCATCAACGATATACTTGATATATTCAAATGGTTCCATGGTCTCAAGATTAAGAAATGTAGCTAAGGTCTCGAGTATAGTGGTTTTCCCTACTCCGTTTTCTCCAGCAAGCACAATCGTATTATAAGGAGTACCATCTGGCTTAGTAAAGTTGAGTTCAAGGTTACCTAAAATCTTATGATTGTGCCATTTAATCTCTCTAATCATCTTTCCTCCTTGAGAATATCTACCTATATTATTATCTGATTATTCCACCTATTGGATACTGTTAATCTATCATAATAACCTCAATAAATAAAGTCTCATTATTTTTACCTTGCCAGCCCCGCCCGCATGCGATGGGCGTAATTGGCAACGCTGTACCGTTTCATGTAGTCATTTTCGCTGGGGGCCGGACTGTTCAAGTCCAGCCCTTTCATACGTGGATCGTCCGCACTGTTCAGCACTTCCTCCACAGGGATCACGCGGAGTCTGCCGGAACATTTCAGTTCTCCGCCGAATATCCCCGCGGCGCAATGGAAACCACGGTCGCCGCATACCCACAACAGCTTCTTCCCAGCAGGAATATCGCCGAAGGGCTGCTTCAAAACAATAACGGAGCGCGGTTCCGCACCGGCTACGTTGTAATAGCCCGATTGCTCCGCCTTTTCATAGGCGCGGATCAGCTTTTCAAACTTGCGCTGCGGCTCGATATAGAGCCAACTTTCCTGATATCCCATAAAACCTCCTCACAAAAAAATTATCGTTCCAACTGTGCCGCTGGGCGTTCCCGTGGACGTGGAGCCTCGTCCGACTCGGCATCTGTAATCTCTGATTCCTTGTGGTCCAAATCCAACAGGGTATTCAATTCCTCCAGCCGCGCAACCTTGACTTTCAGCTCCTCCTCACGGGGGAAAGGCTTCTGTACCTCCACCTTTGCAGTTTCAAGCTGGTTTTGCAGATTGGAAAGCTGTTCCAGACAGGCCTGCTCTTTCATTGGTAACGTCTCCAACATATTGTCCATACGCTGCAAATTGCCGAACACATCGGTTCCCAGCGTGACCGTGTGACGAAGCTGACCGATCATGGTCAGGCGGTACTCTTGACTAAAGCTGTGAAATTCCAACTCCAGCGTCAGGCCGCGATAGCTGCCGATCTGTGTCGCCTCCGGGGAGAGCATCGCCTGGCACATGGTCAGCAGCGCCGCGCCAGCCTCCTTCTTGTCGGTATGGGGGACGCCCATCAGCACAAGCGGAGAAAAACCGTCTGCGTTTGGGTGGGTGTTTTCCTTAACCGCGGCTATATCGGCCTCATAGCCCGAAATGCGCTCCTGTGCTTCGGCAATATTTTTAGGGAAAGTCTTGCTGATTGCATCCTCGAGCGCGTACCGCTGGCTCAAATGGTTGGATTTCAGCAGCTTCAGCTTGGACACCTCAATGTCCAGATCCATCTTTTCCTTGATCATAGGGTTGCCGCTGGCCAGCGCCTTGATCTCGGCATAAGAAAGCGCCTGCTCATCCACATCTTCGGCGGAGCGAACAGGCGATTTGCTGGTCATGATTTGCGATATAAATTTCTGCTTGCTCTCCACAAGCTGGTAAAGATAGGCGTCGAAGGTGCCCTCGGTGACATAGCTGTAAATGTCTACCTCCGGATTTTCGTTGCCCTGCCGGATGATGCGCCCCTCCCGCTGCTGAAGGTCGGACGGACGCCACGGGCATTCGAGGTGGTGCAAGGCGATGAGCTTTTGCTGACAGTTGGTGCCGGCACCCATGCGCTGGGTGCTGCCCAGCAGGATACGCACCTGACCGCTCCGCACCTTGCCGAACAGGTCTTTCTTCTGCGCCTCGCTCTTGGCGTTGTGGATGAAGGCGATCTCGTTTTCGGGAATACCCAATTCCAGCAATTTCGCGTGAATATCATCATAAACGCTGAAGGTGCCGTCATCCTTTGGGGTGGACAGGTCGCAAAAAATCATTTGGGTGGAACGCTTGTCCGCGGTGCGCTGCCAGATCTCAAACACATTTTCCGCGCACTTGGCGGCTTTGCTGTTGGGATCGCTGGGAAGCATGGGATTGACCAGCCGCTGATCCAGCGCCAGCTTGCGGCCATCGTTGGTGATGAGCAGCATATTGTCCACGCTGCTGTCCACCTCGCGGTTGCGGACTTTTTCAGCACGCTCCGCCAGCGATGCCACGATCTCTTTCTGATACTCCGATGGCTTCAAGGCGATGTTGTGGTAATGCGCTTCCGGCACGGGGAGCTTGAGCATATCCGCCGTCTGAATGTCCGCCACATTTTTGAATACGCTCATCAGCTCCGGCAGGTTATAAAACTTGGCGAAGCGCGTCTTGGCGTGATAGCCGGTGCCTTCCGGGGACAACTCAATGGCGGTGACGGTCTCGCCGTAGTTCGCCGCCCAGCTATCGAAGTGCTGTAAGCCCTGCTCCTCCAACGCCGACATCTGCAAGTAACGCTGGATGGTGTAAAGCTCCACCATGCTGTTGGAAATGGGGGTGCCGGTGGCAAAGACAATGCCGCGCCCTCCGGTGATCTCGTCCAAATAGCGGCACTTCATAAAAAGGTCTGAGCTTTTCTGCGCCTCGGTCTGGGCAATACCGCCCACATTCCGCATTTTCGTATACAAAAAAAGGTTCTTAAAATAATGCGATTCGTCGATGAAGATTCGGTCAACGCCCAGTTCCTCAAAGGTGACCACATCGTCCTTGCGGCTCTGGTCGTTCAGCTTGTCGATCTTGGCTTGCAGGCCCTTCTTGGTTTTCTCCATCTGTTTGATCGTGAACTTCTCCGCTTTTTCTCGTTTGGCTTCGGAAATGCCCATCATAATTTCGTCGATTTGACGCTTCAGAATGGCTCGCTGGCGCTCTACGCTCATGGGGATCTTCTCAAATTGTGAATGGCCGATAATAACGGCATCATAGTCGCCGGTGGCGATGCGCCCACAGAATTTCTTACGGTTTTTGGATTCAAAATCTTTGCGGGTAGCGACAAGGATGTTCGCTGCCGGATAAAGCTGCAAAAACTCGGTGGCCCACTGCTCTGTCAGGTGGTTGGGCACCACAAAGAGGGACTTCTGGCACAGGCCCAGTCGCTTGCTCTCCATGGCAGCAGCTACCATTTCGAAGGTCTTGCCCGCGCCCACCACATGGGCCAACAGGGTATTTCCACCGTACAAAATGTGCGCGATGGCGTTGACCTGGTGCTTGCGGAGTGTGATCTCCGGATTCATGCCGCTGAAATTGATATGGCTGCCATCATACTCGCGGGGGCGGTTGCTGTTGAACAGAATATTATAGGTCTTGCAGATAGCTTCACGTCGGTCCGGGTCTTTCCAGATCCACTCGGCAAAAGCGTCTTTAATGAGTTCCTGCTTACTCTGGGCGATGGCCGTCTCTTTCTTGTTCAGAACGGCAATTCTGCGCCCTTCCTCATCGTATTGGTAATCAAAAATACGGACATCCTTCAAATTCAAGGTGTCCTCGATGATCTCATAGGCGTTGATGCGCTTGGTGCCGTAGGTGCTGATGGCCTTCACATTGCCGCGATCCTTGCTCTTGCCCTCGATACGCCACTCGCCGGTGATGCCGGAATAGTGGACCTTCATGCTCCATTGCGCGCTGCGGGGTGTGCCCAGCGTTTCAAAAATAAATCGGCGCACATATTCAGTGTCCAGCCATGTAGCGCCCAAACGAACGGAAATCTCACTGGCGGTGAGGTCCACCGGCTGCACATGCGTAAGCGCATCGGCGTTGATTTGATACCGTGGGTCCTGCTCCGCCTTTGCCTTGGCAACTGCCCATTTCTGTCGCACATTGCCGGAAAGGTATTCATCGGCGGGCAGATATTTCTCACTCATGCCCTCGGTATAATCGGGGTTCAGAAACACCACGCCCTTGAGGTTAGAAAACAGGGCTTCCTCATCCTTGCCTGTGAGTTGGCTCATGTATTCCATATCCACGCAAGCCTTTTCCCCGATGGACAGCGCCAGCGCCTCCACCGCCGTGTCTACCTTTTCAGCGGGTTTGTGGCTGCGGATGGTGCGCTTGGTGAACAGGTCGGCCTTGCGTTTCAAGTTCCGGTCCTCGTCCAGAATTTCCAGTGAACACAGCAGGAAGTAAGAACTGTCCTGGTCAAACGCGATGGCGTTGCCGCGGGAATTGATGAGTCCATATTTCCGGGTGAAGGCGTCGTAGAGGGTATTCAGCTTGGCCTGCTGGTCTTTGATCTCCTCATCGGGATAGTCCTCGGTCTGATATTCCAGCAGCGTCCGCACGCAGTCCCGCAGCTCGATCATGCCGCGAATTCTGCTCTCTGCCGTCTTGGATACCTCCACCGGGTTCATGCGGCTGTTTTCACGGTAGTAGATCTGCCCGTCCACCAGCGTATAGGAAAAGTTGCGGACGGCAGGATCGGCCTCGATGGAATGATCCTCACCCTCCAATTCCTCCTCCCGGTCATAAGCGGTGATCTCGCCGTGGATATTTTGAACAGCTTCCGCCAGCAGCGCTTCCAGCGGCTGCTCCGGGTACGGCTCACAGGTGGGCGTGGGGCCGAACGGCCCGGACACCATCTTCATCTCGCCCAGCACCATGTCAGGGTGGTCGATGAAGTAGCTGTTCATCTGAATGCCGTCCTCGTTGGTGGCAAGGTGCACCCACTCCGGCTCTATATCCACCATTCGTTCCCGCTTTTGGAGGAACAGAATGTCTGAAACGACCTCGGTACCTGCCGCGGCCTTGAACGCATTGTTGGGTAGCCGGATGGCCCCCAGCAGCTCCGAGCGCTGCGCGATGTATTTTCGTGCGCTGGCAGTGCGCTTGTCCATGGTGAAGCTGGAGGTCACAACGGCGATAACGCCGCCCGGTCTGACCTGATCCAGCGCCTTGGCGATGAAATACTCGTGGATGGGGAAATTCAGCCGATCGTACCGTTTATCCGCCACATGAAACTGACCAAAGGGAACATTGCCGATGGCAACATCAAAGAAATTATCTGGAAAGGCAGTTTTTTCAAAGCCCTGCACCGCAATACTGCTGCGCTGGTAGAGCTGGCGGGCGATGCGGCCGGAGAGGTCGTCCAGCTCCACGCCGTACAGCTTGCTGCCGCTCATGCTTTCCGGCAGCATACCGAGGAAATTACCGATGCCACAGGAAGGTTCCAGAATGTTGCCCTGCTTGAAACCCATCTGCCTCAGTGCGGCGTAGATACTGCGGATGACCACAGGCGGCGTGTAGAACGCTGTGAGCGTGGATTCACGGGCAGCGGCATACTCGGCGTCGGTGAGCAGGTCTTTCAGCTCAGCATATCGCGGGTTCTTTTCCTCAAAAAAGCTGGCAAGGCCGCCCCAACCGACATACTGCGCCAGCACCGCCTGTTCTTCTGCGGTGGCGGTGCGATTCTCGGCCTCTACGGTTTTCAGCGTGCGGATCGCATCCAAATTGTGCTGAAAGCGCTCCAGCGGCGCGCCCTCTCCGATATGGTCATCGGTGATGCGGTAATTTCTGCCATCTGCGTCCAGCGGGTAGGCAATCGTGTTCCGTTTTCTCTTTTTCGGCGGTGTGAGAACCACACGCGGCTCGTCTGCCTGTGTCGCTGTCTGCTCCACGTTGGGCTGTTCCACATGCTCGCGTACAAATTCTACGGATTCCTGTCGAAAAATGGGGAACCCCGTCCCGTTTTCAAAGGTCACATCCCGCAGCGAGACACTTTGCGTATGATCGTCTACGCTGTCCACTTCAAACTGCCGCCCATCTATGGTCAGGCGTGTGCCTGTGGAAATCGGTGTGGGTACTTCCGGCTCCATAGTCGGTGCGGCTTCTTGCAGCACCGGTTCAGATCGAGGAGAATTTTCAACAGGGTGGACCTGCCGTAATGCATCGTGCCGATGGTTGAACAGGCTGAAAGTGCCGTCCACATACTCAGCAAGCCGCTCTTTTGCGCGGCGGACGGAATCGTAATAGCGATCACCATCTGTCATGCCATCCAACCGAGAGGTCAGAGTCGCCAGCATTTCTGCAGCTTTTCCCCTATCTTCCAGTTGCTTTTCAATAATAGGGAGCGCATCATAAAAGTCCACACCCTTTGGATAGGGACGCGGAGTATCGTCCGGGGCATCATAGAAGCCGCTATAAATAAGCCTCGCCAACTGCCCACGCTCATACTCTGGGATTTTAGCGATAGCGTCCTCACCAGGATACCGCTTCTGCGCGATCAGGCACTCATACTCCTTGACAACATTGGGAATGGTCAGATGAACGGCATCATATTTTTTGAAATTGTAGTCGCGCTCATATTCCAGGCCCTTGTATGTTTTCGTACTCTGGTATCCGGCGCGACCACTGCCGCTGTACTCTCCAAAGCGGGATTTGATGAATTTCTGATGTTCTTCCGATGTGTGTGGATAGCAGAAATGGGAGTAGACCGCCAGACGGCTTTCTGTCTCTTCATTCAAAAAGTACTGGTCGATCTCATCCTGCGTGATAAACATTTTGTATTGCCGAAGAAAGTTCGGCTGTGCGGTAAAGTGCCGCTCCGAGTATGGCAGGCCGTTGAGAATGATGCCGATACGGTGGGTGTTGTACTCTGAAAGGCGGTATCGCAGAATGGACGGATCATCATGATAAGCATACAGAAAAGCGTGGTATTCCTGCGCCAACATTTGTAGGCCACCGTCTGTCTTTGCGAACTCGACCATGTCCTCGTCCAGTTCCGGGTAGCCCTTGTGCTGGTCGTGGATGGCCAAAGTCTGCGGGAGCAGCCCCATGTCCCGGCCTTCCTTGGTCAGATCGCGGGCTGTCATCAGAAGCGCGTCCATCGCTTCGTGCAGCACCTTGTCAGGGGCCTGCGCCAGTTCGGCGGCGGAGAGATAGATTCCGGCCCGCAGCAGCCCCAAAATGCGGCCCGCCGCCAGTCCCCAGGAGACCACGGTTTTGCTGTATCCGGTGCGGATGCTGTCGCCCTGGGCAAGGCGGATACCATCTTCCATAAACCACACAGCGTATTTGCGGCCCTCGTACTCGATGCCGCGCCCATTCTCCATGCCAAACTCCCGACGCAGAAATGCTATATTTTCCTGTTCAGGATGCTCCCGCATATAGAACACAGCGACACGCTCCGCACTGTTGGGTTCATTGCCCGCCGTGCAGAGGATCAGGTCGACGACCTCCTGCGGCACCGTGTGGGCCGGAGTCAGAACGCCGGTGGGCGTATCCGCCGAGACTTCATACACCGGCTCGTTGCCGCCCATATCAAATAGGGCAAGCTGCTCCGCGATAACAGGTGCATTTTGCAGTCCCAGCTTGATCTTGTACTCTCCGCGCTCGATCAGGCCCTCGGTCATCTCGGTGATGACCGACCATGAAAAAACGGACTCCGATGTACGGGAGAGGTAACTGCCCTCCCACATCTTGAGTCCGTCTTTTTCGGCGTGGTAGCCTGTCCGAACACCGTCGGTCAGAACCTCCACCCATATATCCTTGTAACTGTTTTTTAAGAACTCTGTGCGTTCTGCGAGGCTCTTGTGTGACTGAAAAAAGTTGAAAATCTCCTGTCGCTTGTGTTTGCGCCCGCCATCGTCCAGCAAATTAGCTTCAATAAGGTGCATATCCAGAAAGGCAGGAAGGCTCTTGCCGCTTGGGGGTACGGTGCCATGCTCCAGCGCAAAAGCTGCTGCCTGTTGTTGTGCCATTTTGTCGGGGTAGTCACCGTAAACACGGAGACATTGGCGCGTTTCGGCGTCATAGACAGCAGCACCGTCGTATGCAAAGCCATCTTCCTCCATCGTGCCGGCAACATAGCCTTGCGCCGCTGCTTCTGCTTCTTCCAGCGTCTGATAGTCCAGCTTATCGTCAAAGCCGTTTTCAAAATGGTGATAAGCAGCGACCTGATAAGGCGCGGCCATCTGTGCGGCGTAACGGTCAATGGCTTCTGCGGTCAGCCACTCCGGTTTTTTCGGGAGAGCATCATACAGCTCCCTCATTTTCTTGATCTGCGCGTGGACATTGCCTGCCCACAGGTGCTTTTCACTTCGCCCGCCAGCGCCGAGGAAATAATCACAATCGGCGCGTAGACGGTCCAGCAGCACATAATCCCCGCTATGGTCAACAAAGACAGGAAGTTCATCACTTCCTGCCTCTGTGGGAGCTTCGGTTGTTAGCAGTAGATCAGGTCGCTGAGCACCAGTTCCTCCGCGCTGTGCCGGAGATTGTTCATCAGGCCTGTCCAGCGCAGCGGATCGGTCGCTTTCAGCTCCTCCGTCACGCCCTCGGTCTTCGCCATCTGCATTACGGTCTGTTCCACCATTTTCTGCGCGCTCTGCTCGATCTCCGCCAGATGCTCCGTCAGCTTGCCGCTGGTCTTGAGATTGGTGTAAAGCACCCTGCGGCGCTTCATCAGATATTGGCGGCGCAGCTCTGCGTATTTGCCCAGATGAACCTCCGGTGTCTGCGGCATCAGCAGATTCGGCACCTGATAGCCGTTCTGCATCCTGTAAGTGACCTCCATACTGTTCGCTCCTTTCAGGGGGTATTTCGCGTTGTTCTGTGCGGTCATCATAACCGCTTTTTCCACGGTTTGCAAAAAATTGATCCCGCTGAGCCTGCATGACTGTTCGGCTGATCTCCCGCAGGCCCATCTCCGCGATGTCGCTGGCGGCGATGCCGAGGGCATTGATCGTTGGCGTGGTGTTAAACTCATAAACATGGACAAACTCGTCCGGAGAAAAATAATCGTCTGCCCGTAGGCCGAGGCGCGTGAGCAGCATATAGGCCACGCTGACCTCCAACGTCTCCCGATAGAACACCTCCATGTTGAGGTCATCCAGCTCCTCCAGCAAGCTATCCTGACGATTATCGCAAAGGTCTTGCAGGTAATCTGTGATATTGTCTGCCACGGCGTTGTGGCAGGCAGAACGCACGGCGTCTACAAGATTTTCTTTTTCGGCCAGGTCACCGAAGGTAGCTTCCAGCGTTTCAATGACTTCTGGCTCAAAAGCTGGCTGCATCGTCCAAATAGGCAGCGGGCGGGCAAAGCGGGACGCATGGGTGTCCGAAACGTCAAAATAGAGTTTTAGACAGTTTTGTCCGTCATCGCTGAAAACCGCGATGCTCTTTGCACCGCGATTCACCCAGCGCCCGAACCGCCGATTCCATCGCTCCATTTCAAGAACTGCGGTGGCGTCCGGGCGTTGGGCGTAGATTAGGATCTGCTCGTCAAAAGGACATTTATAGTTATAGCAGGCCGCACGCAAGAAGCCTGTCCAGCTTTCATAGCTGCGAGTGACATTTTGCACGGTCTGGTCATACAGCTCTGTGATGAGCTGAAATTTTGTAGGCAAGTATTTTATCCTCCCTTCTCATAGTATGAAAAAGCGGCCTTAGCATAAAAAGGCGCCGCGTTGCCTTTATCTTGTAGCATTCGTTGGTTCATATTCTGTCTTATTGTTATGCGGCTTCTTCTGCTTCAGCCAAAACAGTTCCGGTATTCAGCAAGTTTTTCTTGTTTAACCTTAAAAACTTTCTCTCATTGTCTGTTGATATAAAGCGATACTGGAAAGTCATCTTCGCTTATCTCTCTGGCTCTGCTCTCTTTTTTGCCGGAGGCCGATCATTTTTCTGCTGCTTGCCGCGGGCCTTTTCAAACGCTTTCCGCTGATAGCAGTAAATATAAAACTGATAGTCTCCCTTGACCGGCGTACAGCGGATCATATACACATACTGCTTCGTTTTTGCCATGAAGGCGTAAGAGGGGAGCATAGCGCCCTTGATGGCACAGGACCGCTCAAAGCGGCCACAAAAGCGTTTCATGGTATCAAAATCGTGCAGCGGGGAATCTGGCTGTTCACGCAGCCAATTCACCGCACGGTCAATATCTGCCTTAAATGCCGGCGTGTTCAACTGATCGCCCTGATGGGGCCACCATGTTGTAAAGAACTGCTTGCCGCTTCCAAAATCGCCTCGCAAATGCCCAACACACCCCGTAGCCTTGTCCTGTGCCTCGCTGTGCGAAAAGTAGAAGTCGTGCAGCGAATCATCGTTGGCAACAAAGAAGTCGATGACATCCTTCTTGCTGACAGGATATTTCCTCTGAAACTCGGCAAGGGTACGGCATCCACCGTCCTGAAAGGAAAGGCTGTCGTCCTCCAACGGAATCCACCCTTCAATCGGAAGCTGGAATGGTTCACGGGTGAGGACAGCGCCGTAGTAATTAACTATGATATTCCGTGACAGTGATACCGGATCACCCCAATTCTCGTCGCCGTGGCGCAGTTCATAACGGTATAAGCCCTTCGGCACGGTAGAGTTATCAATACGGCACTCCGCAAACAGGGCAGGCCTACCTAAAATCGTGACTTCCTGATAAGCCGCTTTTTTTGCATCATAGCTCATCGTGACTCACCTCGGTCCTTTCGTCTGTTTCTTACTTTCTGCGGCTGCATCAAAAAATCCGGTGCCTCATGAAACCCATCTACATCTGCGTAGTACGCGGTTTTCTTTCCACCTCGTGTCAGCACCACAACACTGCCCACCGACACAGGGCGTACCAGATAGGAAGACGGATCATATCTGCTATGCTTTTCTACAAGATGTTCCAGCGAATTTCCCTTTGCGTACATGCCGGCGTAAACACGGCTGTAGTTTTTAGCGCGCAAGGTCTTCTTTGCTTCTTCGAAGGATCGAACACCTCCGCCTGCATTACCAATTACAGCTCGATATATCTCATAGGTATCGACCATATCCTCTGGCTTTGGTTCACATGGCATGTAGCGGATTCCATAGTTTTCCTGTATTTCTGCAAATTGACGGATATGGAACGTGGTGCTTCCTATCTTAGTGTGGCAATCGTCGATGTAAGTGCAGGCCAGGATCTCTGTTTGGTCATCAAGATTTGTCAAAACAATACGCTCTCCATCTTTAACGGTAAAGAGCGTATTGTATTCGCTGTCGATAAAACGAATCATACGATTATCCCTGTCAGGATTCGGAAAAGCAAAAACGCCCATGATATTTACCGGCTCGTGGTCGGTCATCGTGCTTCACCTCTTTCTTTTTTCGGCGTGGTGCGCTTCTTTTCGTATTCTGCCAGTTTTGCCTTTGCCCACTCGGGCAGCCTCTTCGTATCGGCAACACCGAGAACATCAGTAATGTCCCACCGGCACCGTTCACCGGAATACAATTCCTCGAAATAAACCGCTCGCCCGCGTGCGCCGGGCGTGCAGCCAAAACCGCCCAGCGCGAAGCCAAGTTGACAGTCTGCCGTGCGGTATTCTGGGGAAAGGCTGGTGGGTCGGAGAACGATCAACTTGCCTTGCAAAGATCCCTCCGACGGAGGGAGGCAATCGTCCGCGCCTAAAACGGCATAGGGAACATTCCTGGATACACGAAATGCTTTGACCTTTTCGACCTGTGCCTGCAAGCGATTCAAAAAGGTTTCTGCAATTTCCAGATAACTCTTACAGGCAAGTGCTTCGGGATACATTGTTTCTCCGAGAAAATTGTATTGCTGATAACAGGTCATATAGGTTTCGTCCTTCGGATTGAACCCCATGAGCAGAACACGCCCGCCCATGCGAATGGACTGCATAATCTCGTAGTCACCGGCTTTTTCAGGTTCTGCACTTTTCCGTTCCCGGTATCCAAGCCGCTCCGCCTTGTCCCGCAGGATAAGGTCTTTGAGATATGCACCCTTTTCAGGCTGCTGTTCAAACCATTCCCGCACCTCGCTGTCACCGAGGGAGAGCTGGAATGTGAACCGCATGATTTTACTACGGTATTCATCGTTCTTTTCTTTTCGCTTCTGGTAGTTCGTCACCGTGCTTCACCTCGATCCTTGTGTCTCTTTTTTCGCCGCTGCTGTTCCTTCTCCAATTCCTCCAGCGTTTTCGGCGGTTTGCCATCAAAGGAGATCAGAACATTTTGCTTCGGTGTGCCTTGCAACATGGTTTCCATCTCGCTGCACTCCTGCTTCTGCTTTTCTGTCATAGTGCTGTCCTTTCCAGAAGATAGAAAAACAGAGATCTGAGCATCTTCTGCTGCAAATCTCTGTTCCAATCGTTCTACTGTCCAATTTTGTTTGAATTGCCCCAATGGGTTATGCCCGAATTGTGCGATGGCCCGCTGATCCATATCGCGGAGCTTTTGCCACAATTCAGGGTGGTGATGCCTCAGCTTTCGTAGTTCGTCAATTCTCTGGAAGGGACAGCACCAGCAGGAACAGCGGTGGTATATCTCATATAATCCGCCCCAATCATAGCCTCGGTCGTAACATATTTTCAAAGCCTTCGCCTCGGTAATACCCCAATCCACCAGCGGATATTGCTCGTTCTTGATTCGCTTCGGTTCATCCGCAGCAATGCCCACATAATGGAGAGCACGATACTTACCCTTAAGTCGGTTGACCTCTTTGGCAATAAGGTGTGTTTTGAGCTGCCCGGTACACCACCGGACTCTGACACCGGGCCAGCCGTTGCCGTAAAGCGGAACCCCCAGCTTTTGACGATTCTCGATAGAAGATATCTTTTGCTTTTCTTCCTCAAACATCATATATTCAAAGCCTTTAGGATGGCGGAGCATCGTCAAGTGGATTCCACGCTCACGGTAAAGATACTCGTCCAATTTTGCCAGATGATCATACATCTCTGGAAACTCCATGCCGGTATCCGCTGTCAACACTATATCAATAGGCATTCCGCGTTCAATCATCAAAAGCAGCATAGCGGTACTGTCCTTTCCACCAGACAGGCTGACGGCATGAAAAATCTGCTTGCTAAATAGAATCACCTCCCCAATTTGATTATAAAAAAGCCGCCTATTGTGGCGGCTACAATGTAAAATGGCACGGTTTCCCGTGCCGTTTTACAGAACATTGTTCAATTACCGTTCGTCCCTATCCTGTCGCACGGAACGCTTGTGAACCAACTTCGCTCTCTCTTTTTCCAGCTTTATCAACGAAAAATCGAGAATACGTTCTTTTCTCTGATCCAGCATGGTGGTATAGAAGCGTTTTTGCAAATCCGTAATGAACGGCGTGTCCTCGATGATCCTATGGATTTTGACCATATCTATGCGAGGCACAATGCGCTTGAGCGCACGGTTGCAATCTTCGTTCTGCAAGGAGACGATAAAATCAAAATATTTAATCTTCTTGCCATTCAGCATGATGGCTGAGGTGGGGATCTCAAAAATACGGTAATTCAAGTCACTCTCGTTTGACAGCACCTTCTTCATAATCTCGTCATCTGCCTGCGGGTATAGGCAGCTCCCGCAATCATATACCGGTGCCAGCGTCATCATATCGGTCCTTGCGTCGTAAAGAAACCCCCAGTTACCGTTATGCCGGTCCCAGTTACCAATCAGCGCATCCACGATGAACATATCCCAAAATCGCTCTGTGATTACCTCGCGGTCAATGGCCTCCTGCTCCTCAAAGGTGTGGAGAATATCGGACAATTCCGTTCCGTATCCGTTTCGCTCAGAGTCGATGATCTGGTTTTTCAACGATGCGAAATCCTGCAAGGTGATCCCTGGCTCCGTAAAGTCCCCACAGGCTACTACGATTTTCGTTTTCCCTTTGACCGTGTAGGTTCCCAGCATGGTTTTCTGCACAGGGATACCAATGCTCTCATAGATCTGGCAGCCGAGATATTCGGAGAAACAGCTATTGCTATAACTCATCTCTTTATTTTTTGAGGGGAGCGGCGGAAATTTCAGCATATATTGCTGCCCTTCATAGATTACGGAAATTTTGCTGCCGTTTGCGCCAGCATACAGTTTGTTGCGCCTTGGCAGATTTGTAAAATCAACGACCTGCATAGTCTCACTCCCGTTCCATTCTCAAATATTTTTCGCGCAGATACCATGCCTGCTCTGGGCTGATAATCTGATTGACCTCTGCGCTGTTGATGTCACTTTGCAGATTGCAATAATCGCAATCCCATAGCGTATATTCCTCGCCGCGATCCAGCTTCTCCCACGCGCTGACCATAGCTTGGATCGATTCTTGCAAAAACTCCGGTAATCCGCATTCAAGGTAGCTGCGGTCCGTTGGGTGTCCCGCTTCATCATAGGATGGAGCAGACAGTTCCATTAGTTCCTCCATCGTACAGTTTAACGCTGTTGCGATCTGCCTGACAGTCTTTGCACTGCACCGCTCAACATTGCTTCTCCCGGCGCAAATATCCATGATCGTTGTCTTCGGAACACCGCTGATTTTGGATAGCTGATATTTTGAAATGTTCCGCTGTTCAAGAAGCGTCTGCAAATCCATTCGTCGCACCTCGTTTTCGGATTACTCTGTCAGTTATATTATATCGGCGTACCGACTTAGCGTCAATAGAGTATCCACCTCAGCCGAAAACAATTCTAACCTATGAATATCTGCTATGTCGCTCTCATCGCGCCTGTTCTTGCTGGCGCTTGCGGTGCCAGCCTTCCAGCAGCTTGATGATGACCTCTTCCATCTGCTTCGGGGTATAGCTCGCAGGAAAGTATTTTTGCAATCGATCATTGCGGATCGTAACCTTGCGCTCCAGCGGTTTTTCTTCGCGCATGATGAGGTCGATGATATTATTCTCGAGCTTACCTTCGGCGCTGAGCTGTTTGAGCCGTTGGGCCTGTCCCAGCGATGGGGATACCTCATCGCGCTCCATGACCAGCAAGAGGTAGGTCTGTTCTTTCTCGGACAGGTGGGAAATAAAATCTGCGGCGGGAACAAACTTGAGCGTTCCAGTGTCTACTGCGTCAAGCAGCGGCGGGATTAACTTATTTAGCCGTACATAGCGTTGAATTGCTGTTGCATTGTCAGCTACTTGGTCGGCAAGAATTTGAACAGAGTATTTACCTCGGAAATTCTCTCCAACTTGGAGAGAATTTTTTGAAGGCCGTCCAGCCTGCCGTTTCATGGCGTCCAGCTTCAGCTTGTAGGCCTTGGCTTTTTCGCTCGGAAGCAAATCTTCGCGGTTGATGTTGCAGTCCACCACCAAAATATCCGCTTCCTCATCGCTGTAATTGCGGACGATGACAGGGCGGGTGTCCAGTCCCACGACTTTTGCACAATAATCACGGCGGTGTCCGGAGATGATCTCATATCCGCCAGCGTCGCGGGGACGGACGATCAGCGGCTCAGCGATCCCGATATGCTCAATGCTGTCCATGAGCCGCACCAGATCAGGCGTCGGGCGGTCAATGGTGTATGGCTGACGGGAGTAGGGAAAAATCTCCGCGGCGGGGACGATTTGAATGCGCTCCTGCCGGTCAGCTTCGCGTTCTGCATCCGTTTTGAACAGGTCATCGTACCGGGTCAGTTCGATGCCGCTTAACTTGCTTGCCAAGGCTCAACACCTCCCTCGTTAGATTTTCATAGGCCACCGCCGCCTTGCCGCTGCGGTCGTGGTCGTAAATGCTTTTGTTTTCCACGCTGATCTCCGCCGCCTTGATAGAACGCGGAATCTCGCTCGTGAACACATGACCGCCATAGCTCTTGCGAATAAGCGCGTTGATCTCCCGTGCCAGCGTGGTACGGCTATCCACCATTGTCAGCAGAATGCCGTCAACCTCTAACTTCGGGTTAAGCTGCCGTTTCACGCGGGTAATGGTTCGCAAAAGCTGTTCCAATCCCTTTGCTGGAAGATACTGCGCCTGCACAGGGATAATCACGCTGTCCGCCGCGGTCAGAGCGTTGATCGTCAGCATACCCAGCGACGGCATACAGTCGATGAGTGCGTAGTCATAGCGGTCTGCCACCGTGGACAGGTATTGCCGCAGCACCGTCTCGCGGCTCATGGTATTGACCAGCGTGACCTCTAATGCCGACAGCTCGATATTGGCGGGGACAAGGTGGACGCCGGAAGGGTGGTGCAGAATGCCCTCGCCGGGGGCGATAGGCTTCTCCGCGATGACCTTCTCCATCAGCGTAGAGAGCGTGGGGGATAATTCGTCAGGCTGCGACCAGCCCAACATCTGCGTGAGATTGCCTTGTGCATCGGCGTCGATCAGCAGGACTTTTTTACCTTGCCGAGAAAGACCAATGCCGAGGCTGGCGGCTGTGGTGGTTTTACCGACGCCGCCCTTCTGATTTGCGAGTGCTATCGTTTTCAACAGGATACCTCCTCCAACAAAAAAGGAGCCTTGCGGCTCCTGTTCTAACAAAGCTGTTTCTTCTCACAGCTATTTCTTTTTCGGGTAGTATTCTTTCTATTCTCAGTCTTGCTATATCTCAGTCTTATTACATTTCGATTATCGAATGTCCGGAAGTTCGAAAACCAAATGTCTTGAAATTCGATTTTCGAATCTCTGGAAATTGCATAACATTTCCGCAGAAAAGGCACATTTAATTTCAAGCAGAATAAATCATGCACCAGAGAAGTCTTTCACATAAATCAGCGTAGGCCGTCCCAGCCCTTGCCGTTTACGTTCGATCAGGCCGATGCCCTTGGAACTGTCCAGTTCAGCAAAGAGCCGTGCCGCTTTCTCAGAACGGCAGTGCAGGGTAGACATGACTTCCTCTGCTGTAAAGATAATAAAGACACGGTTCTGCTCGTCGATCCAGCCGTTTCGATAAGACAACTCCATACGGTCAAGCAGTAATCCATACAGTAGCTTTGCGTCGGTCGAAACCTCCGCAAAGCGCTCATCAGTCAACAGCAGCTTGGGGATCCGAAAGAACGCGTATTGTTCACCAGCGCGACCGTAGTAATAGGGTAAATTAAGCAATATTCCCACGCCTTTTATCACCGCCTCTGTGTATAACTGAGCACCCTTTACTTGTCACATTGATCTCCTGCGTCAAAAGCAATTCCACACTATCACCTCCGAGTGTATGGTTTTCTCTATATACGCAAAATACCATAACAAAGCGATACAATCTTTGTCATGGCATTTCACGTAAATAGAAATCGCTAAAAATCGAATTCAGTGTAAATGAACTCCAGCTAAGGAGATAAAGTGCCTAATAAAGCTACATAATCAGGAAATTCGAACAACGCAACAGGATATCTTATCTACTTAGGCACTATTTTGATACCAGATGAAACCTCGCCTACCCGTTATGGAACTCTGAATATATTATTGACAGCGCCAATTTGCTTTCTTCAGTTCCGACAAGTAGCGTGTTATTCCACCAATCAACTAATCCGGATATCTCTTCTGGTTCTAAGCACTCTATTTGCTTCATAGCTCTAGAAAAGTGAGGATTTTGTCTATCATCTGTTGATAGGCATTGTAAAATGATATTCATATAGTCAAAAGCACTCAATATCTTCTTTTCATCAAGGACCTCCCAAAAAGAGCGTGTCGTCCGCGCTTCTTTCCGCCTAATCATATAAAGTATATTTGTTTTTGCCATTTCCGAAACATGTAGAAAATCGCTTTGAGAAACTTCTGTGAAAAGCTTTTCGGCTTTATCTCGATCACCTTCACAATATGCACTATAAGCAGTTGATTCCTTGTCTATAAAATAGACCAGTGAGGCAACATCGGCACTACATTGGGACAAATCGGATATGCACCCCGTGGCATAAAGTTTTTCTAACAAATTATAAAATTCACTACCGATTCCTTTTAAGCTTTTTATCAGTATAAGTTTTTCATTTTTTTCACGTTTAGAAACAATTGAAGGCGATAACTGAAAATATGGTAGGAGAATATAAAAAAGACTTGTGATGAGTGCATCACACATATGAGGAAAGTTCTCTAATAATGAAAAGGCTCTATTGGCATACTCAAGCTTTTCGTACTCGCTGCGCGAAGTAATACAAATTATTCCACAGCACTTAATATATTCTAGAATTTCTTTACAATTGGTTTTGTCTTCTTTATAGTTATAAAGCAAATTTACGCAACACGTTTTTAGAATTTGAGAATCAGTTTCCTGTAACCCCTCTATCTGAGGCAAAAGGGCAGACGCAAGTTCGATGTATGAAGATTCTTTGCCAGCTTTATTAACAGTTTGCAAGATTTCCAAAATCTGATTAACCCAAACACGTCTAATAGTTTCATCATTCACAAAATTCAAATTCTGAGCCTTTTGAATGTACAACGCCATTTCAAGTTCTGGTTTTACCAACCGCGGTAATAGTTGTTCCGCCTTTTCAATGTAATTAACTGCATCTGCTTCGGAAGAAATTGAACACAAATTTAGATACGCTACATATTTTAAAAATACAAAGGTTGTATCCTCCGAGTCATCCGGGCAGCGATCAATCAATTCATTCAAAAGTCGCATCCTCATTACTCTATCGCTTATAGAAGATAAGATTCCAAGTGCCCTCAATTCTACTTCTAATAGGCGATTATCCGTTCGAGCAAGTGTATATATTTCTTTAATTAGGCTGGCAGCTTTATCCTTATCTGAGTTGGCAAAACGGAGAAATAAAATCGCTTTTAATACACGGACATTGAGTCTTGTCTTTGACATTTGAAGCAGATTGTGCTCAGCAAAATTAAGAGATGCATTATGAAAGGAAAGACGATCATCAAACGGTTGTATAGTACTTTCGTTATCTATAAATTCTATGATGAAAGAGGCAATAAACTCAATATCTGCAGTAGATAGAGCCATTTCATCAAAGCTAAAAAGTATCTTTGCTGCAGAATTATAATCTTTTGCCAAAAAATGTTGTTCTAACGCCCGAACTGCAACTTCAAACTTACTATTATTTTTTTCCAAAAGTTTTAATCGCTGAGTCCAATGTCGCAAATGTAAAACATCCTCATTTCTAGGCAAAAGAGTATTAATTTCTTTCGAGAAATACTCGTATGGATTAGTTAGGATCGTAGGCGACGGTATTTCTAATTCATATATAAGTCGTTTAAAAAATTTAGCTGCGTCTATCACAGGCTCATCAACTTTATTTATAAAGTCATTCCCACAACTAGTATCTTCGCATATTTCATCGTGGATAACGGGCACGACAAAGATAAAACTGCTAGATTCTTTAAGCCAGTCAGGTAATTTGTCATAGCTTTTTTGGTTATAGCAAACCCAAATGTATTGCAACGGAGTTGGGTAAGAAATACGCTCTTTTATACGCTTCATTATTACATCATTTTCCCAGCCGCTATACCCAACAATAATGGGCGCTTGATCTATTAGAAAGGTATCCAATAAATGCGCAGAACTAACAGTTCCAGACTGTCCAGCCACTTCAGTAATTTCATTTTCTAAGTTTGCACAATCGTAAAATCTATACGTCCCATGGACATGCACAATTTGAATTTCCTTTGTGTGGTTGTTGATAATTAAGTTATCCATTGAGTTTTCAGCAGAAACAAATTCTTTTGTTCCTATCAAATTTAAGGCTCTTTTCAAACTATCATCGAAATTGGTCGTAAATACAGTATTTGCAAACTTTCCAGAATCTAGAATCTGAGCCAATAATAAATTTGCAGAAGATATTTTCGCAGTTGCATTTAAGCGCTTAAATAAATTACTACGATCTATTCTATTCGGGTATGCAAACTCAATCCACTTCGAATAGCATCTCATAGGATTTGTTTCACAAGATTTAATTTCATTTTCAAATTGAATATATGATATCTCATCAAACTTTTTGCTCTTATCTTTACATTCATCAATAATCTCATAAGCGGCAGGTATTTCCGGCACAGATATTCCTGCACCAACAATGAAAAAGTAAGGAAAAAAAGATTCGTTGCTATGATTTTTCATGGTTGCTTTAATTATCCGTATAGCATAATCTAAAACGCTCATTATTTGCATCCTCCTGTACGATTGAATTTGCATAAGAAATCGTCTTATTGCTATTAGATTCATTTTATATTAAGTGAATTGATTATTCAAGAGAAATGCTGAATGTCAATAAAGGTTATTTTTACTTACATCATCAATGATGGTCCGTCTTTACTTTTCTACGTTTCCAGTCGCAGTTACCATGATGCCGTTATTTTCCTTGTCAGTCAACATATGTAAGCAATATGTATTCTCTTGCTTAGCCGCTTAACAATGAATATATTCTATCGATGATATTTCGATACCTCTACTAAAACTTCTTACCACTGCTAATGAGACTATCTCATTTGAATATTAAAAGTACTTCGATTTTCAGAGCGTCCGTAGTAATAGGGTAAAATAAGCGAAATAGCCATGTGTATAAGGTTTTCTAACTAAAGTGCTCCGCTACTTTTTGTATTGCTTCACCATGACGGAGTCAATTTCTATGTCACTGCATTTTAGCCAGCACAGGTATCAATTTGTATCCACTTCTAACAACTATAGCCGCGCATTTCTCTACTAAAAACGCCATATCAAGGCTTGTCCAACCTTGCTACGGCGTTTTAGGTGTAATCATAGAGGATGTTAAATTATTTTGAATTGCCGAAAGCCACATGGTTGCGGCATTTTCTGGTTGTGCATATATCAATGGCCCCACCGGTCCTACGGGTCCGACTGGACCGAGCGATACGCGCGCGGCGGCAGCTGTTGCCGATGCGACAAGCGTAGAGGACGTCGTCGAGCAGTTCAACGCGCTGCTGGAAAATCTCCGCGCAGCGGGTCTCCTCTCGACCTGAGCAATAAGCGGTGCGGCGCAAGCCGCACCGCGATACATATATAAAAGGAGGGAATCGCCATTTCCTACCGCGTCTGCGTTTACGCCATCTGCAAAAACGAGTCGCAGTTTGTCGAGCGCTTCATGGACTCGATGTCCGAGGCGGACGACATCTGCGTGCTCGACACGGGGTCAACGGACGATACGGTCGAAAAACTCAGAGCCCGCGGCGCACACGTCGAGCAGAAGATCATCGCGCCGTGGCGCTTCGATGTCGCGCGCAATAAATCGCTGAAGCTCATCCCCAAGGACGCCGATATCTGCTGCTGCATCGACCTCGACGAGCAGTTTCAGCCCGGCTGGCGCGAAAAGCTCGAGCGCGCGTGGCAACCGGACACGACACGTGCCCGCTACCGCTACACGTGGAGCTTTCTGCCCGATGGGCGCGAGGGCTGCGTCTTCTGGACGGACAAAATTCACAAAAACGGCTGCTACCGCTGGGTAAATCCGGTGCACGAGGTTCTTCAATATCTGGGCGAGGGCGTCGAGCGCTTTGTCGACGCCGAGGGCGTGCAGCTCGACCACCACCCCGACCCGAGCAAATCGCGCGGGCAGTATCTTCCACTTTTAGAGCTTGCCGTGCGGGAGGACCCGCAAAACGACCGCAACCGCC